>Ga0209515_10000108_pt1 | contig 151604 bp, 156 predicted proteins | sample Subgroupgradi54m_FD_187454 | JGI IMG/M metagenome (GOLD analysis project Ga0209515, IMG submission 187454) | Subsurface groundwater microbial communities from S. Glens Falls, New York, USA - GMW60B uncontaminated upgradient, 5.4 m (SPAdes)... ... | reverse complement strand
TTCCTGGGCGACCGGAGGGACTGGCGGCAACATTGGCGGCTCCGGAACCGGAAGAATCGACATTGCCTTTTCCGGAGTCAATTCAGATTTAACCCTTTCATCGGCTGGAACCGACCAAGTCCGGCTGTTACGCGCAAATTCGAGAGCAACGCTCGATACACTATCCGTCACCGCAAAGGCCTTTGCCGTCGGAATTGCGCAAACAATTGATTTTGATTCTGGTCTGGGACTCAGCGTCTATGATGTCACGATTCAAGGAAACCAAATCAATTTAAATGATATTGAAACAACGGGTCTCGATTTTACTTTTATCTCCGGCTATGGAGAACTCAATGTGACCAAGATCAATACCGGAAGTGGAAAAATCACACTGACAACCGATGAGCAAAATATTAACTTAGGCAGCGGCGCTTTAACGACCGCCTACGACGGTGCAACCGCCGTGACCCTCACCGCTTTATTTGAATCGATTTTTGATTCCTCTAATTCTAATCTGACGGCAACGACGGCGAATATCATTACAACCGGCGACAATGCAGGGGTGACTTTAAGTGCGGTAACGGGTGTGATCGGAAGTTCGGGCACAGGGAGATTGGATATTTCTTATCAGGGAAGTCATGGCGATCTAACGATGACCGCCGGAGGAAATAATCAGGTGAGGCTTTTAAGAAATGGCTCAAATGCGGCGCTCGACACGCTTAGCGTCGATACCCAACCCAACACGACCCAGACAATCGACTTTGATTCAGGCCTCGGGATAACCACCTACTCGGTCTCCGGCTCGATCGGCCAGGAGACGCTCAACCAAATCCAAACAAACGGCATGGCTTTTTCTTTTTTATTACGTACCGGAAATCTCGTCGCTAATAATGTCAATACCGGTTCCGGATCAATGGAATTAACTACGAATCTTATCGATATCAAGGGGCCGCTTCAGGGAACGAGTACTCTACAGCTACACGCTTGGTCTGATCCCACATCTATCGGAATTGGAGATTCCTCCGTCGGAGGATTTAAACTTTCCAACGCTGAATTGGATTTTATTCAAAACGGTTTTTCAGGAATCACAATTGGTGGCCATGACGCGTATGGAGCGGTGGATGTGCGCACGTACACGTTTAAGGACCCGATCACAATTAAAACCGAAACCGCGGGCGGAACAATTGCCGTGAATGGGGCTTTGGCGACTGGTTCAGCGTCGGGTGAAACCGGATCGATTACACTCGTTGCCGGAAGCGGTGTCACGTTGAATGCCGGAGGGTCGATCACCCAAAACGCCGAGAGTTTGACCGCAACCAGTTTGACCATCGGCGGAGGTACTTTTTCCGGAGGCTCGGGAAATATTGTCGTAGCCGGCGATTTAACCATCTCCTCGGGAACTTTTACTTCAACCTCCGGCACGTTGAGTTTGTATGGTTCTTTTGCGCACACCGGCGGAACGTTCAGTCACAATAATGGCACCGTCGATCTTGTTAGCGGAGATAGTCATACATTGACTGTGCTCCCCTCGACGGTTTTTTATAATCTAAGCCTTGATGCCAATCCGCTGGTTGTTTATTACAAATTTGATGAAACCTCCGGCACAACGGTTTCAGATTCTTCCATTTTTGGGAATTCAGCGAAAAGTTTTTCGGCAACGATCTCCTCCGACGTTGCGCCAACCAATTTTGCGAATGTCAATAGCCTTTCGTTTGATGGCACCGCCGGTTATGTTATTAAAAATCCATTGACTATTTTCCCCTCCAAGGCTATTACGGTTGCTTTTTGGATAAAATCCACAGACAGGTTCAACTAGGGGACTCCGGTTTCATACGCTGTGACCGGTCAGGATAATGAATTTTGGTTTAATAATTACAATTCTTTTTTCCTTGGACGTTTCTTCCTCAAACTACAATGTCACCGTCGGCGGAAACTGGAGTAACAGTGACGGGTTTAAGCCGCATTCCGGTACGGTCACTTTAAACGGCACGAATCAGTCCATCTCCGGATCAACGAGCTTTTATAATTTAACCAAACAAAATACCGGCGGCACGCTCACCTTCGAGACCGGCAAGACCCAGACCATCCAAGGAGCCCTGACTTTGGTGGGAACCAACACAAATCCTATTTCACTTCGCGCCTCAGGCTCCGACCGCTGGCAGATTGATCCTCAAGGATCACGCACGATCGCCTTCTTAAATGTCAAAAGCGGGGACAATATTAATCCAACACTCGTCGATTGCACCAATGGTTGTTTTGATTCCGGAAACAACATCGGCTTTCTCTTTAACCTTAAATCAGATATTAACTCGGCCACTCTTCCTTTGAACTATAATTATTTTCTCACCGCCGATTCTTTTGATAAGACGCTGGGGTCAGAATATCTCGAATTCCCCACCAAGAAAAAGCAGACCCAAATGATTGGTCTTAACACGGATGAAATGATTCTTCTTTTAAAAGAACTTTATGTCCAGAAAAAATATACACAAGCGCTCAACCTCGTTGAACCTGCCCTCGACAATGACAGGGATTACGATCTTTCCCGACTGAATGTCGCCCTTTCGGATGATGTGGTTAAAGTTTTTTATATCAAGGGCAACTTGCGACAGGCGATTTTAAGAAGGAAACAATCCTTGCTCTATTTTGAACCATCTTCTTTGAACAACCGCATCGTCGAGCTTTGGTATCTGCAGGATTTGTATCGCCAGAAAGTAGGAAAAAAACGGTATCTCCGGGATCGTGAAGTTTCCTCGCAGGTTCCGACGCTGGATCAAACAACGCAAGAGGAAAGGAATCATGCTATTCAAAGACTTAAAGGATTTGAACGACAAGCGGCCGAGCATGAATTGAAAGCGTGGCATTTTTACTCGATTGTTTCTTTAAAAAGCGCAGAGCAAGAATATAAAAAAGCGCTTATTGAGCTTTTCCTTTCCAACTCTAAATCTCCCGCCAGCGTCTATCAAGCCAGCGGGAGATTTAGAGTTGGAAAGGAAAAGCTCAATAAGATCCTGGGGCAATTGAAAACCCCGATGAGCGATATTGCATTCCAAGAAAAAACCGATCGCGAAAACCTGCTCAATTGTCTGGCGCTTCAGGGAAGATACCTCTTTGCGATTCAAGAAGCCCAGAGACTGCAAAAGTTATTTGGGAATGAAGAAAGGTATGGAAAAACCATTCAGACACTCACCGTCGCCAAAGAAAAAGTCATTGACCCCAGCGAACTCGCTTATCCGGATCCATCCGGCAGCGATACAATGGAGTTCAGAGATAAGAACTATAATCGTCTGATTTCAGAAGAGACTTTAGGAAACGATCCTTTTACCCATCTGCCGAGAGTCAAGAGGAGTGAAACGAGAATACCATAATTTTTTTGCACCCGTCCTGCCCCAAAGGAGATTTTTATCTCCGGGCGTTATATCTTAAATTTTCTATATAATCGTTTGACCTCGATCTAGAGAGAAAGTAGAATTAAAAAAATGTATTTCTTCAGTTTTGATGTTTTTAAAAAAGGATACTACTTTGGGTCCTGCCCAATTCATTTCAAAAAAATTTTATTTTTCTCTCCTGGTGTTTTTCTTAACAGCTAATTTTGGGAAAATCCTCAGTGTCTTTGCACAAAATGTCCCTCCACCGGGGGCGGGACCGGAGGTCATTGAACTCAAAGCGAAAGAGAAGGCCCAGACAGAGCCGGCTCCAACGGGAGCGATTCCGGCGCCAGAAACCACCAAGCCCGAAGAGAAACCTCAACCGGAGACCCCCTTTACAATAGAAAAAATAAACATCGAGGGAAATACCGTTATTCCCCAACAGGAACTCGATCTATTTTTTAAAAAATATGAAGGGCGCGAGGTTACTTACAGTGATTTAAAACAGATTTGTCATCTCATTGAAGAAACGGCTTACCAACGAGGCTATCTGAGTTTTTGCAGTATTCCTCCACAAAAAATAGAAAAAAAAGAAGTGACGCTCAAGCTCATCGTCGCCCGTATGGGCGGCCTGCATATCGAAGGGGCGCGGTATTCCAGAGAGAAAAAACTCCGGTCCTATTGGACGATTCCCGTGGGAACATCGCTTCGATATAACCAAATGCAAACGGCGTTAGCTCAACTTAATTCAAATCCTGATCGTAGTGTGCGCTCTATTCTCCGTCCAGGACAAACCCCTGAGACGACAGATGTTTATTTAAAGGTTGAGGATCATTTTCCCGTTCACGTTTCTGCCTCCTACGATAACGAATCGATCAAGCTCTTTGATAAAAAAAGGACCGGCTTCAATCTCAGGCATAATAATTTGTTTGGTCTGGACGACATCTTTATTGTTGGTACAATGCTTGGCAGCAATTTGGGTGTGCTATATACGCAGTACCTTATACCAATTACCAATTTCGGCACAAAACTTTTGGTCAATGCTAGTGGAGCTAAAGTGAATCCGAAAAAAGAATTCGAGTCGCTGGGGATCAAAGGCCTTTCGCAAACTTATGGAATGTCGTTACTGCAAAATGTTTTGCGAAACGATCGATGGTCGTTGGATTTGTCGACGGGATTTACGGCGAAGGAAAAAAAGACCCGCACCTTAAATGTGGTGACTGTCCGAGATAGTTTGCGAGAGTTTACTCTGGGTGGGAATCTTCAGGCCTTGGATGAAGGTGGGCGATGGAAATTTGGCCAAAATATTTGTTATGGGGAAGCAGTGCATGCCCAAAAAGCACTCTTAAGTCGTCAAGCAGATTTTACCTTTTTTAAATATGATTACTCCATCGAACGGCTTCAGCAATTTGTTTATAAGACAAAAGGTATTTTCAATATTAACGGACAAGTGTCGGGGGATAAATTGACGCCGGAAGAAGAGATTTTTTTGGGTGGGGCATCGACGGTGCGAGGGTTTCCTGAGAGTGATTACGGCGCTGATCAGGCTTTTAATGGGAATTTTGAATATTGGATTCCCGTTTTTTTCATCCCGGAAAGATAGACCTGGCCGGGATTTCAGGAAAAGATACGCGATCAAATAAACCTTTTTGGTTTTTTCGATTATGGCTGGGGACGATTGAATCAACCCTCGGGCTCTGAAGTCTCTTCGAGGATAATGGAAGGTGCGGGAGCAGGGATCAGTATCAGTTTTGCAAAAAATGCATCTGGACGAATTCAATGGGGTGTACCAATCGGCGGTAATAAACCACTGACCGAAAATAGCAAACACCAGATTTATTTTGATTTTCGATTAGACTATTGAAAGTCGAACAATGTGAGGATAAAGAAATAAAGAATTGCAGAGGTATCTGTATGGATTGATAAGAAATGTTAAAGAATTCCGCGATTCCTATAGCAACAGAAATCAAAAACCGCTACATGGACTCGTGGTTAAAGAGCATCTTGAAATTTTTTAAATCCCAAAGGAGAAGATGCATGCAAAAAAGATTGTTGAATTTTAATGGTCATCGAGAAAAATATTTTCCGAAAGCTCATGCCGTTTGGTTCTTTGTCAGTTTTAGTTTGATTGTTGGTGGATGTGCGACGAAACCTTCATCGCTAGGACGTCCGATGATAGATATCCATACCATTCAAGTGGGGATGTCCCATCAAGAGGTGAAAAAAATTTTGGGAGATAAAGTTGTCACGGGCTACGAAATCGCAAATCCCGCGGTCCCCGCCGGCGGGTCAAGCGATCAACTCTCTCAATCAAAACCAATCACTTTGAAAAATCCTTTTCGCGTGGAGATTTACAGGACAGACGATAAAGTCTGTGAGGTGGCGTTTTATTTTACGACGCTCAAACAGCAAGACGGGGTGATTACCGACGATGAATTGACACCGTTGGTGTTTGCAAATGATCGTCTCATTGGGCGCGGGTGGCAATTCTACAAGAATTTCAAAAAAACCGCTCACCTTTAGATAACGCGCAAGCGATTTTTTCGCCCCGCTGCTTTCCTGCGAAAGCAAGAAGCGGGGTAGCAAGAGCAAAATCAAAGATATGGTATTAATGAAAAGAAAATATTTTTTAGAACACACCGATGCGTTAATTTTTCCTTATGCAGTTAAACGGCCGGTCGATTGGGTTGAGGAATTCCAGCCGACGGGGCCGTTAGATATTGAGATCGGTTCGGGATTGGGAGAATTTATTCTGCGCCTGGCCCAGAGGAATCCGCAGAGGAATTTCTTGGGTATCGAGACCAATTTAGAGAGAGTACAGAAGATCTTAAGGAATTTGAAAAAGGCGGGTCTAAAAAATGTCCGTATTCTTCCCACAGATGCACGGGTGGTTTTAGAGAGGATGGTTGTGCCTGGAAGTGTGGATTGTTTGTACTGCTTGTTCCCGTGTCCTTGGCCCAAACGAGATCAGGCGAAACATCGATTATTCACCCAAGATTTTTTGCAATTGGTAAACAGCCGTTTGGTTAAAGATGGTAAGGTAAAAATTGTGACGGACTATCATCCCTTTGTGCAATGGCTTAAGACTCAGATTCCGGAAACCGGATTCTCCGTTGAAGAAAATATCATTCATCCACAATTCGACACCAAGTTTGAACGCAAATGGCTTGCTTTGGGACAAAAGGAATTTTTTGAGCTGCAGTTGATTAAAGAAAAGCATATCGATATACCTTTAAAAGAGGATTTTTTGTTGAAAGAATTTTGGATAGATGATTTTGATCCCGAAGGTTTTTCGGTGAGTCCAGCGGTGATTCGCCAGTCCCAGGAAGCCGAAGTCCTATCGATTGTTTTTAAAGAATTCTTTTACGATGGAAAAAGATTCCAGGGAACGGTGCACGTGATCGTCGTTGAAAAGAATATCACTCAGCATTTTTGGATTGCCATTCTGAAGAAAAACAAATGGCTTATCGCGCCTCTGGAAGGATGTCCGTTTATTCCTACTGTCGGGATACAAATGGCTTTAGAATTTTTTTATAAGCAGGTTATTGAGCTTCCTTTTGTTAAACAGAACTCCAAATCTCCGATAGCATCGATAAGATCAACGGGAGATTTGGAGTTGGAAAGGAAAAGCTCAAGTAAGAAGACGACTGATGAAGAAAAGTAGGTTTTTTAGATTGATCGTTTTGGGGGTGGTTATTGTTCATTTTTTATCTTCCCAGCTTCAAGCCGCTAAAGGCACGGCGCAGCGAGTGCAGCGAGTGCCACGAGTGGTTTCTAGTAACCCCAAGAAGTCCGCCGTGTACCGGATTTCGGCCCGATCCGCAATTCTCCTCGATATAACCCATGGCAAACGATTTTTCGGAAAAAATATCGATACGAAAGTTCATCCTGCCAGTACAACCAAAGTCATGACCGCGTTACTTGTGTTGGAACATTTATCTTTAGATACAATCGTCACCGTTTCTCCTGGCGCCACAGGAGTTCAACCCAGTAAATTGAATCTTCAGGCCGGGGAACAGTATAAAGTTTCTGATTTATTGTATGGGATTTTGCTTAACTCGGCGAATGATGCCAGTATTGTGCTGGCTGAGGCGGTTTCGGGTTCTGAACCGGAATTTGTAAAATTGATGAACAAGCGGGCGAAAGAATTGGGGGCTCGTCATACGCGGTTTGTGAATTCCAATGGTCTTCCTACCCCGAGAGATTCACAGTACACAACCGTTTATGATATGTCGCTTATTTTTGCCCGGGCTTTAGAACATGATTTTTTTGCAGACGTGGTACGCCATCCTTACAAAACCATTTACTCAACCGCTGGCAAAAAAATCAATCTTAAAAATCATAATAAAATGTTATTCACCGACTGGGGAGCACATATTTATGGAAAAACAGGTTATACGAAGGCGGCTCAGTCCTGTTTTGTTGGATTTACCATGAAAAAAGAGAGCACTCTTGTTGTTGCGGTTTTCGGCTGCAGCCGACGATGGAAGGATATTCGATACATTATTCGAAAATATGGTGGAATTGTTTTGTAGTGCCTCGTGACAGAAAATCTTGATAATACTTTTAGCATAAGATCACTCGGCACTGTACCGAGTGACGACGAGCAAAAATTTATGTCACGAGGTAGTAGCGCTGCATAAACAGACGCGCAGATAACACGCAGGAAAATAATTGAAAAGAGGTGTGATTTACGCTAGAATTATTTCCTGCATTAGGATGTCCAATCCTTTTTAAGGAGACAATGCCCGCACTGACAGATAATGAAAATGTTAAAAAGGGTTTGACTTTTTTATTCTTAAATTTAGGCATCGTGATCTTTGCGATAGTTATTCTTACAAAAATTGATGTGATGGCGAAAAAGGTCGAAGGCCAGACTCAGGAGTTATCTGCCGAAATAGATTGGCAAAATTATTTATATCATAAGACTGTTTTAAATATTATAAAAGCGGGTAACTCGATGAGGTAATAAATAATGGATGTTAAACAATTTTAAAGAAAGGATGTCGCTGTGGAAAAAAAAATTTTAACATTAATGGTAGCAATTGTCGCTGGTATTGTTATTGGGGTGGCTTTGGCGGTTCAAAGAACCACACAGCCGATCATTGTTGACAGACTTTCTGAGATCGCGCGGTCGGTTAGAAGCGTTGAAAAGTTAGGCGAAATTTTGGTATCCGTGAAAAATATAGAAGGCCGATTAGTCTTAATCGAAAACCAATCGAATATGATTGTCAATGTTTTGAAAACCATTTCCACTCCGGCTCAACGGGTAGCTCAGCAGCAGCCTCCCCCCCCACCGATGGAAGATTTCAATAAGGTTTACGATCTGGAGACTACTCATTCCATCGTGCGCGGCAATAAGAAGGCAACGGTCACCATTGTTGAATTTATGGATTTCCAGTGTCCATTTTGCCAGAGATTTCATCCCGTCATAAATGAAGTTCTTAAGGCCTATCCCAAAAATGTGAATTATGTTTTAAAAAATTTTCCTTTACCTTTTCATCCGCAGTCCAGGCCAGCGGCTAAGGCTGCTTTTGCAGCGGGAGAGCAGGGGAAATACTGGGAGATGACGGATTTATTAATACAAAACGGGGCCGCCCTTGGTGAAGACAAATTTAAAGAATTGGCTAAGAGTTTAGGATTGAATGTGGATAAATTCATGAAAGATTACAAAGACAAAGATAGTCAATGGGAAGATTTGATCAAAAAAGATTTGGAGCTTGCACAACGGGCGGATGCTCGGGGAACTCCGACGTATTACATCAATGGACGTAAGACCATGGCTCGTGACTTGGCCGGTTTTAAAACAGAGATTGATCAGATTCTTGGTGGACAGAAGAAATGAGGCGTTTTTAATAAGAAGAAAGTAAATAGCGTTTTAACCCCAGAATTTCAGTTGACGCTTTTTGTGTTAACTTTATAGGGAAACTGAAATTCTGGGGTTAAATAAAAAGAATTGATAGATGATCGGGGCGCCCCGGCGAAGTCAAACGCGATAAGTATTTGACGAAACCGGGGCGCCCCGGTTATTAGCATCGAAGCAAAACATCCAGGAGGAAATCAAATGACTAAAGTAGGCGGTACGACGAAAAAATATTATAAAGAGACTCATGGGATAAAGGTAAGCGGTGGTCAGACAGTGAGAGCTGGCACTGTTTTAACCCGAGAAGGTGACAAGTGGAAACCCGGGGAAAATGTTATTGGCCGGACTCTTTTAACTGCTAGGTGTGATGGACAAGTTTATTTCACGAAGAAAAGAGGAAATTACAGACGAGCAGTGACTTTTGTTAACATTAAACCAGCGGAGGTATTGAATTAGAATTTCAAAATGAAAATATATGTGCGGCATTATTGGCTATATAGGAAATAAAGAAGCTGTCCCGATTCTTCTGGACGGTCTTAAGAAATTAGAATACCGGGGTTATGATTCAAGCGGGGTAGGGGTCGTTGCCGCCTTGGACGGAAAAATTTCTGTCCGCAAAAGCGAAGGCAAGATTCAAAATTTAATTCAGCTTATTAAAAAACATGGACTCCCTTTCAGTTCAGTCGGAATTTCCCACACCCGCTGGGCGACCCACGGGGTTCCCAACCGTATCAACGCTCATCCGCATTTTGATTGTTCCAAGAAAATTATCGTCGTCCATAACGGTATTATCGAAAATTACCAGGAATTAAAATCCCGCCTGATTGCGAAAGGCCATCGGTTTTTTTCCCAAACCGATACTGAGGTTGTGGCTCATTTGATTGAAGAGCATAACCATAACGGCGATATCAAGCACGCGGTTAAGGAAGCGATCAAAGAATTAAAAGGGGCCTTTGCTCTAGGAATTATTACCAGCGATAGTCCCCAAACATTGATTGCGGTTCGCGTTGAATCTCCTCTGATTATCGGAGTGGGTGAGGGAGAATATTTTATTGCCTCGGATGTTCCGGCCATTTTAGATCAGACCCGGAAGATTATTTATCTTAAAGATAAAGAAATCGCCTTTATTAAAAAAGATGACTTAAAATTATTTAATTTCGATGGGGAATCCGTTGCCCCGAAGGTGGATGTGGTTTCTTTTAGTGTGGGCTCGGCTCAAAAAGAAGGTTATCCGCATTTTATGCTCAAAGAAATTCATGAGCAACCCAAAGTCCTTTCTCAAATGATTTCTTCTCATATCAAAGATGCCCAGATTTCTTTTGATGGAATGCATTTTAATCCCAAAGAGTTTGACCATTGTAAACAGATTATGATTGTCGCCTGTGGGACTGCGTATCACGCGGGAATGGTGGGGAAATATATTATTGAACAGCTGGCGAGAATTCCCGTTACGGTCGATGTCTCCAGTGAATTTCGTTATCGTTCTTCCATCATTAATCGCCAGACATTGATGATTGCGATCAGTCAGTCCGGTGAGACCGCTGATACTCTCGCTGCGGTTAAAGAAGCAAAATCCCAGGGAGCGAAAATTATTTCGATTTGTAATGTGGTGGGTTCATCCTTGGCGCGGGAATCCGCTGGAGTTTTATATACTCACGCGGGCCCCGAAATCGGGGTCGCCTCAACGAAAGCCTACACCGCGCAGTTATGTATGCTTTATTTGCTCGCGCTGAAATTAGGTTCCTCGAAGGGCACGCTTTCATCTGAACTTAAACCCAAATTGATCGCGGATTTAAAACGCATTCCAGCTTTGTATGAAAAGATTTTAAAGACTCAATCTGCCATTGCCCGCATCGCCCGGGCGAATTCTCATTTCGGATGTTTTCTTTTTTTGGGAAGAAATGTAAATTTTCCCTCGGCCCTGGAGGGTGCTTTAAAATTGAAAGAAATTTCTTACATCCCCGCCGAAGGTTATGCCGCTGGCGAAATGAAACACGGGCCCATTGCCTTGATTGATGAATACCGTGCGGTTGTATGTATAGCCCCGCATTCCGACACATATAAAAAAATTATTTCCAATATGCAGGAAATTCGTTCCCGGAAAGGTAAAATCATTGTGATCGCCACTCAAGGCGATGCAACGATCAAACAGCACGCCCATCACGTGATTTATATTCCCTCTATCCATCAACTTTTAACTCCTTTACTTGTGGCACTGCCTTTACAACTGATTGCCTATTACATTGCCACCAGACGAGGGTGCGATGTGGATCAGCCTCGGAATTTGGCCAAGTCAGTGACGGTTGAGTAAGGAATTATTGTGATTCGTCGCTCGTGTCTCGTAAAAGAGATTATTATATCCCTGGTATTAGAAAATTTTTATAAAACGGATGACGATTCACGAGCGACGAGCCACTAACTATGTTGTATATCGTCTCCACTCCCATAGGTAATTTAAAAGACGTAACCCTTCGCGCTATCGAGATTCTGAAAACTGTCGATTTGATTGCCGCCGAAGACACCCGCCATACAAGAATTCTCCTCGACCATTATCAGATCAAAACGCCCACCACCAGTTTTTTTCAACACAATGAAATTCAAAAAGCAGATTATCTCCTTGGGCTTTTGAAAGAAGGAAAGAATATCGCATTGGTCTCGGATGCCGGCACACCGGGGATCAGTGATCCGGGTTATTCGCTTATTCGTTTAGCCAGGCAACATAATATCGCGATGACCGTGATTCCGGGGCCGACCGCATTGATTGCTGCTCTGACCTTATCGGGTCTTCCTGCAGATCGTTTTTGTTTTCAAGGATTCTTGCCGGTTAAATCTGTTGCCCGACGGAAAAAACTGGAGGAACTTAAAGTTAAAGCCCAGGATTCAACCATTATTTTTTACGAATCCCCGCACCGGCTTTTGAAAATGCTGATGGATGTGAAAGAGATTTTAAACAATCCGCAGGTGGTTTGTGTCCGGGAGATTTCGAAAAAATTTGAAGAGATCAAGGAAGGAACCGCGGATGAGCTGATTCAGCATTTTTCGCTGAATCGTCCTCGGGGAGAGTTTGTGGTGCTGTTAAACCTAAGAATTTCAGTTGTTGTATCAACTTGTAGTGGAAACTGAAATTCGGGTTTAAGGACAGTTACGACAGGTAACGAATGCTCTTATTAAGCGGGTTTTCAACCACAATATCCCCATACCTATGCTGATCTTTAAAGTCTTCAGAGAAGATTTTTTGGCATTGAGCCCGTCTGGCGGAGGCCAGGATGAGCGCGTCCCAATAGCTTATTTTCCATTCATCCTGATGGTTAAGCGCTTGGAAAATCATGGTAAGGTCTATTTCCACCATCTCAAGGATCGAGAGGTGTTTTATTTCTTCTTTCGCCTTTGGTCTGGGCAAAGGACTTTTAATTTTTTGGGTTATAATCACATAAAATTCACTGATGACCTGTGTTGAGATGACTGCCTTTTCTGAACGGATCCCTTCAAAGATAATAGATTGGGCTTTTTGTTGTTTTGGGGATTTTCTGCGTCATGGGCATAAACGAGGATATTGGTATCGATGAAAAATTTATCGCTCATAGAGGTCTTCCCGACGCCACTTTTTGCCGCCTATTTTTACCTTTTTATCATTAAAATAATTTTTGAGCTTAACAATGGTTTCCTCTCTTTTTAGATCTTGCCTTTCTGCCATCTTTTCAAGAAAAGACCGGATCAAGGCCGTTAAACTGGTATTTTTCTCAACCGCCATCCTTCTGGCTTTTTTTAATAAATTCTGATCAATGGTCATCGTAATATTGGGCATTTTTTCCTCCTGATATAATCTTGACCCGCTCCAGACATCCTTTATTGAATAGATTATCACATATTATGTGAATTAACAATGGAAATTTGTTCATTAGACAAAAGGCGAAGACGTCATTATAAAATCATTGATCAACTCAATTTTTTTGAATGGAAACGAAATGATTAAATAATGACTGTCTCGATTTCAGTCACGATTTCACGGATTTTTTTAGAGGCCATTTCAAAACCTCTTTTTCGCTTTTGTATCTCCTCGAGAGATAAGGGGTTAAATGAGGTTTTGAAATGACTTCTAGTAACATAAATGCACTTCGGTTGCACAATTTGACAGGTTGCTGTCGCACCTTGGTTGATTTGGATTCATAAAACGTCCGAGCGATGCATCAGAGAACCCGCCAGGGCACGAACAGCCACCAGTATTCGGATTTGCAACATAGCAACCCCCATTACTATGACCATTATAAGCAGCGCCCCAAAGAGTATACATTCCACCAGCGGAAGATCGGTAACATAAATGCACCTCGGTTGCACAATTTGACAGGTTGCTGTCGCACCCTGGTTGATTTGGATTCATAAAACGTCCGAGTGATGCATCAGAGAACCCGCCAGGGCACCAACAGCCCGAAGTATTCGGATTTGCAACATAGCAACTCCCAATACTATGACCGTTATAAGTAGCGCCCCAAAGGGTGTACATTCCACCGACGGTAGGTTTGTAACATAAATGCACTTCAGTTGCACAACTCGACAGGTTGCCGTCGCACCCTGGTTGATTTGGATTCATAAAACGTCCGAGCGATGCATCAGAGAACCCGCCCCCGCCGCACCAACAGCTACCAATATTCGGATTTGCAACATAGCAATCCCCACTATTATGACCGTTATAAGTAGCGCCCCAAAGGGTGTACATTGATCCATCGCAGGGACCCAGATTACAGCTTTGTGAACTTGAGCCAGAACATGCTGCACCGCCGCAAGCAGGAGCAGGATTGGTGCAGGTACGGGTTTGTGTTCCTGGGTCGCAAGGCGTTGAACAACCGCTCCATGCTGTCCAACCACCGTTAACCAGACCGCAGGATTGAGTTTCTGAGGAAGGGCCAGAACAAGCTGCCCCTCCGCAAGAGGGAGGTGGATTATCACAAGTTCGTGTACGCGATTGGCTGCAGCTTGAACAGGCACTCCAGCCACTCCAAGCGCTCCAACCACCGTCAGTAGGACAAGAGACAGTTACGGGATGCGGTGTGCAGACATCATACGCCATAGTAACCGGGGTAATGATATGGTTGCGATAGGTACCAGTAAGAGGTTCGGTGAATGGTAATTGATTAACCGGATAGCTGGGATTTGCGCATAATGGCGGGTTACCGCCAATCACCGGAGAAACAGTCACGGGAATACTGTTGAGCGTATCCCCGGCATTGAGCCGATCGCAGGAATACCATGTGCATGAAGAAGTACACGGCCCACTCACCGTGCACGCCGGCGGCGTGCACCCAGCGCTTACAGCGCAAGAGGTCACATTATAGGCCAAAATAGGACTATTCCTTAAAAAAATTAAGCCCATGATGAGAATAAAAATCGCCGGCAAAATTTTGTGAAAATTTTTGATTTTCATTTTTGTTTTTCCAGAATTTTTATTCTTTCATTCAACGAATCCACTTCCCCTTTTAATTCCTTCACCGCCTGCAAAAGCACGGCGGTGAATTTTTCGTAATCAACGGCGAGGTATTCCTCCTGCTGATCGGGAGTTTTAATCGGAACAACTAATTCCGGATAAACTTTTTGCAGGTCCTGAGCAATTAATCCAATATGCTTTTGTCCCTTTTTAAGTTCTGTCTTCCGGGCAAGTTCATTCCATTCGAAATAAACTCCGTTTATTTGCTCAAGTTTAGGCAGGACATTTTTTAAAGGAACAACGTTTTTTTTCAGTCGAGCATCGGAGCCGGCGGTGATTGTATTCAAAACCCACAGGTTTCCAGCATTCGCATCTAATTCCATTACATATTTTCCTCCGATGGTATCAGCCCAATAAAAATGACGATCACTATGCAGTCCAAAAAGCAAGCCTCCCCCGGGATGAATGATGGCTGAGTGTGCTCCTTGGCTGAACTCAATGGCTGTATACCATCCACCCCATCCAGTAGTATTTGTGGTGATATCGAGTTTTGCCTGCGGACTTGTATTGCCGATCCCGACCCTGCCGTTGTGTTTAATAATCATATTCGTTGCGGCCCCATTGTAGGTTTGAAAATAAATATCGCTCCCTGCGGCATTATACGCGCGGATAGCAAGATTCGTTCCGTCTCCGTAGTATCCCTGCAAAATCCCATTGCCAATTTGCGTGTTACCGCTAAACTGTCCGACCCCATTGACATCCAGTTTCTGAGCCGGTGCCGTCACCCCGATCCCGACGTTGCCTGAAGTTTTATTCATTAGCAATCCAAAGCCCGCGCCGCTGCCCCAGAAACCCATCTTTACGCCTGTAGTATCATTACCCACGAACATCGTTTGGGCACTATCCAGCCATACCCCTCCTAAATTACCAACATCTCCTGTTTGGATTCTTCCGTTAACTTGCAGATCAACAGTTCCCCCGCCGCCTCCTTGGATTTGGAGTTTATTCGTTGGAGCCGTCACCCCGATCCCGACGTTGCCGTTATCTTGCACGGCAAAGAGGGGGTTGCCGCTGCTATCGCTGACTCTAAATCCAAGGGTGCCCGCCAAGTTATCCGGTCCCTGGACATGCAGCCGTGCGAGCGGATTCGTCACCCCGATCCCGACGTTGCCGCCGTTATTCGCCAAGGCGATATTGCGCCAGGCCACCCCCTCGGTGAGTGCTCCAATCACTGCAAAATTCCCGGTCGTATCGTAGCCAATCTCAAGTTTGTTAGCGGGATTTGTTCTGCCGTGGAGACGGATTTGTGCTGGGCGGCTGTTTGCGGCGCCAGTCCCCGCGTCGGCTTGGACGGTGAGTTTGCTATCCGGACTCGTCACCCCGATCCCGACGTTCAAATTGGGGTTGGTGGTAGTATCCGTCGGATAGATCCAATTGTTGATGACATCCTGCGTCCATACTTCTTGCGCCACCTGTCCCCATGTATAAGTAGCGCTGCCCGGTGGAATATTCCGGCACCTGTTTAGGGTGTGATTGGTGGTATCGACGTACAGAGTGCCTTCGGTGGCTGCGATACACGCACCGGCAGTAAGGAGCGCTCGAGGTTGGAGCATGAGCCGGTCATAAGCTCCGAAGGGGGCCGGGTAGTAGGTGGTGAAGGTGACGTTGTTGCTTTGGGAATAAGCTGGAGGAATTAGGATGGTAACGGTTGCTAGAAGAACAAATATGAGAAATATTTTTTTCATCCACGCCTCTTTTCAATAAATAATATATTCTAGGTAAGATATAACATATGAATACCTTCTTGTCAAAAAATTTAAGATTTCATTTTAACGTTTTCGAGAGATGTTTAGATCGGTTATGATATTGATCTTGCCGCGGAGGGAACGCAGTTCAAACAGTTTTCCTAAGGGATGAAGTCCGGAAGTTTCCTGACGTTCCAATTTTGCCCTGATTTTTTCAAATTGTCTGACGGTTTCTTGGGAATAAAAGCGTTCGCCGCAATGAAGGCAGACATGAGCTTTGACTTTCAAAACAGCTGTATGGATCCCCCCCCGCAGGAGTTTCTCAACGGTCTTTTCCATTAATTCTCCAAGACAGAGGGGGCATTTTTCGAATTCTTTCATAGGTTATAGTTTGATCGGTGTTTAGATTTCATATAATTTGAAGGGAATAACTGCTCTGATGTGATTGAAATCCTTATCGACTGTCCAAAGAGTTACACGATGATATAAAGCGGTGAGCGCGATCCATAAATCAATGAGTAAAACCTGAACGCCTTGTCTGGCCAGAGCAAAACGGGATTCTTCGATCTGGATCCAAATATTCTCCGGTGGTTCAAGGAAAATCAACGCCTCAAATAGATTTCGCAATTGATGAAACCCTTGCTTGTTCATTGTGCCGGAGACGACTTCGCAACGGATGGGAGCACACGTTGCTATCTTGCCAATACTCAGCAACTCATCAAGGCTTTTCGCCTCGGGAGAATTTTGGGATCGAAAGAATTGAATCCAGACAGAGGAATCCACCAGGATGGGTGAGTTGGATGGATGGGCCATGATCATCGTTTTCTGGATATGCGCAGGTCAGTTGAAATCTCCAATTTGCCTCGCAGGGCCCGGAGTTGTTCTAACTTATAATGATTAATGAGTTCCTTCAGACCTAAAATAATGGCCATGGTTTTGGTTTTGGCCTGAGAGGCCTTCATCGCGTCTTTGATTAAGTCATTCGGAATATCAATTGTGGTACGCATACATTATCCTTTTTTTATGCATATTGTTGATGCCCAAAATTAGCATAGTTCTATGCGGCTGTCAATGATGTTTTTGATTTTCACAGTTTGATTTTCACATTGACAACCATCAGAGCCAATGATATAGTTTGACTGACCTTTAAAGCCGGCTCCGCGAGGTCGGAAAGGATAATATAAATGAAAAGACGTTTCTTAAGAAATATTTTATGCTCGCCTAAAAAAGGCGGGCTTTTTTTATGACCCATCCTATTTCTAAAATCATGGACCACGAAGCTATCCGTCGGGCACTTCTGCGGATTGCGCATGAAATTTTGGAAAAGCATAAAGGTGTGGAAGGTTTATGTTTGATTGGAATCCGCACCCGCGGGGTCATTCTGGCTACGCGTCTCAAAGAATCCATTCAACAGATTGAAGGAAATGATACGCCCCTGGGAATTTTGGATATCACTCTTTATCGGGATGATTTAACGTTGGTTTCCACTCAACCGGTGGTGCGAGAAACCCACATCGATTTTGATATCACGGACAAAAAAATTGTTCTGGTGGATGATGTGCTTTTTACGGGGAGGACGATCCGGGCGGCCCTCGATGCTTTAATCGATCTGGGCCGCCCCGCGCAGATTCAGCTGGCAGTCTTGATTGACCGCGGGCATCGAGAACTTCCCATCCGGGCGGATTATGTCGGCAAAAATATTCCTACTTCCATCGGACAGAATGTGCAGGTGCTTCTTAAAGAAACAGATCATCAAGACGATGCAGTTGTTTTAGAAAACAGGATTTCATCTGATTCCAGTTTGTCCTCGGAGAGGGAAAAATCATGAGCGAATGGACCCGGCATGATCTTTTGGACCTGGAAAATTTAAGCAAAGAAGAAATAGAATTGATTTTAAATACCGCCAAATCTTTTAAAGAGGTCTTAACCCGCGAGGTTAAGAAAGTTCCGGCACTGCGGGGGAAAACGGTTGTCATGTTGTTTTTTGAACCCTCGACGCGTACGCGGATTTCTTTTGAGCTCGCCGCGAAAAGACTTTCGGCCGATACGTTGAATGTTTCCGCCCGAAGCAGTTCTTTATCCAAAGGAGAATCGATTTTAGACACCGCAAAAAATATTGAGGCCATGAATGTGGATATGATCGTCGTCCGGCATACGAGCGCCGGTGTCCCGAAGATCCTCGCGGATGCGTTGGGCCCGTCGGTTATCAATGCAGGCGATGGTTGCCGTGAGCATCCGACTCAGGCCTTGCTCGATCTTTTTACAATGAAAGAAAAGTTGGGGCATATCGATGGATTAAAAGTGGGGATCGTTGGAGATATTTTACATTCTCGAGTGGCGCGATCGAATATTTGGGGTTTAACCAAACTGGGGGCTCACGTGACATTGTGCGGCCCGGCAACGCTTATGCCCATTGGTATCGAACAAACCGGTGTTAAGATCAATTATGATCTGGAAGACGTTTTGCGAGATTGCGATGTCCTTATGGCTTTGAGATTGCAGAAAGAACGTCAGCAGGAAAAATTTTTACCGTCGATGCGCGAATACGCCAACATGTTTGGCATCAATCAAGAAAAGATGAAAAGCGCACGTCAAGGTCTTTTAATTATGCATCCTGGACCGACCAATCGCGGGGTGGAAGTTTCCGCCGAGGTGGCCGACGGTCCGCATTCAGTTATTTTAGAGCAGGTGACCAATGGTGTTGCCATCCGCATGGCGGTTTTGTATCTTTTGGCGGGGACGAGAAGAGATGAATCTCAGGAAGAGAAATAATTTTGATACTCGGATTTCCAGTTTACAAACGTAAGGAACAAAAAGATGCCTTTATTAATTAAGAATGCGACAATCGTCAACGCCGAGGAAATTTTTTCTAAACCCCACGATATTTTTATCGAGAAGGGTGTGATTGTAAAAGTCGCGCCGGTCATTAGTGATCAATCTTCTCAAGTGATCGACGCCCGGGGGAAATTGGTTTTGCCGGGGCTGATCGATTTGCATGTTCATTTGCGTCAACCCGGTCGGGAGGATGAGGAAACGATCGAAACCGGATCGCGCTCAGGCGTCAAAGGCGGTTTCACCTCGATCTTTTGCATGCCCAACACCAGCCCGGTCATTGATAATGCAATGATTGTTCAGGCGATCATCAACGAAGCCAAGCGCGTCGGGCTCGTGAATGTGTTCCCCATCGGCGCAATCACCCGCGGGCAGAAAGATGAAGAGTTAACCGACATGTTCGAATTGAAGAAAGCCGGGTGCCTGGCTCTTTCCGACGACGGCCGGTCGGTTTCTAACAGTCAGCTGATGCGTCATGCGATGGAATATGCCAAGATGGTTGATATTCTGCTGATTCAACATTGTGAAGATCCGCTTTTGAGCAATCACGGTGCGATGAATGAGGGAACAACCTCGACGCTGCTCGGTTTAAAAGGAATTCCGGGAGTTGCCGAGACCATCATTGTTGCCCGTGATATCGAATTGGCTTATTATCTTAAAACAAAAATTCATTTTGCTCATATGAGTTTGAAACGCTCGGTTGAATTGATCCGCTTTGCGAAGTCTCAGGGAATTCCAGTGACGGCGGAAGCCTGCCCGCATCATTTTACTTTGACCGACGATATCGTGAAATCTTTCGACACCAACACCAAAGTCAATCCGCCATTACGCACGAAAGAAGATGTGCAAGCGATCAAAGAAGGCCTCAAAGACGGAACGATTGATGTGATCACAACCGATCACGCTCCCCACACCCAGGAAGAAAAAGAACTTTCCTATGATCAAGCCCCGTTTGGAATGATTGGGTTAGAAACCGCTTTAGGGTTAGCGGTGACCGAACTCGTTACGAAGAAATATTTGACGTGGACAGCGCTCGTCGATAAAATGTCAAAGAAGCCCGCCCAAATCGCCGGCCTTATTCATAAAGGAGAAATCAGAGAAGGACGCGACGCGGATATCACGATTCTGAATCCCGATCAAGAATGGGTCGTTAAAAAAGAAGAATTTTCCTCCAAATCCCAAAATTCCCCCTTTATCGGACGAAAATTAAAAGGGCAGGTTGAGACGACGATTTGCGGGGGAAAAGTGGTCTATCAAGTAAGTGAAAGGGGCACAGAGTCACACGTCACAGGTCACACGTAGAATTTTTTTAGAGACATGTTGCCCCTTCAGTCTTAATTTAACGCCGCCCCCGTAGCTCAACGGATAGAGTACCAGCCTCCGGAGCTGGTGGTACAGGTTCGATTCCTGTCGGGGGCGCTTCGACTCCCCCCGCTGCTTCGTTTTGCTTATGTTTTTAGAAATCGAAGCAAAACGGCGGGGGTCGCTCAGTGCAAGCTTCACAATTTGCATAGCCGAGGAGAAGTGCCCTGAGCGAATGAAGCGAAGCGGAATGAGTCGAAGGGCGACGTAGCTATGACGTGGTGTTTATACATTATAAAACGTAAAGATGGCTCTTTATACACTGGGATAACATCAGATTTTGATCGAGACCGAAAGGCGAAAAAGAAACGTCACAATAAGTAATGTTGTTTTCTCCAATTTAAATCAAGAACAATATTTTTGTCCACAGTTTTTACACAGCTGTGTAAAACTTTTCAAACGAAAGAATCAAAATGAAACCAACCAAACAACGAATCACTATTTCTGTTATCGGCGGGCACGACGCGGATCAAACAGTTGAGAAATTGGCTTATGAGGTGGGAAAAAGAGTTGCGAAGGTTCAAGCGGTTCTAGTCTGCGGCGGGCTAACCGGGGTTATGGCGGCCGCCTCGCGCGGGGCCCAAGAAGCAGGCGGTCTTACCATCGGACTTTTGCCCGGCAAAGAAAAGGCAGAGGCCAATCCGTATATCGATATCGCCTTGCCGACGACAATCGGTTATGCCAGAAATGCGATGGTGGCATGCTGTGCCGATGTGATTGTCGCCCTTCCCGGAAGCTATGGAACTTCTTGCGAAATTTCGTACGGGTTAGTTTATAAACGTCCCGTCATTGATTTGGGAAACTGGAATGTGAGGGGAATGATCAAAGTGAAAGATGTCGAGGAAGCTGAGGCAGAAATTCGAAAGCTCATCAAAGCCAAAGCCGCGATCAAGAAACATAAACCCGAGCCGAAGAAGTTAGACTGAAATCTAGAAAATTCTTAGTGACTCGTCGCTCGTGACCCGTCGCACGTTGTCGAGTCACGAACCACGAGAGACGAGCGACGAACATGCCCGAACTCCCCGAAGTTGAAACCATCAAGCGCGATTTAAAAGAAAAACTTACGGGTCAGAAAATTCGGCAGGTTTTTGTTTATGATGGGCGTGTGATCCGAAATTGTTCCGCTGGCGCATTCACCCAAAATTTAACCGGAAAAATTTTTCAGGACGTTTCTCGTCGAGGTAAGGCGATTATCTTTACCTTTACTGTCCCGGGTTATTGGATCGTCCAGCCCATGATGACCGGGCAGCTGATTTACACTGAAAATTTTTACCCTGGTAAAAATTTTCATACGAAAGTCACAATCCATCTTTCCAACCACCATTATTTAAACTATAATGACCAGCGGTTATTCGGACGGCTTCATTTTTGCCGAAATCTTAAGGAGATTAAACTTTTTTCTGCCATCGGCCCCGAGCCGCTCGGTGAACATTTCCATGTTTCCTATTTGAAAGATGCGCTCGCCCCAAGATCGACGCCGATCAAGACCCTTTTAATGCAGCAGAATTTTGTGGCCGGAATCGGGAATATCTATGCCTCAGAAATTCTGTTTGCTTCGGGCATCAAACCAACGCGATCGGCCTGCAGACTTGCTCAGAAAGAAATAGAATTATTATACGCCAAGACACTGGAGATTTTAGAGGAAGCGATACAACTGCGCGGCACGTCGATGAATTCTTATCGGGATGGCCGCGGACAAAAAGGAAATTTTATCAGCCGAATTAAGGTTTATGGCCGGGAGGGGCAAGCGTGTTTTAGATGTCAAAGGGCGGTGGAACGCATTATTCAAGCGGGGCGCAGCACTTTTTTTTGTCGAGGGTGTCAAAAATAAGTTTAGTACTAAATTCCATCTCAATTAAGAAGACATGAAAACCCGCATCAAAATCGATACCTCTATACTTTTCATTCTTATTATTTTTACGGGAATTCTCTTTCAGTTTCCCCGTCTTTACCCCAAGAATGTTTTCCTCGATGACACTCTAAATTTTATAGGGCTTTGGCTGGTTTTAACCGGTATATTTTTTCGGATGTCCGCTCGTGCCCATAAAAAGGCTCGCTCCGATAAAGGCCATGGGCTGGTGACGACAGGACCCTATGCTTTGGTCCGAAACCCGATGTATCTGGGAACTTTTTTGATCGGGGCCGGATTTATTCTCGTTGTGTGGCCATGGTTTTTATTGCCGGTTTTTACTTTTCTTTTCTTTTCGCGGTTTAAGATACAGATCCGTACGGAAGAACAGCATCTGCAAGAAATTTTCGGTCCATCTTACGCAACCTATGTTCGGGATGTCCCGGGAATCTTTCCTCGATGGAAAAATTTTAAAACTATAAGATTTAAAGATGTCTTTTTGCTCGAGGAAATCTGGAGCACTAAAGAAAGAAACGGTTTGCTGTTCTTTCCTTTTTTGGTTGTGGCTTTGGAGTTTATTCAGGACCAGGCTGTTTTCGGGATAACAAATCCAATTAAGATTCTTCTCATTTTTATTTTCAGTATGGTGACTTTTGTTGCGGGTATTTGGTTTTTGTCCTCCTTTAGAAAATTATAAATGAATAAAATTCAGCATAAATTCAAAGTTGTCAGCAACAAGAAATTAGCCCCTAGATTTTTTTGTCTGGCCTTGGATGCCCCGTCTCTTTTAAACAAAATCCAGCCGGGACAATTTATTCACATCAAAGTTTCCGACGGGTATGCACCATTCTTCCGCCGGCCTTTCAGTGTTTACCGTGCAAAAAAATATATTGAAATTTTTTATGAGCCAATTGGGCCGGGGACGCATTTATTATCGCTTAAAAAACCCGGTGAAGAACTTGATATCCTGGGGCCTTTAGGAAATCATTTCAGCTGGCCTGCCCACGGAGTCAAGCAAGTCGTCATGATTGCCGGCGGAATCGGCATTGCCCCATTTTTGATTTTGTCGGATCATCTGGCGAAAAAAGGTTATGAGCTTATCCTTTTGTACGGCGGACGCACGAAAGAGCATGTGTACCCGATGAAAGAATTTAAACAAAATGGCTGTCAGGTCTTTGTCTCAACCGACGACGGAAGTGTGGGAATAAAAGGAAGGGTGTCTATACTTTTTTCTAAAATCACTTTAGATTCCAAAACCACAATGCTTTATACTTGCGGTCCTAAGTTTATGATGTCGGCGGTCAAAGAGTTTGTTGAAGCACATGATCTGCGTTGTGAAGCTTCGTGCGAAGAAACCATGGCCTGCGCGCTGGGGGCGTGTTTGGGCTGTTCGATTGAAACTTCGTTGGGTTATAAGACTGTTTGTTATGATGGGCCGGTGTTTGATATCCGTGAGGTGATCTTTTAATCGTGGCTCGTCGCTCGGGCCTCGTGGCTCGTTGGAGTTTGATGCATGGATAAAAGAATTGTTGGGGAAAATTATTTAGGACTTTCGCGGTTATCCGTAGAACGAACTTAGAATCCAGCCCCGCCTTCCTTATACTAGAAATGACGGGACGGGTTCTCGTGCCCGCCCCGGCTTTCGTGACTGGCGGGCCGGGGAGCGAACGGGCAACCGCGAAAGTCCTGTATTTATAAATCCGCAAATTGAAAGCGAAGAAAACATGAGGAAATTTCAACAAATAAGTTTTTACATTTTTTTACTCGCAGGTATTGTGTGCCCGAGTTGGGCTGGGATCAGCCTTCTGATGAAGAGATCACAAGAGAGATGTTCTCTTCACCCGATTTAAAAAAGATTGCGGATTGGTCAAAGTGCTGGTCAAATTTTCAGCGACAAGAAATGACAATCGATCTAATTAATGGGAAAACAGTAACTAGTCACGAACCACGAGCGACGAGCCACGATAAAAATCAATGAATATTTCCGTTAAAATAGGATCAGTTGAATTCCAAAACCCCGTCACCGTCGCCTCCGGCACCTTCGGTCATGCAGAAAAATATTATAATCTCGAGGAGGTTAAAAAATTAGGCGCGTTGGTCCCTAAGACTGTGACGCTTCATCCGCGCGTCGGGAATCCGCCGCCTCGAATTATTGAAACGCCTGCGGGAATGCTTAACTCCATTGGCATTGAGAATCCCGGCGCCGATGGTTTCATCGTAAAAAAATTGCCCGCGCTGCGAAAGATTGGAATTCCGCTCATCATCAGTATCCTGGGAAATTCCGACGAAGAATTTATACAGTTGGTTGAAAAGTTCAACCGCGCTCAAGGGATCAGTGCCTTGGAATTGAATCTTTCCTGTCCGAATTTAAAACATAAAGTCCTGGTTTCGCAGGATCCCGAAGCGACTTTCCGGGTGGTTAAAAAAGTGAAAGAAATTTCTAAATATGCCGTTATTGCCAAATTGTCTCCGAACGTCACCGATATTGCCATCATCGCCGCTGCCGCCGAGCAAGCTGGGGCAGATGGAATCAGTTTGATCAATACGTTTTCCGCGATGGCCATCGACATCAAAACACGGACATCCGTCCTCGGAAATTTTACCGGAGGCTTAAGCGGTCCGGCGATCAAGCCTGTGGCGCTACGCATGGTTTATGAGGTGGCACAGAAAGTAAAAATTCCGGTCGTCGCGATGGGAGGGATTATAAACGCTTCCGATGCGCTGGAATTCATGATTGCGGGCGCGAGCATGGTCGCCGTCGGAACAGCGAACTTTATCAATCCCCGCGCACCTCTGGAAGTTTTGGAAGGCATCGAGGCATATATGAGGAAAAATAAACTCAAGGATATCAAGCAGATTATTGGAAGTCTGAAGGTCGAGTAAAAGGGGAATGCGCCGGGGCGCCCCGACGGCGATAACCTCAGCGCCGAACGTCGGGGCGCCCCGGCGAAGTTTAATACAAGTATCTATTTCAACGAAGGGCGCCCGCGTAGCAAACCAAACAAAGGAGAGCGGATGACCACCAACCACGATCAAGGGAAAAAAAGATTCAGAAAGCAAATCCAGGCCGCCCCCCATTTCTGGAAAACCCTAAAAGTTCTTTCCTTTTCTATTTTTTTTCTTTCTGGTTCAACTGTTTTCGCCACAGAGGCAGATCTGCGCCTCCCCGCCTTAGACCAGGTGAATTTTTTTCAGATCGACGGACGCTCCCTGTTGCTTTGGGGGTTAATGATCTGTGTCTTTGGTTTTATCTTTGGGTTTGTGCAGTTTCTTAAAATCCGGCGACTTGCGGTGCATCGTTCGATGGAGGAGATTTCCCAGGTGATTTATGAAACCTGTAAGACGTACCTCATCTCTCAGGGAAAATTTATTTTGCTTTTGGAAATTCTGGTCGGCGGGATTATCGTTCTGTATTTTGGATGGCTGCGTCATTTTGCCGCAGCGAAAGTGGTTTTGATTCTTGCGTGCAGTTTGATGGGGATTTTAGGGAGTTATTCGGTCGCCTGGTTTGGTATGCGGATCAATACCCTGGCTAACAGCCGTTCGGCTTTTGCGAGTTTAAAAGGAAAACCATTTGAGGTACATTCCATTCCGTTACAGGCAGGAATGAGTATCGGCATGCTGTTGATCAGTATAGAACTTTTTGTCATGTTGTGCATTTTACTTTTTATCAGTCCCGAATATGCCGGGCCTTGTTTCATCGGCTTCGCCATCGGTGAGTCGCTCGGCGCAGCGGTGCTTCGTATTGCCGGTGGGATCTTTACCAAGATTGCGGACATCGGATCGGATTTGATGAAGATCGTTTTCAATATTAAAGAAGACGACGCCCGTAATCCCGGCGTTATCGCCGATTGCGTCGGGGATAACGCGGGCGATTCCGTTGGCCCGACGGCCGACGGATTTGAAACTTATGGCGTCACGGGTGTCGCTTTGATTTCATTTATATTACTGGCGGTGCCTGAGCCCTTGGTGCAGGCCCAGCTTCTGGTATGGATTTTCGTAATGCGTTTGGTTATGATCATCGCCAGCAGTGTGTCGTATTGGATCAATGCCATGATTTCTCATAACCGTTACAGTCATACAACCAAAATGAATTTTGAAGCGCCTCTAACTTCGCTGGTGTGGATTACCTCCGGGGTCTCTATTGCCTTCACATACGTGGCGTCAGCTCTTTTGATTTTTCATCTGGGAGATGGAACGCTCTGGTGGAAACTTTCTGCCATTATCACCTGCGGGACGATCGCGGGTGCCCTGATTCCGGAATTGGTAAAAAATTTTACTTCGGTTGAATGCGCACATGTGCAAAACATTCTGCATTCTTCCCGAAAAGGAGGAACTTCTTTAAATATTTTATCTGGTTTGATGACGGGAAACTTCAGCGCCTACTGGATGGGGATGGTGATATTGATTTTAATGGGAATCGCTTACGGATTTAGCGGATTAGGACTGGATGCATTGATGATTGCCCCGTCGGTATTTGCTTTCGGATTAGTTGCTTTTGGATTTTTGGGGATGGGGCCGGTCACAATCGCGGTCGATTCCTACGGACCGGTGGCCGATAATGCCCAGTCGATCTATGAACTTTCTTTGATTGAAAATATTCCTAATATTAAAGAAGAGATCAAAAGAGATTTTGGTTTTACTCCGGACTTTGAACATGGCAAATATTATCTCGAGGCCAACGACGGAGCCGGAAATACTTTTAAGGCCACCGCCAAACCGGTTTTGATTGGAACCGCGGTTGTGGGCGCCACCACGATGACCTTTTCGATCATTGTGATCCTGACCCATGGTTTAACCTCCAACATTGATAAACTTTCGATCCTTTATCCTCCGTTTCTACTCGGTCTAATCGCCGGAGGGGCGGTGATTTACTGGTTCACCGGCGCCTCCATTCATGCGGTGACCGCCGGGGCTTATCATGCAGTGGATTTTATTCAGGCCAACATGAAATTGGAGGGGTTAGAAAAAGCATCGGTTGAGGATAGCAAGAAAGTCGTGGCGATCTGTACCGGATTCGCGCAACGCGGGATGATCAATCTTTTCTTGACGGTATTTTTTAGCACATTGGCGTTTGCGTGTTTGGAACCGTATTTTTTTATCGGGTATTTGATTGCGATTGCGCTCTTTGGACTTTTTCAAGCCATCTTTATGGCGAATGCCGGCGGGGCGTGGGATAATGCCAAGAAATTGGTGGAGGTCGATTTAAAAGAAAAAGGGACCGCCCTTCATGCCGCAACCGTGGTCGGAGATACCGTTGGGGATCCGTTCAAAGATACGTCTGCGGTTTCGATCAATCCGGTTATCAAATTCACGACCCTCTTTGGGCTTTTGGCCATTGAGCTTGCACTTGAGTTGAATCGAACGACCTCTCTTCTTTTAGCGCTGGGTTTTTTTATACTGGCTTTGATTTTTGTCGTGAAATCGTTTGAGGATATGAGGACGAAAGGTTCGTGACTCGTCGCTTGTGTCTCGTCGCTCGTGGAGCATTTGGAAAAATCGTTCTACGAGTCACGGGCGACGAGCGACGAGTCACGAACAGTTACTCATGACTGTTCAATCTTATAAAGACAAATTCATCATTGCCCTCGACGTTGATACTTTTGCCACGACCCAAAGATCGAAAGAGTTAGGGCGGCATAAGCCCTTGGCTGGGCGTCGACCGTATTGACAAGCGAAGAAAAAACCGATAACATAGCGCACCTCAATCAAACAATTTCCAAATTCAAATTCCAATACCTAATGTCTGTTTGTTAATTGAATTTTGAAAATTGGTTATTGATTGGAGAAAAATTATGGCCCAACAAATTCAAGAGCTCATCGATAAAATCAAATCCGAAGGAATTCAAGCGGCATCAGAAAAGGCCCAGGAGATCGCAGTGCAAGCAAAACTGAAAGCCCAGGAAATCCTCGATCAGGCCCAGAAAGAAGCCGCACAGTTGATCCTTAAAACCAAAGACGATTGTAAAAAATTTGAAGAATCGACGCGGATCGCTTTAAAACAATCCAGCCGCGACACGTTATTAGAATTAAGGAAAGAGATCCTGCAAACGCTTCATGCGGTGATCTCTGCGAACATTAAAACATCCTTAACGCCTCAAGCCCTGGGTAGTATGATCGAAACAACTATCAAGAATTTTCTGCAGCAAAAATCTTCCAGCATCGATATCCGGATTTTTTTAAGCCCCAGCGATTTGGAAAATCTGAAAAATGGTTTTATTGCCAAACTGCAGGAAGAATTAAGAAAGCCGATTACCTTACAAGCCAGGGAAGATGTCAACGCCGGATTTACCATCAGCTTCGATGCCGGAAAATCCAGTTTTGATTTTACTGATTCTAGTTTGGCAGAATATTTAAGTGGATATTTGAATCCGGAAGTGGCATCGCTTTTGAAGGAAGGCCACAAATAACCTCATTTGTTATTGAATTTCTGCACATTAATGGAACATTTGCTCGACTGAAGAAGCGGTCCATTAATTTTTTTGCGAAATTCAATAATACGAATTTCATCCTGAATCTTTTTTATGAACCGAGCATACTATTATCTTGTTGCCAGCTTACCTGTGCTGCGGTTTGGATCAAAGCCCCCTTTATCCCTGGAGGATTTCTTGTGTGAATGTCAGAAACATCTTTCTTTTAACGATCTGCAAATGATCCGCAATGTTGTATCTTTCCCAAAAGTATCGAAGAAATCCGTCGATCCGATTTTAAAATTTTGGATTCGATTTAACCATAATTTAAGAAACGAACTCACCTGGGTGCGGGCGATGGAATTGAATAAAGAACCGGCGAGATATATTCGCGGTGAGCGGGAAAATATCCCACAATTGGTAGATTTAGCGGCCCAAGCGGTTAAGGCCGCTGATCCTCTAGAAGCGCAGAAACTGCTGGATTTAGGACGGTGGAATTATTTAGAGGAATTGATCCAGGATCATTATTTTGATCTGGAATGTTTGATTGTGTATGCGCTTAAATTAAAAATTTTAGAACGTTATCAAACGATCGATCAAGTGAAGGGAAAAGAAGTTTTATCCGAGTATCAGAAGTTTGAACCCAAGAATTTCAGTTGACGCTTTTTGTGTTAACTTTTTAGGGAAATTGAAATTCTCGGGTTTAACCCCGCTGTACAGCCCCGCTTCTTGCTTTCTCCCTGTCGGCAGACAACAAGAAAACAGCGGGGCTAGCGGCCCTCCGGGCAAAAATTGCAATTGTGGTTCAATTGCAATTCTTGGGTTGAAATACCGGTGTTTTATCCCTCGCTTCATTAAATTTGCAATGTCTAAAGTTTTTTGTTGGTTTAGAACAGCGAGGGATAATACCCCATTTTTCTAGAATACACTATTGCAGAATTTTTGAAATGGGGTATAAAAAATAAGAAAGCACGAATAAAGGGGTCTAATGAACGATACAATTCGACAAGGTCAAGTGGTAGGCGTGAGCGGCAATATGGTGGCCGTGGAATTTGAAAATCGCGTCATGCAAAACGAAGTGGCTTATGTTGTGCGGGGGGAGGAACGGTTGAAATCAGAGGTGATCCGCGTGAAAGGTGCTCGAGCGGATGTTCAGGTGTTTGAGGATACTCTGGGGATTCGAATCGGCGACGGGGTGGAATTTACCGGCGAGCTTTTGAGTGTGGAATTAGGACCAGGCCTTTTGGGCCAGGTCTTCGATGGGCTACAAAATCCTTTGGCTGAATTGGCCCAGGCGCACGGGTTTTTCTTAAAACGCGGAGCCTATTTAAAAGCGTTGAATGAAACGACCAAATGGGATTTTATTCCGGCGGTGAAAAAGGGCACGAAGGTTCGTTCGGGGATGAAATTAGGAACGGTTCCCGAAAAAATGTTTAAGCACTGGATCATGGCCCCTTTCCATCTGCCGGGAGAATTAGAAGTAGTGCAGATTTCCGCCGAGAAAGCTTACACGATCAATGGCCCAATCGCCGTTTTAAAAGATTCTAACGGAAAAGAATATCCCGTCACCATGAAGCAAACCTGGCCGGTCAAGGTCCCGATTACCGCCTATGCCCAAAAATTAAAACCCGTTGATCCTCTTGTCACAAAATTAAGAATTATTGATACGTTAGTGCCTGTTGCCGTCGGCGGGACATTTTGTACACCCGGACCTTTCGGAGCCGGCAAAACTGTTTTGCAGCATCTTTTAAGCCGTCATGCCGAGGTGGATGTCGTCATTATTGCCGCATGCGGGGAAAGAGCGGGAGAGGTCGTTGAGGTTTTGGAAGAATTTCCGGAGTTGATTGATCCGAGGACCAATCGAACTTTGCTGGATCGAACCGTCATCATTTGCAACACCAGCTCCATGCCGGTTGCCGCCCGGGAATCGAGCGTTTATACGGCCGTCACGATTGCGGAATATTATCGTCAGATGGGTTTGAATGTTTTATTGCTGGCGGATTCCACCTCGCGCTGGGCGCAGGCGATGCGTGAGATGTCCGGGCGGCTCGAGGAGATCCCGGGCGATGAAGCATTTCCGGCGTATCTGGAAACCCGCATCGCTTCCTTTTATGAACGCGCGGGGCTGGTCAAATTACGCGATGGGAGTTTTGGGTCGGTGACAATTGGCGGTGCGGTGAGTCCTGCCGGCGGAAACTTCGAGGAGCCGGTGACTCAGGCAACACTTAAAGTCGTGGGCGCATTCCACGGACTTTCGCGCGCGCGGGCCGATGCCCGTCGCTATCCGGCGATCGATCCATTAGAGAGCTGGAGTAAATACAAAAGTTTTATCGATCCGCAAAAAGTGCAAAATGGTATCAACATTCTTAAGAAAAGTAAAAACGTCAGCCAGATGATGAAGGTCGTTGGAGAAGAAGGAACCTCGACCAAAGAATTTGTGGATTACTTAAAAGGCGAATTCTTGGACGCCGTTTATTTACAGCAAAACGCTTTTGATAAAGAAGACGAATCGACACCCCAAGAGCGGCAAAAGTATGTCTTTGATTTCTTGGATGAAATCATTCGCCAAGAATTTAGTTTCGAAAATAAAGACACCGCCCGGCGATTTTTCCAAGAATTACGCCAGCAGTTTTTGACCTGGAATTCCACCAAATTCCAATCGCATGAGTTTAAGAGTGAAGAGAAGGCGGCTCGGGAGAAGATAAGTTCGGTATCATAAAAAATAGGATGGGGCTCGTGTCTCATCGCTTATGACTCATCGACGGGTCACGAATGACGAGTCATAAGCATTAGGAAAAAATATGCATAAGATATACACTCAAATCATCCAAATCGCCGGAGATGTTATTACCGTCGAGGCGGAAGGGGTCGGGAACCGCGAGCTGGCGAAAGTCCAAACGAAAAACGGGGTCACGTTGGCTCAGGTGATCCGGCTCGATGGGAAAAAAGTTTACCTGCAGGTCTTAGCCGGCAGCCGCGGGATTTCAACCAACGACCAGGTGCGTTTTTTAAATCACCCAATGCAGGTTTCTTTTTCCGAAAATCTTTTGGGCCGGATTTTTAACGGCTCCGGCCAGCCGCGCGATCATGGCCCGGCCTTAAGTGAAAATATGATCACAATCGGCGGACCGTCGGTGAATCCCTCCAAGAGAATCGTTCCCCACAACATGATCCGCACTGGCATCCCGATGATTGATGTCTTTAATTCTTTGGTGGTGTCGCAAAAACTTCCGATCTTCTCTATTGCCGGTGAGCCTTATAATGAACTGCTGGCGCGTATCGCCTTGCAGGCGGAAGTGGATTTGATCATTCTCGGCGGAATGGGTTTAAAGTACGACGATTATCTATTTTTCCGCGATACGCTCGAAAAACACGGCTCGCTTTCGCGGTCGATCCTTTTCATTCATACCGCTTCTGACCCGACGGTCGAGTGTCTTTTGGTTCCGGACATGAGTTTGGCCGTCGCCGAGCAATTTGCTTTACAGGGGAAGAAAGTTTTGGTTCTTTTAACGGACATGACGAATTTTTCCGATGCCTTAAAAGAAATTTCCATCACGATGGAACAGATCCCTTCGAATCGCGGTTACCCGGGAGATCTGTACAGCCAGCTTGCGGCCCGTTACGAAAAGGCCGTTGACTTTGAAGGCGCGGGCTCGATCACAATCTTGGCCGTTACCACCATGCCCGGCGATGATGTGACTCATCCGGTGCCGGATAATACCGGATATATTACTGAAGGACAATTCTATTTAAGAGGCGGACGTATCGAACCGTTTGGGTCGCTCAGCCGTTTGAAACAGCAAGTCAACGATAAGACCCGTTCGGATCACCGCGCGATCATGGACCGCATGATCCAGCTTTTTGCCGACTATCGCGAGACTTTGGAAAAACGTTCCATGGGTTTTCAGATGAGCGAATGGGATCATAAGCTTTTAAAATACGGCAGCCGGTTTGAAGGTGAATTGATGGATTTGTCCGTCAATATTCCATTGGAACAAGCGTTGGATTTAGGGTGGCGTATTCTGGCGGATATCTTTGAACCGTCGGAAACCGGCCTTAAGCCTGCGTTGATTAAAGAGTACTGGCCTTCTTCGAGTAAGGTGTAATTGGATTCTCGATGCTAGATTCTCGATGCTCGTCGGAGATATGTTCATATGAAATTTCAGAGTTATAAGGATTTAGAAATTTATAAAAAATCACACAAACTCGTTATTGAGATTCATGCCATGAGTCTGAAACTTCCTCCATTTGAATTATATGAGGAAGGGAGTCAGATTAGGAAGTCAAGTAAATCGATCAAAAGTAATATCGTTGAAGGATTTGGACGGAGAAGATATAAGCAGGAATTTATTAAATTTCTGGTTTATTCTTTATCTTCTTGTGATGAAACAGCTGAGCACATAAATACTTTATTCGCGACAGGTTCCCTTAAAGATGAAGAACTCTACCGTTGTTTAAGTGAAGAATGTGATCATCTTGGAAGGATGATTAATAATTTTGTTAAATCTGTAGAATCAAGTCATCTTACGAAGGCGACAAGCATCGAGCATCCAGGATCGAGGATCAAGGATGAGTAAAATCAAATTGACGAAAGGTGAACTTAAAAAACAGCGCGACAGCTTAAAGCAGTTTCAGCATTATTTTCCGACGCTGCAGCTGAAAAAGCAGCAGCTGCAGATGAAGATTTTAGAGGCTCGAAAAGAGATCGAATCAAGACTTTCTGTTTTCAAACAAAAAGAAGAAGCTTTAAGCCCGTGGGTGGGTTTGTTTGTTGATCCGGCTTTTCATCCTGAATACTCGCCTGAATTAGCGCCGGATGAAAAGACGCTGGATCTTAAACCTTTGATCAACCCGCAGAAAATCACAACCGATGCCGTCAATATCGCCGGCGCCAACATTCCCATTTTAAAAGAAATTCAATTCAACGATGTGGATTACGATTTTTATTCCACCCCTTTGTGGGTCGACCGGGCGATCATCGAGCTGCGCGCGATGGCGCGGCTGATGGTCGAGATTACCGTATATAAGAAACAAATTTTAGTTTTGGAACGGGAATTGCGCATTACGACCCAACGCGTGAATCTTTTTGAAAAGATAAAAATCCCCGAATGCAAAAATAATATCCGCATCATCCGCATTTATCTCGGCGACCAGCAGGCCAATGCGGTGGGGATCAGCAAAGTGGCGAAAAAGAAAGTGGAGCAAAGAGCTTTATCGGAGGCCCTCGTATGATTGTACCGATGAAAAAAGTGGTGGTCGTCGTGCAGAAAAAAGATTCTCTGAGCGCCTTGAACGTTTTAAGGGATTTGGGGACGGTTCATGTGGAGCTGCAAAATCAACCGCCTAGCCCCAAGATCGCGCAATTGACCGAGGAGATGCAAACGCTCAACAAGATCGTCGAAGCTTTAACGCCACCCAAGAAAGAAACCCCTAAGCAGGTTTCTGCCCTAGAGTCGAATCCATATCAAGAAATTAGTCAGCAGGTTTTGCAGGTTTTATCCGATATCGATCGGTTAACCCCGGAGATTGCTCATCGGGAGAAATTGATTGAGACCTGGAAACCCTGGGGGGATTTTCGGCCGCAAGATATTCAACAATTAGTTACGAAAGGATTTTTTATTGTCCTGGCAAAGCTAAAGGCAGCGGACTTTAATAAAATTCCCGATGATGTAGCTTATGAAGTGGTTGCCCGAGAAGGCAAAAAGGCTTTATGTGTTTTTTTCTCATTAAAGAAAATGGAATTGCCGTTTACCCCGATTGAATTCCCAGCGATGAGTTTAAGCGAAATGCAATCTTTGCAAACGCAAGATAAAAACGTTTTAGAAAAAGCTCAGCAAACCCTGATCCAGCTTCGGCCCCATTATGAAGGTTTTAAAAAAAATTTAAAAAAACTGACCGCTGAGCTGAAATTTGAAACGGTCCTCTGTGGCATGGGAGAGACCCCAGAATTTTCCTATTTAAAAGGTTTCGCTCCGTCGGAAAATAGTGAAACTATCCTGCGAGCCGCGCAAAAAGAAAAATGGGGAGTTCTTATGGAAGATCCATCCGCTGAAGATAATCCCCCGACTTTGTTACGCAATCCTCGCTGGATTGAAATGATCAAACCGATTTTTGGGATCATCAATGTCGTTCCGGGTTACCGGGAACTCGATGTCAGTTTCTTTTTTCTTATATTTTTTTCCATTTTTTTTGGTATGCTGATCGGGGACGCTGGTTATGGGATTTTATTTCTTGTTCTGACATTTATTTTCCAGAAAAAGATGGGGACAAAGATCCCAGACCATTCGCCATTTTTTTTGGTGTACATCTTAAGTGCGACGACGATTGTGTGGGGATTTATGACTGGAACGTTTTTTGGTCAGGCCCTTTTGGGCCGGGTGATTAAACCCATGGTTCCGTGGCTGGCGGATCATAATAATGTGCAGACATTGTGTTTTACAATCGGCGCCATTCACTTGACAATCGCGCACGGGTGGCGGGCTATCAACCGAATCAATGCTCTTACGGCGTTAGCTGAAGTGGGTTGGATATTGATGATTTGGGGAATTTATCTCTTGACGAAAATTTTGATCGTTGCCTATCCGTTTTCGCCGCTTTGTGTGTGGTTAATCGGGGCAGGTTTTTTACTCCTTGTTTTTTTTCATCAGCCTATTCGAGGAGTTGGGGATATTTTGATGAGTTTTATTACGAGCTTTCTGGGGTTTCTGGGCGGAATCGGGGATGTGATTTCTTATATTAGATTATTTGCCGTCGGAATAGCGGGTCTGGCGGTTGCCGATGCCTTTAATCAAATGGCTTTATCCGCCGGGTTTAATACAGTTGTGGCCGGACTCGGCGCTGCTTTAATTCTTGTTTTTGGGCATATCCTTAATATTGTCTTGAGCATGTTCGCTATTTTGGTGCATGGCATTCGATTGAATATTTTGGAATTTTCTGGTCATTTGGGTATGGAGTGGACCGGGGTTACGTATGATCCTTTGCAAAAAAATATTAAATAGTGGCCCTAAAAGTTTTTTTCAGTGTGAACATAACGAGAGGAGTTAAAGGTGGATACTGCAATAGCGGGATTTTTTAAGGATTTTGGAGTGATTTGTACTTTAGTTTTAGCCTCATTTGGGTCTTCGATGGGAATCGCAGCTGCCGGTCTATCTGCCATCGGGGCCTGGAAAAAATGTTATATGCAAAATAAACCCGCCCCGTTTGTTTTGATTGTTTATATCGGCGCGCCACTTTCACAAACAATTTATGGAATGATTTTGATGAACAAATTGATTGCAGTGATCGACAAAGGTCCGTATTTAGGAGTGTTTGGGATATTGGGTGGGTTAGGTTTAGGTTTGTCTGCATACATTCAAGGAAGGATTGGTGCTGCAGCCGCCGATGCGACGGGGGAGACGGGAAAAGGCGCGGCGAATTTTTTGATTGCCTTGGGTATCATTGAAACGGTTGCGCTCTTTGTTATGGTCTTTGCGATGATGGCGCTAGGCAATATTACCAAATAATTGAAATTGAAGGACGAATAGCTCAGTTGGTTAGAGCACTTGACTTACATTCAAGAGGCCGAAGGTTCGACCCCTTCTTCGTCCATTTACCCGAGCGTTCCTTATTTTTTTACTTTGATGCAAAGCTCCTCGGCCTTGAAGAATTATATAAAATGGCCTCGGAGTTTTAGGGAGGCATATCATGAACCTATTGCGCAAAAAATCCATCGATCAAATGATATCTATTTCCGAAGCTGGCGAACATAAACTCAAACGCACTTTAGGGCCGATGAGTTTGATTTCTTTGGGGATTGGCGCGATTATCGGGGCCGGTCTTTTTTCGTTGACCGGCATTGCTGCCGCTGAGAACGCTGGTCCGGCGGTTGTTTTATCATTTGTCGTCGCTGCCGTCGGATGCGCCTTTGCCGGGATGTGTTATAGTGAATTGGCCTCGATGATTCCCATCGCTGGAAGCGCCTACACGTATACCTACGCCACGATGGGAGAGTTGATTGCCTGGATTATCGGCTGGGATCTGGTTTTGGAATACGCCGTCGCTGCGGCGGTTGTGGCGGTCAGCTGGTCGCGGTATGTGGGATCTTTTCTTTCGGCCTTCGGTGTGGCCATTCCCGCGCGGTTTTCGGCGTGTCCTTTCGAAATCATCAAACTTCCCGACGGAAGTGAAGTCCATGGCCTCATTAATCTTCCCGCGATCCTCATCATTGTGATCATTTCCGTTTTATTGATGATGGGGATTAAAGAATCGGCCCGGGTGAATGATATCATTGTGGTGGTTAAGTTAGCGGTTGTTTTGACCTTTATTGCCGTCGGGATTCATTATATAAAATGGGAAAATTATGTGCCGTTCATTCCGCCCAATACCGGAACGTTCGGAGAATTCGGCTTAAGCGGTATTATGCGCGCGGCAGGCGTTATCTTTTTTGCGTATATTGGTTTTGATACCGTCTCAACCGCGGCCCAGGAATCGCGCAATCCAAAGAAAGATATTCCTATCGGGATCATCGGATCGCTGTTGATCTGCACGGTATTGTATCTGGTTTTTTCTTTTGTCCTGACGGGAATGGTGAATTATAAAGTGATGAGAGGCGATGCCGCACCGGTTGCAACCGCGATCAATGTGACGCCGTATCCGTGGTTACAAATGATGGTTAAACTGGGGATTATCGGCGGCTTCACGTCGGTTATTTTAGTTTTGCTATTGGGGCAATCACGCGTATTTTATTCCATGTCTAGAGATGGACTTTTACCGAAGTTGTTTTCGCAAATTCATCCGCAATGGAAAACGCCCTGGCGGTCTAATTTACTTTTTATGGTTTTTGTCAGTTTCTTCTCAGGGTTCTTTCCCATCGCAAAATTAGGACACATGACGAGTATCGGCACGCTGCTGGCCTTCATTATTGTTTGCGCTGGGGTGATGGTTTTACGTTACACTCAACCGCAATTGTCTCGGCCCTATAAGGTGCCTTGTGTTCCTTTATTTCCGATTCTGGGAATCTTGGTGTGTTTGTCGATGATGACCTCCCTTGATTCAGGCACGTGGCTGCGGCTTTTCGTTTGGCTGGGGATTGGTTTGATTATTTATTTTACTTACAGTCGTTTTCACAGTCGAATTCATTAAGGATCAGGATTTCGACGGATAAAATCTCTAAATTTTATGAATAAACTCAAACGTTACTTTATTTCCGGTCTGATCATTTTTCTTCCATTAGCATTAACATTGAAACTTTTGGTTGTGACCTTCAATGTCGCTGATGGGTTTTTAGGAAAATATATTGAGCCGTATTTTTCCCGCGAATTCGGGTTTTATTTTCGGGGTTTGAGTATCCTTCTTTGTATTTTTTTAATTTTATTAATTGGGTTTTTAGGGACTAATTTTTTAGGCCGCAGACTTTATTCTCTTTGGGAACGATTTCTTTTACGGTTGCCGTTTTTTAAACAGGTATATCCGGCATTTAAAGAAGTCGCTTTATTTTTGTTCTCGCGGGAAAAATTCAATTTTCAGCAGGTGGTTTTAATCGAATATCCCCGTCGGGGAATCTATTCGATCGGGTTTTTAACGAACGAGGCTTCGAAAAAAATTGTGGAAAAAACCAATAGCGAATTATCTTATGTTTTTGTCCCGCATACCCCTTCTCCTTTAACCGGATTCTTGACCTTGGTCCCGAAGAAGGATTTGATATTCCCCGAGATTTCTGTCGAAGAGGCCATCAAGATTGTGGTCTCTGGCGGGGTTATTAAAACAGAACGATAATCATCGTCATTATTGACCTTCTCTCTACTAAACAGAATGTTAAATCTCCAGGTTTCGTCGGAATCATCGGCTGGAGATTTAACATTAGTAAAGAAAAGGTCAATAAGAACATGCTTGACTAGTATGCATTTTTATGCATACTTATACATATGAGAACAACATTAAATATCGATGATAAAATCCTGAATAAAGCATCCAAGCTCACAGGCATTCAAGAAAAAACCTCTTTGGTTCAATTAGGGTTAGAGGCTTTGATTGCTCAAGCGAGTAATCACAGACTTGCGCAATTGGGTGGTACAGAAAAATCTCTGAAACTGCCCCCTCGACGCAGGACAACACATGGTTATCGTTGATACTTCGGTGTGGGTGTCGCACTTAAGGCAAGGAAGTGGTCATTTAGAAAAATTATTGATGGAGGGTGAGGTTCTGTGCCATCCGTTTATTGTGGGGGAAATTGCCTGCGGGTATCTTAAAAATAGAACAGAAATCCTTTCCCTGCTCCAGAATCTTCCTATGGCACAAGTGGCTGAGCATGATGAGATTCTTGATTTCATTGAACACAGGAAATTATTTGGATTAGGAATAGGATTTGTGGATGTCCATTTACTGGCTTCGGCTTTGTTGGATGGCGTTAAATTATGGACCGAAGACCGGAATCTAAAAAGAACAGTTTCTCAATTGAGAGTTGCTTTCCAACCATAATTTCCAAAAGAAATTTCTTTACAAAATCAACCTTTGAAATAATCTATACTGAAAAGTACAATACTTTTTCTGAAGCGAGAAAAGAAGAGTTACAAATAAAGAAATACAAAGATGGTTTAGCTTTTAACCCAACAATTGCAATTGTTGCCTTCCATGAAATCTGAAAGATTTCACGGGACTAATCCCAGACAATCCGTTTGGATTGTCTGGGGCGGAGGGCCGCTAGCCCCTTTGCTTTCTTGCTGTCTGCCGACAGGTAGAAAGCAAGAAGCGGGGTTGTACAGCGGGGTTAAACCCGAATTTCAGTTTCCCTAAAAGTTAAAACAAAAAGCGTCAACTGAAATTCTTGGGTTTAAGCGTTTGATTGAAGGTAAGCTTGGGGACGTGGTGTAGTCTGGTTAACATGTCAGATTGTCGATCTGAAGATCGCGAGTTCAAATCTCGTCGTCCCCGCCAAATAGAATTTTTTTATCAAAACCAGTTATTTTTTAGTTTTAAAAGTTTTCTAAAGAGAGACTAAGTCTGGTCAACATGTCACCCCGCCGGCTGGCGGGGTGCAGATCACGAGTACAAATTTCGTCGAGCCCGTTTTTCCTGTCCCGAAACAAACTAAACGATAAAAGAGTTTCGAAGGAACTGAAGTAAGCCAGCGCAAAGTTGACAAAGTTCCTGCGAAGCGTCTACTGGCGTTAATGCCCTCCAAAACCTCTAAGCAAAAAATCTTCTTTTTATTCTGTAATGCCACATGTTAAGCAAGGGAAGAATTTGATAGAACAGGCTCATTGGTTTTTGGGTTAAACGATTGAAAATATTGTTTAGGTGTCCTGTTGTTTAAGGACTGCTGAGGATAATCGCTGTTGCCAGCGCCGATCCAGTTTTTCAGTGCTTCGCTGAAGGCGAAGGGATTATCCCAATCATAAGTCCAGACTAAATCTTTTTTTAAAGTGCGTAAGACACGCTCGGTATGAAAGTTGCCTTTGGGATTAGACCACGTTGTAAATATTTGTTTGATGCCGAGCAAAGAACAATTCATCATGAATCTCTGAGAAGTCGGCTGACAGCCATTGTCTGAGATTAAGAACAAAGATTGATTTTTAAGATGTTCACGAATACCGTTGGGGAAGCGGTTGTTGATGAGCAAATTCGACGGCCGTAAGCCAGTCATCAGTTTTGGATTGGAGCCAAGAGGTTCGGAAGATTCGCTCATATTAGTTTTTTGAAAGTTGATATCTTTAAAAAAGTAAAAATTCCTTTATGTGCGAGGATTTGTGCCAGAAAAGAAGACGTCTTTCTCAACGATAAAAGATATTAAAAATGCCGAAGGAGAGGGTCGAACTCTCATGGGATTGCGCCCACAGGCTTCTGAGACCTGCGCGTATGCCAATTCCGCCACTTCGGCGAGATCTACCGCAATACTTTATAGCAAAGATCGAGCCGAATCCTGCGAAGCCCTTCGACTCACTATGTTCGCTTAGTGAATTTCTGCAAATTAATGGAACATTTTTTCGACTGGAGAAGAGTTCCATTAATTTTGCTAAATTCAATAAGGGCGAAGCAGGAAAAGATAATCTCGATTGTATTGAAACATTATCAGTTCTCACATCTTCTTATGCCTCCAAAGTATACTTACAAAGAAATTTACTGTCAACTCGGAAAATATCTTGATTTTCGGTTTCTTTTCGGTTAGAAATAAAATTATGTTGACCAAACGACAAAAGGAAATTTTGGAGTATATTCAAGAATTTATAAAAGATAACGGTTATTCTCCTTCTTTGGAAGAGATCGCCCGCCATTTTAAACTCTCGTCTGCATCAACAGTTCATCAGCATATTACGGCTTTAAGAGCTGAGCATTATTTAAGTGCACAAAAAAATCAACCGCGGTCTTTGCATGTCTACGGCAAGAAGGATATCAAAGATCAGATCACTCTTCCTGTTTTGGGTAAAATCGCCGCGGGCTCTCCTATTGAAGCCGTGGAGAATTTAGCAGAGTCCGTCGCTGTATCGAGGTCATGGCTTGCCAGGTCCGGCCGGCATTATGTTTTAAAAGTAAAAGGGAATAGTATGATCAACGACGGGATTTTTGATGGTGACTTCGTGATTATTCGAGAACAGCCAACGGCGCAGCCAGGCGACACGGTTATAGCCATTATCAATGATAATAAGACAACTCTTAAGAGATTTTATAGGAACGATGATTTATTTGTGTTAAAGTCCGCAAATCCTGGCGTTCCCCCGATAGTAACGGAAGAACTGACTATAAGAGGCAAGGTGGTCAGTATTATTCGGAATTTTAATAATAGGAAGAAAGAGATCGAGGAAACTTCTGAATGTAAAAGAAAAATTGATTCTTCGTGGGATTTTCGAGGTGAAAATACAAAGTCGTATACGCATGGCTTCCATGATTTCTTACTGCCCCGTTGGGTTTATAGGACATCCTAAAATCTGCGACTATAAACTCATTTCGAACCATCTCTTTAAAAAGTTCAAAATCAAAACCAGATAAGAGATACGCCTCATTGAAATGAAAATGTTCTTTGTTATTAATATCCCGTCTATCGGCAAGAACATATACGATGGCTGGGAGTTTTTCGCTAAATTTTTGTCTAGTACATTGTTTGATAAACAGGTGCGTTTAAAATGGAATCAAAAAATATAGCGACGAATAAAAAGGCCTTCCGGGATTATTTTCTTCTCGACAAATGGGAATGCGGAATTCTTCTAAAGGGAAGTGAAGTCAAATCTCTGCGGGCTGCCGAGGTCAGTTTTACCGATGCCTTCGCCCGGGTCGAGGAGAATGAGATCCTGCTCTATAATCTTTATATCAGCCCATATCTTCAAGCGAGTTATCTGAATGTGGAACCCGCCCGGCCGCGAAAGCTGCTTCTTCATAAAAAAGAGATCGAAAAGGTTTACAGCCGCATGAGCCAGAAACATCTGGCCTTGATTCCGACGAGGATTTATTTCAACAGCCGGGGTCTGGCTAAAGTGGAGATTGCCCTGGCCCGGGGAAAAAAGTTGTACGACAAAAGAGAAGACATAAAAAAACGGGATATCGACCGGGAACTGAAACGCACCTCCAAGCCCCGACGACAATAAAAATTTGCAAAACAGAGAGCTTTCGAATATAATTTAACCGTCGGCAAATAGTTTTTCTTCCTGGATTTCCGACGTAAAATTTCCAAATGATCTTTTCCATATATGGGGGTGATTGGTCTCGACTTGAGTTTGACATCTGTCTAGGCCGCATGCCGGGGAAGCTTGGTGGGCCCCGTTATCAATCCAGGCACAAATAAACGCAAACAAATCAGCGTTGATGTACAGCGATGCTGAACTCGCATTTGCTTCTTCTGAAGCACCTGCTGAGCCAGTATTAGCTCCAGTCCTCGGTTAATTAACTGAGGCCCTTTTGCAGACTTCGTCTGCGGGTTTGCAAAAGGACGCTAGCAGGCTGGTCGGCATTCTTGCTTCTGGAATGACGACGAGATCTTCGGAAGCTAGATCTGTTCAATCCTGTTTGTTGGAGTGAGCTGAATCGAGATTCTAAAAAACAATCTACGCATGTAGAAACCTTTACAGGGTAACCCAAGGACCGGGGTTCGATTCCCCGCACCTCCACCAGTCTTCACTAAATTACTTCGGCCCGACAAAAAACGTCGGGCCTTTGTATTTAGCTTCGCCTGGTTGTCACCAGAAAATTTCCCATTTATGGATCATCGATATTTTTGTATTTTTTATTTAAGAGATACTATCCACCTAGAATATATTTGTTGATCTGAAAATTTGAAATCGCATTTTGCGACATCAAGTTAGACGTGGCGTTGAAATTTGAGGTGTCAATTAACGTTTGGAGGTTTTTTAAAACTTTTATTCAAAAAAATCGCACACGGCGTAAAAAATAATACCTTTATAATGGATTCAACTGTTCGGATAGTTTTTCCCGGCGATTTAACCGTAGCGGCATGGAAAAAATTTTTAATGAATTCGACATTTTGTGACCTTTTAAGGCGAGTAAATATTTTTGTGGCTCCTCACCACGGGCGCGAAGACGGTTACGCGCCGGAAGTATTCAAAATTTGCAAGCCGGATATAATAATTATTTCTGATAAATCAATAATGCATGACACACAGAAGGTCAATTATAGCCAACACACCTCTGGTATTCTCTGGAATGGAAGCGACATTAAGAAATCCTTAACCACTCGAAGCGATGGGGCTATCCATATCCAGAAAACAAATACCGGTTATCATGTTCAATCGGGGTATGCTTATACTGGTATAGCCCTGTTCAAAAAATATGCAATATATTACCCGTCGTGGGAATATTACGAATTTTTGGAACTGGGCTATAGTTAGGACAAGCAACGATGAAATCGTTAAGTTTTTATGAATTTACCGGTATTGTCCTTCCGGGGACTATCATACTACTAGGTCTTTCTTTGCTGTTCCCAAGTACAAAAACTATATTATTAAACGATAGCTTATCGGTTGGTGATTTTGGTTTGGTGCTCATCTTGGCCTATGCCGCTGGGCAAATCATTCAGGCGGTTGGCAATCTCCTCGAAAATGTCTGGTGGAAATTTCAGGGCGGTATGCCAACCGATTGGGTAAGACAGCAAAAAGGCCATATTCTTTCAGACGCTCAGATAGATAAACTTCAAAAGTGCATTCATGCTAAACTCGAACACCCCAAAATAGATTTAGATAAAATTACCGCAAGCGACTGGTTTAATATTACCCGCCAGATTAACTCCCATCTTCTCTCAAATAACAAAACCGAGCGCATTGATATTTTTAACGGCAATTATGGACTGAATCGGGGCATTGCGGCGGCCTTGTTGACTCTTGCCGTGCTTGTTCCATTTTCTGAAAGTCATGATGTTTCTTTAGTGATGATTTTATTGGCTGTTTCCTTTATCGCTATTTACCGCATGAATCGTTTTGCAAAGCATTACGCCCGCGAATTATTTCTACAATTCATTTCACTATAAAATAAAAGAAAATAAAGAATAAAAGTGACAGTCATTTTTCGAGGAGACAGGCAGATTGATTTCAAGTTGTGGTCCTAATATTCGTCCTCCTCGAAAATTGGTAACAGAGGAAATGGGGGCATTCATTTTTCCTAAAAAGCGAAGGTCAGTTATGGGAACCATAACCATTCGCTTTTTATTTTTTAGACGTTTTGACTTCCCGCCGATTTAAAATATACTGTATTTGTTTCGCTGGGAAGAATATGGAAGAGGGCATTAATGAATTCCAGACCGCAGCGGTAAAATAATTACGTGTCCTAAAAGGAGTCTCTTTGATGAAAAAAATCAAAAACGACGGTTTTCTTTCTCTGCTCGGAATTCTCCTCACGCTCATTATCATTGGTTTTTTAAGTTACACCGCGTTTAAAAATTACTCCTCCTCGGTCTCTCAAACAGATAAGAGTATGGATAAGACATTTAAAGAGCAGGGCATCAATACAACGAGTTACCAGGCGGTTTTAGACACGACCAGAAAAAGAGTCAATGACCTCACTCAGCAGCAGATCAATTATTTCCAGCAGGTGGAAGATTTGCCTAAATGAGCCACTCTTAAAAGAGCTCTACCGTTTAAGGGTATAAACTTTGTAACATTTATGAAAGCGAGGGAAAATATATGAACTGTCCTGATTGTCAGAATGAATTAAAGGTTTTCGATCTCAAAGGAATTAAAATCCATGAGTGTAAGCAGTGTAAAGGAAAATGGTTTGACAGAGATCAATTGAGATTAGTTAAAGATAGACAAGATAACGACCTGCGTTGGCTGGATTTTGATCCATTTGGTCGTGATGCTGAAAAATTGAGTGTTCCTTCCAACGGAAAGAAATGTCCTCAGTGTTCGAATACCATGCGTTCTTTAACCTACCGAGAATCCAAAATTATTATTGATAAATGTCCTGCGTGCGAGGGGGTGTGGTTAGGACACGGGGAGTTTGTCAAGGTGATCCGATATCTTGAAAATCTCGTGGTGAGTGAATCGGCGAAGAAATTAGCTAAAGATACATTCAAACAGTTTATTGAAATTTTTAGGGGGAAAGAAGGATTGATTTCAGAGGCGAAAGACTTTCTGGCCGTGCTTTATTTATTGGAACTGCGGATCGCCGTTGAGAATCCCAAATTGGTCGAGGCCGCTAAGAATATTTATAAATATACGCCGTTTAAATAAAGAGAAATAATGCCGGCCAATAACATCGGGCAAAATGTTTTTTAAAGCCAGAATCAACAGGCCTTTGCTCGGCAAGTTGTCGGCGAGATTATAGATATTCAATTCTGGTTATTGAGCTTCCCTAATATTTAGGATGTAAGGAGAGTTATGTTGGCCGATTTATTATTCGCCCGCCTGCAGATGTCAGTTTCATTGGGGTTTCATATTATCTTCGCCTGTTTTGGGATGGTGATGCCCTTTCTGATGGTTGTGTCGCATTATCTTTGGCTCAAGAAAAAAGAAGCGGTGTATTTGGATTTAACCAAAGCCTGGTCGAAGGGAGTGGCGATTTTTTTTGCAACGGGTGCGGTTTCGGGAACGGTTTTGTCTTTCGAACTTGGACTGCTGTGGCCGAAATTTATGGAACACGCCGGAGCGATCATCGGCCTGCCGTTTTCTTTAGAAGGAACGGCCTTTTTTCTGGAAGCCATCGCGATCGGTTTTTTTCTTTACGGCTGGGAGAAAATGGATCCGTGGCTCCATTGGGCAAGCGGACTGGTCGTGGGGATCTGCGGTGTGACTTCCGGAATCTTCATCGTTGCGGCTAATAGTTGGATGAATAGCCCGTCGGGATTTGATTGGGTTGACGGCCAGGCCCTAAATATTGATCCTATTAAAGCTATGTTCAATAAAGCTTGGGCTGAGCAGGCGCTGCATATGATCCTGGCAGCGTTTATTTCCGTCGGATTTGCGGTCGCCGGCGTTCATGCGTATTTACTTTTAAAACATCCTCAAAATTTTCTGCACAAAAAAGCCCTGTCTATTGCGCTGTGGTTTGGTGTCGTGGCTGCGATTCTCCAGCCTTTTAGCGGCGATTACAGTGCAGCCGATATTGCCCGACGGCAACCGCTCAAATTGGCCGCGGCCGAAGCCCTTTTTGAAACAAAGCCAGGCGCACCGCTAACGATCGGCGGAATTGTGGATGAAACAAATCGCAAAGTACATTTTGCCCTCGAGATTCCGCAGGCTTTGAGCTTGCTTTCTTTTCATGACCCGCAAGCCGAGGTGAAAGGGCTGGATGCTTTTCCCGAGGATCACTGGCCGCCGGTTGCGATGGTGCATTATTCTTTCCAAATCATGGTTACGATCGGAATGTTTTTGGCTTTTATCTCGATTGCGTTTCTTTTCATTCGTTTTAAAAAGAAAGAATTTGGGGAACGGAAGAATTTTTTGAGACTTGTGGCTTTTACAACACCGTTAGGATTTATTGCGCTAGAAGCGGGGTGGACTGTAACCGAAGTTGGGCGTCAGCCGTGGATCATTTATGAAATTATGAAAACCAAAGATTCCGTCACCCCGATGCCGGGCTTGATTGTTCCTTTTATCTTATTCACCGTGGTTTATATTTTTTTAAGTGTGGTGCTGGTGTGGCTGATGCGTCGGCAGTTTAGGGCAGTCGCCAACAAAGTTTATTCATGAAAATAAAGGAAAGAACATGCTTGGGGTGGTGATCATCTTTTTAGCGTTATCGCTTTTTTTGTATTGCCTTTTGGGCGGGGCCGATTTCGGCGCCGGGGTTTTGGAAATATTTTTTCCGTCTAAAAATCGGGAAAAATATCGCGAGATTGTTGCCAAAGCGATCGGCCCGGTATGGGAGGCTAACCATATTTGGTTGATTATCTTGATTGTGATTTTATTCAATGGATTTCCGAAAGCCTACGCCGAGCTTTCGATTTATTTTCATATTCCATTAACGCTTATGTTGTTGGGAATTATTTCGCGGGGCTGCGCGTTTGCTTTCCGTTCGTATGACATCCAGCGCGATAAGGCGCGAGAATTTTATTCACATGCATTTTCCTGGTCGAGTCTTTTGACCCCGATCATGTTTGGACTGACAATCGGTGGAATGATGTTAGGCAAAGTCGATCCCGATACTCAAAATTATTTCTCAACATATATTTCACCCTGGTTGAATTTCTTTTCGTTAGCCATTGGGATTTTTGTTTTAAGTATTTTTACATTTATCAGTGCGGTTTTCTTGATCGGGGAAACGAAAGATAATGAAGCGATTTTACATTTTACCCGTCAGGCGAAATACGCCAATATCTTGATGGTCTTCGCGGGAGGAATCGTTTTGGTTCTGGCTGAACTTCAAGGTCATCCTTTGTTTAAAATTCTTTTAGTAAATCCTTTTAGCTTAACCGCTTTTCTTTTGGCCACGGCGGCATTGATTATACTCTGGAAAGTTTTGCCGCGAGCCCATCCCTGGGCTTTAAGGATTCTCGTCGGGTTTCAGCTGAGCATGATTCTTTTTGCCTGGTTTACCGGAATTTTCCCCAATATTCTTTATTTTAAAAACGGTGATCATTTAACCCTTTTTAATACCGCTGCCCCGCCGGCGACTTTAGTTATTCTCGGCTGGTCATTGATCATTGGTTCCGGATTGTTTTTACCGGCGCTTTATTATTTGATTATGATATTTAAACTGCCGGGGCGCAGTGTTAAAAACTTACTTTAATGCGCCGGAACATATAATCTCGCCGCGCGGTTTTTCGGCGGGGTGGAAGTGAATTGTGAATAAAATTTATCTTATCCCAAATACCTTAGCGGCTGAGGCAGCGGCAGACATCCTGCCGGGTTACATCGCCCCGGTGGTTGAACATCTTCGGTTTTTTGCGGTGGAGGAAGAAAAATCCGCGCGGAGGTTACTTAAGAAAATCCATCCGCAATTTCCTTTCGCTCAATGCACGTTTGTGAAATTAAACGAACATACCAAATCCCCCGATGTCAAAAAGATTTTGGAGGAAGCATGTGATCAGGATATTGGAATCATTTCTGAAGCCGGGTGTCCTGGCGTGGCGGATCCGGGATCGGAGCTGGTAATGCTCGCGCATCAAAGGAATTGGGAAGTGGTACCGCTCGTTGGCCCGTCGGCAATCTTGCTTTCGCTGATGGCTTCAGGTTTAAACGGACAGAACTTTTGTTTTCACGGCTATCTTCCGAAAGAAAAAAATTTAAGGATACAAAAGATCAAGGCGTTGGAAAAACGTTCCGTCCTTAAGAACCAAACCCAGATTTTCCTGGAGACGCCGTATCGCAATGACCATATTCTCGAGGATATTGTGCATTGCTGTGATTCCGCAACTTTACTTTGCCTTGCCTGCGATTTGACTGATCCCAAACAATTTATTAAAACCTCATCGATCAAGGAATGGAAGAATACAAAAGTTTCTTTGCATAAAAGGCCGGCGGTGTTCTTACTGCAAAAGCGAAAATAAGAAAATAGGGACACATCCCATTTTCCCTAAAATTCGGATGTGTCCCTATTTTAGGGCGATTAGCGTGGGGGCCATTTTTCTTTGAGATTCTTGCGCGGGAAAAATGGCCCCCACGCTTTAACGTTTATTCCCAAATTTTCTTCTATCATTCATCGTTTGAGCAGCTATAATGCTCGTTATGCAATACGACCCGTTTCAGAAAAAAGCGATCGACTATATCAACGAAGGCCATTCCGTGATTGTGGCGGCCCCGACGGGCGCCGGCAAAACTGTGATTGCCGAGCACGTCATTCAAGATTGTCTTAACCGCGGGGCCAAGGTGATTTATACCGCGCCCATCAAAGCTCTTTCCAATCAAAAATTTCGGGACTTTCAGGTCAATTTTCCAGATAAAGTCGGAATTTTGACCGGAGATGTCACCATCAACCCCGATGCGCCAACGCTGATCATGACGACCGAAATCTTCCGCAACAAAATCCTCGAGGAGAAATCCACTCTCCAAAATTATTCTTGGATCATTTTTGATGAAATCCATTTTCTCGATGATCAAGAGCGCGGAACCGTGTGGGAAGAATCCCTCATCTTTTTGCCGGATCACATGAATGTTTTAGGACTCTCGGCGACAATTCCTAACATAGATGAGCTGGCCGGTTGGCTGCAAGCCATCCACAAACGCCCGATCAAAACAATCGAAGAGAAAAAACGCCCGGTGCCGCTACACATCGCCTATCAGTGTCAGGGAAATATCTTTGAGGATTTTGGACCCCTGGTGAAAGAAGGATACAAAAATTTTCACAGCATTTATCTGCGCGGCAGGCAATTTCACAAAGAATCTCATCTGAAGCCTAGCCGCCCCTCGAGTTTGATTAAACATCTTGGGGAAGAGAATTTACTGCCGTGTATCTATTTTGTTTTTAGCCGCCGGCGTACCGAATATCTCGCCGAGGAGATGCGGCATTTCAATTTTCTCTTAAGCGAAGAACAAACCGAAATCAGAGCGCTTTATAAAAAACTCTGCGAGACTTTTGATCTATCCGGCGAAACCAGCGCCGAGGTGCTTCGTCCTTTTATTGAACGCGGGATTGCCTATCACCATGCCGGAATGCTTCCCACGTTAAAGGAAGTCGTCGAGCGGCTTTTCACCAGCCGCCTGATCAAAGTTATTTTTACAACCGAAACGTTTGCCTTAGGGATCAATATGCCCGCCCGCACCGTCATTTTCGATGAGCTAAGAAAATTTTACGGTAAAAATTACGGGCCGATGAAGACCCGGGATTTTTATCAGATGGCCGGGCGCGCTGGACGACGGTCGATCGATACTCAAGGATTTGTCTTTTGCCGGGTCAATCCGCAGTTTATTTCTTCTCAATCCCTATATCGTATCATTCACAGCAAACCCGAAAAGGTGACCTCGCGTTTCAATGCCTCGTATGCCACGATCCTGAATCTTTATCATAAACTCGGTGAGAAATTGTACGATGTATATCCGCTCTCCTTCCATTATTTTCAAGAGGTAAAGAATTCCCGTCGAAAGGCGCTGGAAAATTTACACTCCAAAGTGGATGTTCTAAAGACCTTAGAACACATCAAAGACGGTCGATTAACCGAAAAGGGACTCTTTGCCAGCCGTGTATACGGGTATGAACTTTTACTTTCTGAACTTTTTGCCACCGGTGTTCTGGAAGAACTTTCTGAACTGACGCTGGGAATTTTGAGTGTCGCCATTGTGTTTGAACCCAGAAAAGGCGAACACAAGCCCTCTTTAAGCGCCCCGGCGAAAAAGCTGGAGAGTACACTCAATAGTATCACCCGAGGTCTGCAGGGAGTTGAAAAGCGATTCAACATCCGACCGGTGAGTAAGACCGGCTATTTTCATCTGGCTACAGCTTTGGAAGCGTGGATCAAGGGGGAATCGTTTGATAAGATTTTACGTACCTGCGAAGCCGACGAGGGAGAGGTGGTGCGTTACTTTCGCATGGCCCTTCAAATCCTGCGGGAAATTTGCGAAACGCCTGTCTCTTTGAACGTAAAAGTGCGGATTCACAAACTGATCGGCTTGATCAATCGCGATATTATTGACGCCGAGAAACAGTTAAGAAATTAGAAGAATGAAAATCATTCGAAAAGAATTTTTTAGAAATAGATAATTTTTATGAGATGAGTTTAACGCTTTTTAATTCTTTTTGCGCCATTTGAAATAATTTTTGATCGGATGTTATAAAGATATCGGCTTTGGATAAACACCCCGAAGCAAGCTGTAGACTATCTTAGTGTTTTAAGATGATATTTCTGAATTATTTCTATTGCTTTTTGTTCGAGATTTTCATTCCAGTTAATCCGACTAAAGCAATGAAGATCTCGCTTGATTTCGGTTAAAAGCCAGGAGACTTACTCGGTAGTTATATTTCTTTCTCTTTGTCGACGATGGATCGCGGCATGAAGCTCGAGGAAGTAAATGGGTAGATAGAAATGATGTGAGAAATAAACTGAAAATATGGCTAAACAAACCGCTATCCCCGAACTTCTATCCGTCTCTCGCCGCGCGGGCAAGGCGATTATGGATTATAAAATGCTGCAAGACGGTGATCGTGTGGCGGTCGCGGTTTCCGGCGGCAAGGATAGCATTTCTTTGCTGCATGTGTTAAGACACCGTCAGAAAAAGATTCCCATTCAATTCGAATTTACCGCTGTTCATATCGATTTCGGTTTTTCGGATTTTGATCCAAAGCGGCTGATCGATTATTTAGAGAAAGAAGGTTTTCCATATTTAATTGAAAAGGGTGAATCTCTTAAGGACAAACGTTTTGAAGATATCGACTGCTTCTGGTGGTCGAGAAACCGGCGCAAAGCGCTTTTTGAATTGGCCAACCAACGAGGATTCACGAAGATTGCCTTTGGCCATCATCTCGATGATATTGTGGAAACCATTTTGCTCAATCAATTCTATCGAGGAGAAATCGGCGCCATGAAACCCAAACAGGAACTTTTTGACGGGAAGATCACGATCATCCGCCCGCTGGCTTATGAGCGCGAAGCCATGATGGTACATCTGGCCGAGAAACTTCAAATCACGACACTCGGCCAATCCAAATGCGCCAATGATGAAACTTCGCATCGGATGATGATCAAAAAAATGCTGCATACCCTCGAGCAAGAGAATCCCAACGTGGTTAAAAATATTTTTCGGAGTCTGCAAAGAATCAAAATAGATTATTTGCTGGAACCCGTAAATATAATCAAGTTCAATGACTCACGATAACGAAATTCTAGAATATTGGTTTGAAGGCATAACCGATCGAGCCACAATCGACCAACGCGCCTTGCCGTTTCGAAAATGGTTTACGAAGGATAAACAGCTCGATCGTGAGATTAAAGAGAAATTTGCCGCGGATTTGCTCCAGGCCCGGCAAGGTCAACACAAAAATTGGGAAAAGTCGAGGCGTGGGCTGCTCGCTTTAATTATCCTTTTCGATCAATTCTCTCGTCATATGTATCGAAATACGGCGAAGATGTTTGAAAATGATTCTTTGGCCTTAGATTTAAGTCTTCGATCCATCAACGAAAAGCTCGAAGATCAGCTGCAGTTGATCGAGAGGATGTTTTTTTATATGCCCCTCATGCATTGCGAAGCCCTCGACATCCAAAAGATATCTTTGCAGTGTTTTGAGCAATTACTCAGCGAAGCAAAACAAAAACATCCTCAAAACGCGGCGTATTACGAATACAATTTCCATTACGCACAAAAGCATTATGCGGTTATCGAAAAGTTCGGTCGTTTCCCGCATCGGAATATTTTTTTTAATAGAGTTTCCTCGCTGGAGGAATTAGAATTTCTTCGTAAAGGGCAAGCGTCTTTTTAAACCCAAAAATTTCAGTTGACGCTTTTTGTGTTAACTGGTAGGGGAAACTGAAATTCTTGGGTTAAAATTAAAAAAGGAGTTCGGGATGAAAAGAGAAATTCTGTCGATGGGGGTGGCCTTATTGGGCTTTTCCGTAAGTATTCTGATCTTTGATGGGAAATCAATAGTGCATGCCGCACCGGAGAAAAATATCCACGCTAAAAAATTGCATCAGATGAAAACAACGTTAAAGAAGTTTTCCGATACCAATTGGTGTCGGGAGATTGAGCGGTTAACCGGTTTTAAAGGAACGCTGGATAAAAAAGAAAATGTTTTTAAAGTGAGTTTCCCTCGTTCGGATATTATCGTCGATGTCTCTGGAGTCAAACTATCGCCGCCGATGGGTTTGACGGTCTGGGCGGCTTTCAAAAATTTGGATAAGAAAGTCATGATGATGGGAGATATTGTTCTGCGGGAAGATCAAGTGAATACAGTCATGAGTGTGGCCTTGGCCAATGATCTTAAGGTCACCGCATTGCATAATCATTTTATGGGAGATTCTCCGAAGATCATGTTTATGCATATTGGTGGAATGGGGGAGGTGAAAAAAATAGCCGCGGCAGTGGGGGAGGTCTTTGCCAAAATCAAAGAAACGAGCACAGTGAAAGAAGCCCCTTTAGATGTTAGAATTGATGCTGCTAAAACTTCCTTAGATCCTAAAAAGATTGATGATATTCTGGCTGTCAAAGGACAGATGATAAGCGGTGTTTATAAAGTTGTGATAGGAAAAAACACCAAGATGCACGGCCTTCAAGTGGGAAGCGCCATGGGAGTTAATACGTGGGCGGCTTTTGCTGGCAGCGATGAGAGTGCCGTTGTCGACGGAGATTTTGTGATGCATGAATCTGAGTTACAGCCGGTCCTGAAGGCACTTCGAGGAGCCGATATCAATATCGTTGCCATTCACAATCACATGGTGGAAGAATCTCCGCGAGTCATCTTCGTTCATTATTGGGCAACGGGAAAAACGGTCGACTTGGCTAAAGGAATCAGAGCCGCATTAGATGCGCAAAGCAGAGCCAAGAAATAAATTTTCACTTGACATTCCTTTAAATGGCCTTATTATCATACCGATCGGTATGTGAAAGATGAGAAAAGCACAACCAAACTCCCAGACAAAAGCAAAGTTGCTGGATGCGGCTGAAGAATTAATGGTCACAAAAGGTTTTTTTGCTACCTCTGTTGAAGAAATTTGCCAGAGAGCAAAATTGACTAAAGGCAGTTTCTTCCATTACTTCAGAAGTAAAGAAGATTTGGGTAAAGAGCTATTAAAACGTTTCTCTTGGTCTTGCCAATACAAGATGAAAGAAACCGTTTTGCAAGAAGCCGATCCTTTAAAGCGAGTTTTCGGTTATTTGGATTTTGCCGTTACCACGGCACAGGAGTGTTCGGGATCGCAGGGATGTCTCGTTGGAAATATTGCCCAACAGATGTCGGATACCCATCCGCAGATCCGATCGATCTGTGTCCAGGCCTTCGATGAATGGGCGAGGATATTCAAGCAAGATCTCGATTGTGCCAGAACCAAGTACGCTGTTAAATCGAAACTAGATACCCAAAGCCTGGCGGAACATTTTATTGCTGTTTTGGAAGGCTCTTTGCTTTTGGCAAAAACCAAACAAGATGCGAGGATCGTAAAAAAGAGCATGCAGCATTTCAGAAAGTATTTGGAGAGTTTGTTTGAACCGTGATGACAGAAAGGAGAATGGCCATGGGAAATTCGAGTTATATTGATTATAGTCAAACTTTTGCGCAAGCTTCAGAAAAGGACAATTTGAATAAAGTTCAATACCATTCATCGACGCTCACGGAGAATAATCCTGAGGCTCAACTATTGGATGCATATTCGCTTTGCGTCAGCCGTGCCGTTGAGAAGACGAGTCCCTCGGTTGTGAATATCGATATTCAAAAGTCAATGAAAAATTTTGGGAAAGACCACCGGTTTTCCCCCGCCGCCCGGGGGAGCGGTTCGGGGTTTCTTTTTACCCCGGATGGATTTATCTTGACCAATAGTCATGTGGTTCATCAGGCTTCGACAATTGAGGTGACTCTTTTGGATGGTCGTCGTTTTAAGGCGGATGTTATCGGTGATGATCCGCATACAGATCTGGCGGTGATTCGGATTCATTCCTCTAATCTCGTGGCTGGACAATTGGGAGATTCGCAGCATCTTAAAGTAGGGCAGCTGGTGATCGCCATCGGCAGTCCTTATGGATTTCAGTGCACGGTGACAGCTGGGGTCGTGAGCGCCTTAGGACGGTCACTGCGTTCTCATTCAGGGCGTTTGATTGATCACGTGATACAAACGGATGCCGCTCTTAATCCCGGAAATTCCGGCGGACCGCTCGTCTCGTCCCGAGGAGAAATTATTGGGGTCAACACCGCCATCATTTTACCGGCACAGGGGATCTGTTTTGCGATTCCGATCAATACCGCCAAATTTGTCGCTGGAGAATTGATTAAAGAAGGAAGAATCAAGCGTGGGTTTATTGGCGTCGGAGGACAAAATGTTCTGCTGCCTCTAGGGATGGTGCATTTTCACAACCTGCCAGTTGAAAGTGGGGTGCAAGTGATCTTGATTGAGTACGATAGTCCGGCGCACAAGGCAGGATTGAGGGAAGGGGATGTGATTATCGGTTTTGCGGATCAAATTATTTCCGGTATCGATAGTTTGCATCACGTTTTAACATCAAAACAGATTGGAAAAGCCGTTGCTTTAACCATTATTCGAAACTTTGAGAAAATGCGTTTGGAGATTGTGCCGGAAGAATCCCAAGAAAGGTCAATAGAGTAAAGTCGGCTTTGGACGTTTAAGGCGTTATGAACGCTTTTTATACTTCTAATTTTCTTGTTGATCTATGTTGTCTTAAGAATTTATGAGAAGTAAAATTGGGAACATCCTGATCATGATGTTTGCGGTGGGGTGGGGATCGTTTTCCTATTCAGCTTTTGCCGCTGAATCGCAGGATCAAGAGAAAAGTAGCTTAACCTCCTTACTGCAGAAGGAAAACGCCGGGAATGCATTGCATTTAAGTTTTTCTTCAGCCCTTCATCTGGCGCAAAAACGGCAGGTGAATATCATTCTGGCCAACGAACGCATCATCCAGGCGATCGACGGTATCAGTGAAATCCGTTCTTTTTTATTCCCTCAATTGACCGCGACGACACAACAGGCCAGACAAACCAGAGAGCTGTCTTCTGTGGGAATTTCTCTGCCCGGCCAAGGAACTCTCGTCGGACCGTTTAATTCTTTTGCGGCCCGTTTAAAAATCACCCAAACACTTTTTGATGCCAGCCTTTTAAAACGGTTGAACGTCGCTCGAGAGAACGTCCAGCTTTCTAGCGCACAGTATCGAAAAACCGAACAGGATGTTCTAGCCTTAATCGCTACTCTTTTTGTTCAAGCCCGACGGGCTCAGCAAACATTACAGCTGACCCAGACACTGGTCAATCGCGACCAAAAACATCTTCAGCTCGCCTACACCCGTTTTCAATCCGGTACGGGATCCTTTTTAGAAATAAAACAAGCCAACGTTCAATATGCTCAAAGTCTTTATAATCAAGAGCTCACCACCACCCAAGCTTTACACAAAAGATTGGATGTGGCTTGCGCTTTAGGACTCGCAGTTGATCAGCCGATTATTTTTGAGCCGTTAAGTAATTCGGAAATGGATTCTTTAAAGGCATTGGAAGATTCTTTTCGGGAAGGAAGCAGCGCTTTACAAATTTTTACCGACGTGGAAGTAGCTGAACAAGAACTGCAAACAAAAAAAAGTGAACGCGAGCTTAAGACTTCCGAATATCTCCCCAAGATTTCAGCACTGACGGATTATGGGCCCAGCGGAATTGATCCGAGTCATTTTAGCGAAACCTACACGCTGGGACTGCAGGCCTCGTTCCCGATTTTCGAAGGCGGATTAACGGGGGCTCGGATAAGAGAAGCGGACAGCCAGATCAAATCGAGCCAGGCCAATTTGGATGATGTGAAGATTCATGCGCAGGCGAAGATTCTCGACGATCTCCAAACGATTTTGCAGGCCAAAAGACTTTTGGAAGAGACCGATGCCCAAATTCAAGTTGCTTCGCATAAGCTTGAATTGGCACGGCAGAGTTTGAATATAGGAATGGGCAGTGACCTTGAACTGACCGATGCGCTGGCTTTAGTGGCTTCATCAACGGATGAAAAAGAGGAGTCGATCGCCGTATACGTGATGGCACAGATTCAACTGGCGCATGATTTGGGGCAGATCGAGCGGTTGGTCGAAAGGGAAGAAAAGAATTAAATTTAGGAAGGATCATCAGGTGAATATCCGGACGAAGAATATTACTTTGCTCTGTTTTTGTGTGTCTTATTTTCTTCTTAGTTGCGCCAAGACCGATCAGACGTCTTCTTATAAATTCTCGGGCACGCTTGAGCTGACCGAGCATTCTTTGGGGGCGAGAGTCGCGGGGCGTGTGGCCTCGCTCACCGTTGAGGAAGGAGAAAAGGTAAAAGCCGGACAGCTTATTGCCACATTGGATCGTTTTAATCAGGCACAGAAAGATTTTCGTCGAACCCAGGAACTTTTGCAACAAGGCGGGGCAACCCAGCAGGATCTGGAACATGCTGCTTTGGCCTTAGAAGATGAACAGGTTGTTTCTCCCATCGATGGGGTAGTGCTGGTGAAAGTGCAGGAAGTCGGGGAGGTCGTTAGTGCCGCAGCGCCGGTTGTGGTGATTGGAGATCGAAAGAGTTTATGGGTGCGGATTTTTGTTCCGGAAGGATTGATTAATAAAATGAAAATGAATCAGCCAGCGACGGTACATTTAGATGGTGTGGATCAAAATTTTCCAGGACATGTGAGTTTTATTTCTTCTCAGGCGGAATTCACTCCCAGAAATGTGCAAACCTCCGAGGAGAGAATTACGCAGACTTTTGCGGTTAAGATAACGTTGGATCATCCACCGGAATTTTTGCGTCCGGGTGTAGCGGCGGATGTGGTTGTGGAAGCGAAATAATAATACGAAATATTAGTAAGGTCTAAAGGTGATCTGGGCATCAAGGTAATCCGGGACCAAGAATAAGTCGAGAAATTCTCATGTCCCTGATCCCCGAATAACCAGATTCCCCAGTCCCGAATATCCGGATGAACGGATGAGCTACAGCTAATCCCTATACAAATGAACATGAACACCATCGCCATCGAAGCCAAAGACCTGACCCGTCGATTTGGGAAATTTATCGCCGTCGACCGTATTAACTTCCATATCCGTTATGGAGAAATTTTCGGATTTCTCGGCGCTAACGGTGCTGGAAAAAGTACGACGATTCGGATGCTCTGCGGTATTCTTATTCCCACAAGCGGACGGGCAACGGTCGCCGGCCTTGATGTCCATCGTGAGTCCGAAAAAATCAAACAGGCCATCGGTTATGTCTCGCAGCGATTCAGTTTATACAATGATTTAACAGTCGAGGAGAATTTACAGTTTTATGGACGGATTTATGGGATGGATTCGAATTCTTTGTCCCAACGTCTTCAAGAGGTTTGGAATTTAACCGGACTTTTTATCTGGCGCAATCGTCTGGCGCAGGAGCTTTCCGGCGGATGGAAACAGAAACTGGCCCTCGCTAACTCCCTACTCCATCGGCCGCGTATTTTATTTCTGGATGAACCAACCGCCGGTATCGATCCTTTATCTCGACGATCATTGTGGGAACTTTTGTATCAGCTGGCAGATAGCGGTGTGGCCCTGTTTGTGACCACCCATTATATGGAAGAAGCTGAACGCTGTAGCCGGATCGCTTTCATTAGTCAGGGACGTCTTTTAGCGATGGGTTCTCCACCAGAACTTAAAAGCAGAGTCACCGGAAAACTTTTAGAAATTGAATGCCGGCCGCTGCTTAAGGCTTCCCAACTTTTTCAGAAAATCGACGGTGTTATCGGTATTACCGCTTATGGCACAACGATTCATTTGAATGTGTTGGAAGAAGAAAGTGTCCGGCAGAAAGTTTTAGAGACCGCCCGCATAAATTCTATTGAAGTAGTTTCGATCAAATCTATTTCCGCTTCTCTCGAGGATGTCTTTGCCACCCTTGATCGAGCGACTCAAGTTGAACCCAAGAGAGCCCTTTCATGAAAAATATTTGGGCGATTGCCGTCAAGGAATTTTTGCACATCATCCGCGATCAGCGCACGTTAATTTTGATTGTGTTCATGCCTTTTGTTCAATTGATGATCTACGGTTATGCGGTCAATACGGATGTCAAGCACCTGGCGACCGTTGTCTATGACGAGGATCAGACATTTTTAAGCCGGCGTTTGATTGAAACGTTTCATCAGTCGGCGTATTTTGATATTATTGAGCTTGCCTTTGTTAAAGAGAACTCCCCATCTCCCATTGGTTTCATCGACGATATTAGGAGATTTGGAGTGGGAAAGAAAAAGCTCAATAACCAAACTGTTTCTTCTCCCAAATTACTTTATCAGGCCCTCGATCGTGGAAAAGCCAAGGCCGGGTTGTTGATTCCACCACAATTTACGAAAGATCTTCTTTCCGGCCGTGGGGCGAAGCTGCAGCTGCTCATTGATGGAACGGATTCAAATCCGGCGAATGCGGCGTTAAGTACCAGTCAGGCGATCGTCACTGCTTTCATGCAAAAGGAAAAATTTATTCCTGTGGTGGTCGCCCCCGTCGATTTTCGTGTGCGGCTGTGGTATAACCCGGACTTGAAAAGTTCTTTTTTTATGGTTCCCGGCTTGGTTGGGTTTTTGCTGCAGTTGATCATCCCGATGATTACCGCGACGGCGATTGTGCGGGAGAAAGAGCAGGGAAATATCGAACAGCTTTTGGTCACCCCCATCAAACCGTACGAATTGATGATCGGAAAATTGATTCCTTATGTTTGTATCGGTATGGTCATTGCCGCAACCACTATCGCCACGGCGCATTTTTTGTTTCATATTCCGATAAGGGGAAATCTGCTGACTTTATTTTTTTTAACATTACTTTTTTTAACCGTTTGTTTAGGGATTGGGTTGCTGGCTTCAACCATTGCGGATAATCAACAGCAAGCGACACAGGTCATTATGTTTTTTGTCGCACCGTCGATCCTTTTGTCCGGCTTTATTTTCCCCCGGGAAACCATGCCGCTGCCGGTTTATTATTTAGGATATCTGATTCCGTTGACCTATTTTGTCAAAATCGCCCGCGGGATTATTCTCAAAGGTTTGGGATTTTTCGATCTGTGGGATCAGGTTGTGCCGCTGGTAATAATGACGGCGGTGATTTTGTGGTTGAGTGTGGTGAGGTTTAAGAAGAGGTTGAGTTAGGTGGTAAGGGCGACGGTGTTTCAGTTCTAAAAGAAAGGAAAGCGGATGCTCGATCTTTCCAGAGAGAAGCAGCCTCCGAAGTTCTTAGTTTTTATTTTTTTGTTAGGAATTTGTTCTCTGCTTTACGCCTCAGCCCTTCGCTGCGGCTTTATGCTCGATTCCCACCACGTGATCGCCAACAATCCCACTATCAAACAGCCCGCGCTTTATAAGAATATTTTTACCAAAGATTTTTTTGCTCCTTATAAAAAATTGGAAGAGGTGAAACTCAACTATTACCGTCCGGTTGTGCTTTTAACCTACATCATTGATTATAAATTCTGGAGGCTCAATGCCGGCGGATATCATTTCACCAATATCCTTATCCATAGTTTGAATGGATTCCTTTTATATATTTTTTTGCTGAAGTTTTTTAAAACAAATCGCGCGGCATTCTTGGGCGCATTATTTTTTTGTATCCTACCCGTTCAGGAATGGAACATCAATGAGATCGCCGGAAGGACGAGTCTTCTGCAGCTGACATTCAGTTTGCTGTCGCTGATTAAATTCGTCAACTTTTATGAAACCCGACGAAAAGCCGTTTTTGTATTGAGTCTGGTGTATTTTATCTTGGCCATACTTTCTCGCGAGATTGCGCTTTTTTTTCCGTTATTGATTTTTTTGCTGGGATATTTTACTTCACGTAACTGCAAAAAGACTATTCAGTACACCCTGCCATTTTTATTTGTGAGCGTCGGTTATATCGTGTGGCGTCATTATTTCTTGCCTATTATCAGTACTCAACAATCATTGCTGCAAAATTTTTCTGTGGGGAATATTTATGAATGGCTCGTGGCTGTTTTTAGTTACCTCTGTCAGTTTGTTTTGCCCCGAAAGCAAGCGATCAGTAATTTTATAAACCTTGAAAATAATCCCCTTAAATTTATGGCGGCCATGGTGATGAGTTTTGTGGGGGCCATTTTCTTGTTCAAGAAACTTAACCGGCAGACCGGGGCACGGGCGAAAGAAATTTTATTTCTCGGCGGGCTGTGGGTGGTGATCGGTTTCTTGCCGCTCTATTTTGCCCTTCCGCAGTTTGAATATTTGGGCCCCATTTTATCCGAGGCGTATTTTTATTTGCCATCGATCGGTTTCTCCATTATTTTGAGTTATATGATTTGTGCTTTTCCCCGGGAGAAATATCAGAAGATATTCGTTATCTTATTGAGTGCTTACTATTTTATTTTGGTTTTCTATGATAATTCCTTTTATAAGAATGAAGAGACTCTGCTGCGGCACTTCACGACTCTGGAGGGGAAAAGAAATTCACTGATCGCTGAGCAATTGTTTCTGAAATATGATTTTGATCCATTAAAGGCACAAGAAAAGGTTGCCGTTAGCACCGCCGTTGAAGAAAAATCGAACTGGCTGGTTTCTTTAGGGATTTATTATTTCGAGCGAGGATTGTATTCTGAGGCCGGCAAATTTTTTGCGCAGGCGAATCAGTTCGCGGCTAATGCGGCGGCCTTAAGAGGGTTGGGCGCAGTTTATTTCAAGACGAAACAATTTGATCTGGCGCTGCAATATCTCAATAAATCTTTAGCGCTTAATCCGGAATCAAATTTTTCTTATCGGATTTTAGGGATGGTCTATTATGTACAAGACCGTTTCCTAAGCGCTGCGGCGGCATTTCGGCAAGCGGTGTTTTTTAACCCGGATGATTTAACCAGCTGGCTCTATTTAGGAATGGCGCACTTCTGGGATGGGAATACGGCGTTGTCCCAACAGGCCTTTGCTCAGGCCGTACATTTGAGCGGCGATCAAGGCTATGTTTTAAGGTTTGCCGCCGTCCAAATTTATAATCATGGACAGACCGGATATGCGGTTTATTTTCTGGAAAAAGCCATGACTTCATTTCCCGATGACGAACAAACACTCCTCTTATTAGGGAAGATGTATTTTAACTTAGGCGAGCTGAACAAGGCTTTTAGGTTATGGGAAAAAGTTTTGCAGCTTAATGCGCACAACCAGGAGGCAAGAGACTGTTTATCTCAAAAAGAAAAAATGAATTTGGAGATTCCAGGCAATAAATTTATTCTTGAAAAACTGTATTGATTTTTAGGCAAGGTTTTAAGCTTTAAGAAAATTAGTTTGCCCGAGCGTTTACAGAACTCTATAATAGCAGCGTTTATTTATTCAGGGGACGCCTCGAGATTTTCAAAAGAAAAATATGATCAGCGTTCAATCCTTACGAGTCGATTACGAAAATGTGACCGCAGTCTGCGATTTGAATTTAGAGGTGGCGGCGGGACAAATTTATGGTTTGGTCGGGCCTAACGGCGCCGGCAAAACCTCGATGATCAAAGCTATCGCCGGAATTCTGGAACCGACCTACGGGGAAATCAAAATCGCTGGTTATGATCTTGATTTGAATCCGCAAGAGGCCTTGCGGCATCTGGGATTCATGCCGGATTTCCCGCCGGTGTATGAACATTTGAAGGTGTGGGAATATCTCGATGTCTTTGCTGCGAGTTATTTGATTCAACCCTCCGATCGTCTTTCGCGCGCCCGCCATTGGGTTGAGCGCGTGAATCTGAAAGAAAAATGGGATGCTTACATCCGCGATCTCTCCCGCGGGATGCGCCAGCGTTTGATCCTCGCCAAAATACTTTTAGCTGATCCTGATGTTTTGTTAATGGATGAACCGGCGAGCGGTCTTGACCCCATCGCCCGTCTGGAAATGCGTGATATCCTCAAAGAAATCGCCGCGGCCGGAAAGACAATTATTATTTCCAGCCACATCCTGACTGAACTGAGTGATTTTTGTAATGCGATTGGGATTATGGAAAAAGGAAAGATGGTTGTTTCCGGCACCCTCGAGGAAATCCGTCGTCATATTGGAACAAATAAAGAATTGATTATTCGTCTGGCCAATACCTCCCATATTTCGGATGAACAAAGACGAAGTTTCTTAACTGTTTTAGGAGAATCTTCGTTCATTGCCGATCTTAAAGAAATCAAACCAGGAGAATTCCGCGCATTATTTTCCGGCGAACAAGAGGATGCCGTTTATGTGTTGAGTCAGCTGGTCAAAAAAGATTTTCCCATTCTGGAATTCCAGATCAAAGAAGCCGATGTGGAAGATATTTTCTTTAAGGTGGGGGCGAAGGAAGTGTCGTGATAGCCATCTTTACCATAATATTAGTTATTGTGGTTTTCGTATTTTTAAGAGATGAGGAATGATATCTTTGTTTCATCTTCGTGATAACGCAATTTTCTTAAAGAACTGGCGCGAGCGTATGCGTTTTGCCTCGGTTGTATCGGCGGTGATCATTGCGGTTGTGGTGATTGTGTTGATTTTGATTGAAGCCTCGATCAATGATCATTATACCTATCGTTACGAAAAAGTGAATGGAAAAGTGGATGCAAAAAATCTTTATCAAAATGGAATTTATGTTGTTCACGGACAACGGTATCGCTCAACGAAAATCCCCCTCCCCTGGCTCAACGAAGCCATTTATAACATCGCGATTTTTCAGGGAATACTGCTTCTTTTTTTCGGTTCTTTGTCCAGTTACCGCATGGCCCGGGAAGAACGTTTAAGTGGCACGCTCGATTTTCACCGCAGTTCTCCGACGCCACGATCTCATCAGGTGATTGGCTTGCTGATCGGAGGGCCGGTTCTGGAATGGGTTGTCTTCTTCGGCACTTTGCTTTTTTCAGGATATTTATTCTCCCTCGCCTCCCCACATCTGGCATTTTTCATTTTCTTAAAATTTTATGCTGCTTTGATTGTCTGCGCGGTGTTTTTTCATGCGTTTATGATCCTTCTGGCCCTTTCCCAAAATCATCGACGGGCCAGGATAGGCCCTTTTCTTTTGATCTTTATCATTTATTCGATGATGACGATGATTTTTACTTTACAACTCTCGACCTTTTATCATTTAAGCTGGGCCCCGGCTTACGAAGAATTTTCTGCAGCCGTGAAAGGGGATTCTGATTGGAAATTAAGAGATTCTTACGATGAAGATTTTCACGATGATTATTACCATAAAAATAAATTCCAGCTGTTATATTCATTCTTTGGATTCAGGATTCCCTCGCTATGGCTGCAATTGCTGGTGCAGCTGCCGTTGATCGGATTTTTTTGCCGCGGCATCATGCGCAAGATTTCTCATCCCGAAAGGCCGATGCTTTCTAAGTCGCAATGGATTTTATTGACGCTGTTTGTGCTCTTTCTTTATGTGGGAGCCGCGTTCTCGGTTGTGGTGGAAGGATGCCGCGGTTATTACTGCCGATCCAATTATCAGATCGGCGAGTACACAACAATTTTCCTTTATTACATCATGGCTCTGGGGATCATGGGGACTTTGGAATCAACGCCGAACGCGCTTTTATTTTCAAAAGGGATTCGCCGTAGAAAGAAGCTTGGGCAAAAATATTGGGATCCGTTGGAAGATTTTAGCGGTAATAGCGTTTGGCTTTTTGTATTTTGTATGGTGGTGACAGTATGCTATTTGACGTTCATGTATATCATGAAGGTCTCTTTATCCGTTCAGACGATCAGCCTTATGATTGTTCTCAGTCAGATCATTTTCTTTGCGGCGGCGTTTGAGTTTTTCAATCTGAGCCGCCATCGTCAGAAAAAAAGCATTTTCTGGACGGGCTTAGGGATTCTGTGGATCGTTATTCCGATTTTGGGATCGATTCTTCGAAAGGCCGGGCCCGATGCAATCGAAACGTATTTTTATGTTCATTCTCCTTTTACAACACCGGTATGGCTACCGGCTTATTTAAAAGGGAATACTTCCTGGAGTTTTTCTTCATCAGGACTTTTATCTTTTGCTTTATGTATTAATTTATCATTAGCTGGTTTCATGATTCTTTTGGCGCACGTAGAGCGTGCGCGTATTAGAAAAGAAGTATTATGAAAATTTTTAAAGGAACATTCAAAACTGGAGATTTTCCGCTCCATCGGTTGGAGGCTTTTAGCGACGGGATTTTTACGATCGTGGCCACACTTTTAATTCTGGAGATCCGCATCCCGCAAATTTCGGGCACGGATATTTCCCAAGAAATCACCGCTGGACTGATCCATCTTCTTCCTAAATTTTTAAGTTACGTGATGAGTTTTGTCTATATCAGTATTTACTGGGTGAATCATCATCAGTTGTTTCATCTGATCAAACGCGCCGACCGCGGGTTGTTCTGGTTGAACAACTTGTTTCTGATGTGTCTGGCGTTCATCCCGTTTCCGACGGCGTTGATCGGCGAATATCCGCATGAATATGCGGCGGTCATATTTTACGGTGTGGTGATGCTGGTTATCGCCGGGTGTTTTCTTTGGATGAAGTGGTATGTGCATAAAGTGGAAGGACTGGTTGATCTCAAGGTAAGGGAAGATATGATAAGGCTTTCCATTTTCAAAGTGTGGGCCGGACCGATTTTGTATTTGAGTGCAATCGGGCTCGCTTTTTTAAACACATCGATGGCAATTGCGATTTATGTTTTGATTCCTATCATTTATTTTTTTCCGGGGAAAGGGGAGAAAGATTTATATTCGTAATGGACACGTGGCAGCCAGAGGGGAAGCCTTTTAGGCTTTAGACAGTTCTCGCTTCTAAAGCCTGCTCTAATAATTTTGTGGAAGGCGGAGGGCTGCGGAACTCGCCTAAAAGGCTTCCCCTGGCCGCCCGGCGGCGAATCGCGATTTATAAATTTCTTTTCATCTAAAGGAGCAAATCATGAAACTTATTTCCTGGAATGTGAACGGCATTCGTTCGGTTATCAAAAAAGGATTTTTCGAATTCGTAAAAAAATATCATCCTGATGTGCTGTGTCTTCAGGAGACAAAAATCAATGAAAGTCCTTTTCAAAAGAAAGAATTATTAGAGTATGAACAATTCTGGAATTATGCCAATAAGGCCGGCTACGCTGGCACCGCGATTTTATCAAAAATAAAACCTCTGAAAGTTACCGACGGCATGGGAATTGCTAAACACGATGAGGAAGGCCGGCTCATGACTTTAGAATTTAATGATTTTTATTTGGTGAATGTTTATGTGCCGAATTCAAAACGCGAACTGACGCGTTTGGATTACAGAACTAAGGAATGGGATGTGGACTTCCTGAAATATTTGAAAAAGCTCGAACTCAAGAAACCGGTTGTGTTCTGCGGCGATATGAACGTGGCTCATCAGGAGATCGATTTAACTTATCCGAAGGCGAATGTGAAAAATCATGGGTTCACACCGGAGGAACGCGTCGGATTTAATCATCTGATCGAAGCTGGTTTTATTGATACCTTCCGTGAGTTCAATAAAGACGCCGGGCGTTACACGTGGTGGAGCCCGATGGGTGGATGCCGTCAGAAGAATATCGGCTGGCGGATTGATTATTTTGGAATTTCCTCGTCGCTGCGGCCCCGGCTTAAAGAGGCCTTTATTTTAAAAGACGTGGTGGGCTCGGATCATTGCCCGGTGGGTGTAGTACTCAAGTAAGATGCAAAGAGTGGCCCGTCTCTTATTACCCGTGACTCGTTATAAGATACGAGCGACGAGCAACGGGACACGAATATTTAGATTTTTAGAAAAAGGAGTCAAAAATGCCAACGATCTTCACCCGAATTGTCAAAGGCGAAATCCCCTGTCATAAAATTCTCGAGAATGAAAAGTATCTGGCTTTCCTCGACGTGCGGCCGATCAATCCTGGGCATACGTTGGTGATTCCCAAAAAAGAAATCGATTATATCTTTGATGCTGACGATACACTACTCGCCGAGTTGATGATGTTTGCCAAAAAGGTGGCGCGGGCGATCGAGAAAGAAATTCCCTGTAAAAGAATCGGGGTGATGGTCGCCGGTCTTGAGGTCCCGCATTTGCATATCCATTTGATCCCGATCAACGACGTGCATGATCTTAATTTTGCCCGAGCTAAACCTGCCTCCGGCGAAGAATTAGCAAAGATCGCCGAGAAGATTAGGGCCCGCGTCATGCGTTGAAATTTTTTTAACGCGTTTTTGAGGTTTTCTTGTATACTGGATTTCTAAAATTACTAACGAAGCAATTTAAAAAATTTTATCCTTCCAGAATATCTGATTCACTTTCAAAAATATTATTACGGGATTCAAGAAAGGAAATACCCATGGTGACTCAAGAGAAAACCAGTAACCCTCCTGTTGTTCCTTCGGAAAGAAAAGTGGGAGCATTCCCAGAGGAGATGCGTGTTCTTTTGCCGGCGGATTTGCAGCCGATTCGTTCGCTTAAGGAATATCGAGAGAAGGGAGGACTAAACGGTTTAAACAAGGCCCGCTCAATGTCGCCTAAAGAGGTGATTGCTGAGGTGAAAAAATCCGGCCTGCGCGGGCGTGGAGGAGCCGGCTTTTTAACCGCGGTCAAATGGGAAGGTCTCGTCAATGATCCCAGCGAAACGAAGTATACGGTGTGTAATGGTTCTGAAGGAGAGCCCGGGACATTCAAAGATCGTTATTTGATTCGAAAAAATCCTTATCAACTTCTCGAGGGAATTTTGATTGCCGCCTACGCCGTTTCTGCCAGACAGGCCTTTATTGGATTGAAAGCAAAATTTCTCCCCGAGGTCAAAAGAGTCAAAGAGGCTTTATCCGAGATGGAACAGGCCCGTATTCTTCCGTCGGGATATATGCAAATTGTTTTAGGCCCCGATGAATATCTCTTCGGAGAAGAGAAAGCGCTGCTCGAGGTGATCGATGGCAGAGGGGCCCTGCCCCGGATCATGCCTCCGTATATGCAAGGCGTACATTACACACCGACCGAATACAATCCAACGGCGGTGAATAATGTCGAGACCATGAGCAATTTACCGAATATCCTGTCTAAAGGGGCAGATTGGTTTCGTTCGATCGGGACCGCTGATACACCGGGAACCATGATTTTTACTCTCAGCGGTGATGTGAAGCATCCCGGTTTATACGAACTTCCCCTGGGGACAAGGCTGCGAGTGCTGCTGGAAAAAATCGGCGGCGGGCCTTCGGGCAAGCAGCCGTTTAAAGCAGTCTTCTCCGGCGTGGCCAACCGGGTCATTACTCCGGATCAATTTGATACGCCACTTGATTTTGGATCAATGCGCGCGGCCTCAACCGGATTGGGTTCTGGGGGATTCATCGTTTACGATGAAAGTGTGTGCATGGTGAAAGTCGCTTTAAGGTTCTCCGGATTCCTGGCTGCCGAGTCTTGCGGGCAATGCATTCCGTGTAATTCCGGATGTCGAACGATCACCTCTTATCTTCAGAAAATCGAAAGCGGCAAAGGAACGACCCAAGATATTGTCCGAATACTTATGGAATGCGGTAAAGTCACCAACCAGACCCGCTGCTTTTTGCCCGCCGAGGAATCCGCGTTGATTTCCAGTATTGTTCATAAATTTCGAAATGAATTTGACCGTCATCTGAAGAAAATGTGTCTTCATCCTCGTGTTCCGATCCTGGCGAAGATGAATGATTTTGATGAACTAACCGGGATTTTTCAGTTTGGGGATAAATAAAAATCTTTTCAAATGAGCGTTTTAATGCTATTTTATGCCTGCCACTTTAGGGGCTATTGAAAGGTCATTTATCCCAGTGTAAAACGATCCTAATGTAACTCAATTCCAGGATAGAAAATATGCGCATCTTATTGATCGAAGATGAAAAGAGGATAGCCAATTTTGTTCATCGCGGTCTGAAGGAAGAGCATTATACAGTGGATGTCGCTTATGATGGTGAGCAAGGTCTTTTTCTTGCTGAGATCAATCCCTATGATTTAATCATTTTAGACATTATGCTTCCCGGTAAAAATGGGATCGCTATCTGTAAAGAGCTGCGTAATAAAAAGATCAGTTCTCCGATATTAGTTCTCACCGCTAGAAATTCCGTCAAAGATAAAGTGTCCGGTTTAGATGCCGGGGTCGATGACTATTTGACCAAGCCCTTTGCTTTTGATGAGTTGTTGGCGAGAGTCAGGGCTTTACTTCGCCGGCAAAGAACAGACAAAACTTCCTTGCTGAAAGTCGCAGATTTGGAATTAAACCAGCTCTCCCATAAAGTGAATCGGGCTGACAAAGAAATTCCCTTAACGAGTAAAGAATATGCCCTTTTAGAATATTTGCTGCTGCACTCCAATCAAATTGTCACCAGAACCATGATCTCTGAACACGTATGGAAGGAGGACTTTGATAGTTTCACTAATGTGATCGATGTTTATATTAAATATCTTAGAGATAAAATTGATAAGGATTTTAAAAAACAACTTATCCATACGGTCCGGGGGACTGGCTATATTCTTAAAGAGTAACCCAAAGATTGCAATTGAACTCAATTGCAATCTTTGCCCGGAGGGCCGCTAGAAAAAATCTCGGAGAGATTTTTTCTGTACAGCGGGGTTAAACCCGAATTTCAGTTTCCCTAAAAATTAAAACAAAAAGCGTCATCTGAAATTCTTGGGTTAATATTCATTATGAAACTCATAAAGAAATTAAGAAACGAACGAGCCCGCCTATTATTACCGTCGGGAACAATTCCCCTCAAGCGTTCGCTTTTTGGAAGAACGTCAATAAGTCCAAAACCTTCTCGCCAGAATTCCTTTCCGCAAACCAGGCCTAAGCCCAAACTGCATTCTCTTAAATTCGAAATAAGTATCCTTTATACCTTTATCCTGGGTGTGATTCTGATCATTTTCAGTAGTGTTCTTTATATCATCTTGTTTTATACCTCGAATAATGAGATCGATAATGAGCTGAAGTGGAAGGCACAGCAGATCAATCAATCCATACGGTCTTATTTAGATATTCAAGGCGATGACCCCCAGGGGCTTTTATTTGCCGCCCAGAAAACGATTACCGGCGCAGGCAAAGATCCGAAGAAATGGTGGAGCCGACTTCATGAAAGCCGGTGGTTAAAACGGGTCAATCAATTGGATTTCAGCGAAAATTATATTAATTTTGTCTCTCCCAACAAGGAATCGTTGATTAGATCAAAAAGTTTATATAGATCACTTATGGATTTTTTCTTAAAAGCGATTCCAAAATCTGAAAGTATAGAAGTTGGTTTTAAAGATATAACATATGATCACAGCAGAATCCGTCTGCTCAATTTTCCTTTTATTTATAAGACCGGCCCGCGGTATCTTATCCAAGTCGGTATTTCTCAAAGACCGTCCACTCAGTTATTGCAAAACTGGTTATATTCGATTGCTGTTAGTCTTCCGATCATTCTTATCCTGACCAGTTTTGTGGGAAGGATTTTTACGGGAAGGATCCTTGATCCGGTACAAAAGATTACAACGATGGCCCAGAGGATCACCCACGAAGATTTGAGTTCCAGAGTTCAGGCGAGGTATTTTGATGCGGAAATGAACGGTCTGGCTCAAGCTTTCAACGACATGATTTCCCGGCTGGAGCAATCATTTAAGCATATTGAAGAATTCAGCTCCCATGTGGCCCACGAGTTAAAAACTCCTCTATCGATTATCAAAGGGGAGGCCGAATTGGCTTTGCGCAAAGATCAAGATCCAAAAGAATACAGGAGGGTCATCAAAATTCATCTGCAAGAATCCGAAAGGATGATCAGGACCATTGAAGCGTTGCTCTTGTTGGCTAAACTGGATTATCGGCCAGAGATTTTTAAATTTGAATCTGTGGATTTTATGGAATTCTTTAACGAGATTTATGGGCAGAGCCGCATAGTCGCCTCGAGAAAGAATATCACGGTCCAGATGTACGCCCCGCAGGAAACCATCATGGTCAATGCTGACAGAATGCATTTAAGAAGATTGTTTTTTAATCTGATCGATAACGCTTTAAAATTCACCCCAAACAATGGCCGTGTTGACCTCACTATAAAACCTGAGAATAAAAAGGTTATGGTTTTGATCAGCGATACCGGCATTGGAATTGCGCCAGAGAATCTTCCGAGGGTTTTTGAACGGTTTTTTAGAGCAGAAAATAAAGAACCCGGCCTTGGTTTAGGATTGAATATTGCTCAAACGATTGTCAGAATTCATAAAGGAGAAATTAAAGTCGAAAGTAAGCCCAGAGAAGGTACGACTTTTAAGGTCATCTTGCCGTGCAGTTAGTGCCTCGTTAATCTTAAACCCAAGAATTTCAGATGACGCTTATTGTGTTAACTTGTAGGGAAACTGAAATTCTTGGGTTTAACCCCGCTGTACAGTCCTTTGTCAGACTCGTTTTTGTTAGTTGATTATCTAAATAATTTTAATGATTTTTTAATCTTCTCTTAACTTTCATTTTGTTAAATTTATACCAAATAATAGTCGTGTGTTGGGGAATGAAAAAAGGAGGTTAGAATGAAAAAAAATTTGGTAGGAAATGTCTTTAGCATCAACGCGGATCAGATAACGATCTGCGGATATGACTATGGGAGTGATGAAGATCGAGAAGATCAATATTTTATTAGCCCCCGGACAAGATTCATTAATATCCAATCCCTCGATGAGATTTCCAGAGATGATCAAGTGAAAATTACTTACGAGGAAGATGCTGGAAAAAATTTAGTCCTTAGTCTCATCTGGCAGGGGGACCCCTGGGGTAATCCTACACTTAGCAGACGCAATTTCCCTATTCTCCAAGGAGAGGGAAATATCTCTTTGTAAGAAATCATATCTCGTTAAATAAAAGATGATCCCCTCTTGATAAAAATCTATCAAAATAAGGAGGTAAGTGATGAAAAATATTCTTCTTGTTGAAGATGAACAAGCCATGAGAGAAATGTATGCCAGGATGCTGCGCTCCGTCGGATGGAAGGTGGTGGATGTCTGCGACGCTCGGGAAGCCACCAATATATTGATTAGAAAGGAATTGGATCTTGTTTTATTAGATATCAATATCCCACAGGTTGATGGTCGAGAGTTGTTCGAGGTGATCAAGGAGTATGATCCGAATCTGAAAGTCGTCATTTGCAGTGTTTATCCGATCGATAAACAAAAACAAATGATTCCTGATGCGACAGATTATTATGACAAATCGCAAGGCCCTTTTGTTTTGCTGGTGAAAGTTTATAATGCCTTGATTCCTGTTGAAGAGGTGATGTTTGTTCTTTGAATATGTGGGTTACCTTTTCTCTAGAAGAGCATGCCTTTAATCATTTCCTAGAATTCTTTCTTGTTTCTGACTCCCCGCAGAAGTAAAATACCCTGGTAATAAATCCTATTCTTATGCCCAAAGAACCTCCTTCCTATTTTCTAATCCGCTGGTTATTCATAAGATGGCTGGGTATTATTTATTTTTTAGCGTTTGCCTCTTTGGGAATCCAGATCTTAGGGTTGTTGGGCCATAACGGGATTCTTCCTATCAAAGATTTCTTAGAGGCGGTGAAAGAACATTATGGATCGCGATCGTTCTGGCTTGCTCCGTCGGTTTTTTGGATTAATGCAAGCGATACGGCCTTAGTTTCGGTCGCAATCGGTGGATCGCTGTTGGCTATTCTTCTCGTTTTAGGTTTCTGCCCGCTGGTCATTTCCTTTCTCCTATGGTTATTGTATTTATCTATCACCACAACCGGTCAGGAATTTCTAGGATTTCAGTGGGATGCATTATTGCTGGAGACCGGATTTCTGGGAATTTTTTTCGCCGAGCGCCATTTTAAGCCAAGAATATTTTCTGCTGACCATAATGAAATTCCCTCGATTGCCATGGTGTGGGTGTTTCGTTTTGTTCTTTTCAAATTGATTTTTAGCTCAGGGGTGGTCAAGTTAACAAGCGGGGATACCTCTTGGAGAGATTTGACCGCATTAACTTATCATTATATGACTCAACCTTTACCGAATCCGTTAAGTTGGTTTGTCTATCAATGGCCAGCGTGGGCGCATAAGCTTTGCACATTCGGGATGTTCTTTGTGGAATTGATCGTCCCTTTCTTTATTTTTTTGGGACGGACGATGCGTTCTGTGGCCTTTGTTTGTTTTGTTGTCCTGCAAATGATCATCCTCTTAACCGGCAACTATTGTTTTTTTAATCTCCTGACGATCGTTTTATGTCTTTTCCTCCTCGATGATGATAGGATTAAAAAATTCTTGCCTAAATGTTTTGTCTCGCGGTTTAAATCCGCGGGGCCATCTTCTAAGAGAGTCAATGTATTTGCAAAATTTTCGTTGACCATTTTGGCCGGGTTAGTTTTTCTCATCAACTTGGAACTTTTGCCTTTTAGTTTCGGGGTGTCATCGATCTTGAAACCGATTGTCCCGTTGCTGGAAAAAATTTCCTCACTTCGATCCTTTAACCGCTACGGCCTTTTTGCTGTGATGACAACCAACCGCCACGAAATTATTTTTGCCGGCAGTCACGACGGACGGGAATGGAAGGAATACGAGTTTCGTTTTAAACCCGGACAGCTCAACGATATTCCAAAGTGGGCGGCTCCGCACCAGCCGCGGCTGGACTGGCAGATGTGGTTTGCGGCTCTGGGAGGCTATCGGCAGAATCTATGGGTCATTCATTTTATGCAAAAAATTTTACAGAATTCTAAACCGGTTCTGGATTTATTGGGATCCAATCCCTTTAAAGACGTTCCGCCGAAATATATCCGCGCCGTCGTTTATGATTATACTTTTACCGACCCGCAGACACGAAAAAAGACCGGGCAATGGTGGACCCGCAAACTCCTCGGGCTTTATTGCCCCGTTTTGACGCTAAAATGAAATCTTTATGTTAACCCAATATCATCGTCATTATCATTCGGCATTTAAGAGAGGTTTATTTTCATTTCTATTGGTTGCGTTTATTATGACGGTAGGAACTCTGGGGATGCATTTTATCGAGAGGTGCCGTATCTAGACGCATTTTATTTTATGAGTATGATTGCAACTGCCCAGGGCCCCACGATGACGCCGGTAACCTGCGCCGGAAAGCTCTTTGCCGCGATGATGGCTTTTTTATCGGTGGGGTTTGTGGTCGCGTCTTTAGGATTTCTCCTCGGACCATTCCTAGGAATGCTCTGGAAGATCGGTGTCATGCGCTTGGAAGAAGATAGGCTCGGCACTCGAAATAGAAAAAAATGGTATCTCCCGCAGCAAAAGATCAACTTTTCCCCTGAGGCTCGGGATATTCTTAAAAAATACGGGTATAAACTTCCAGGAGCCTTATAGCGCATTTCAAAGGTTCTGCAATACAGCAAGATGCGGGAGCTCCTCGAGAAAATACAATGAAAAACGCAACGAAATGTTATAGAACTTTTGAAATAGGCTATAAGAAATGAATGAACTCGCAGAGAAAATAATCCATTTGGAATCCTCGGCCAGTATGTCTTTAGTGGAGGTGGATGTCAGAGGCGAAATTTTTAGTTCCATCATCCTGGAAACGCCGCAAAGCGTCGCCTATTTAAAAATTGGGAGGACGGTGGGATTGCTTTTTAAAGAGACCGAGGTTTTAATTATTCGAGTGATATTTACTTTTTTAGGATTGGTTGTGGGGTCGGTCATTTATAGTTTACCTTTTATGGTGAATCCCATTAAAGCCGGTTTCCAAAGTTTACCCGTTTATTTGAGTGAGGCGGCAGTGATATTGGGAAAATCAAGATGGGGACTCTTTAAAAAGTTTTGCTGCCCAACATCAAACCAGCTTTACTGACGGGAATTGTGATGAGTTTTGCGCACACCCTGGGAGAATTCGGGGTAGTCCTGATGATCGGAGGGAATATCCCCGGTCAGACGCGCGTTGCCGCAATCGCAATTTATTCCGAGGTGGAAGCCCTCAATTATACGACGGCGAATTTTTTTTATTGATTTTAGTGATTGTTTCATTTGGTATTTTGTTGGCCCTGCAGCTGTTTAATAGACGGACGTTGAAAATTTTTTAAATGATTAAAAGCATTCTCAAAAAAGAACTTCATACCGCAGAAGGTCCGCTTTCTCTGGCGGTTGATTTAGAAATAGAAAACGGGAATTTTGTTTCACTCTTTGGTCAATCCGGCGCCGGGAAAACTACGATTCTACGGATGATCGCCGGGTTAACCCCGCCGCGGGAGGAATTGGTTGCCGTGGAAGGGGAGGTATGGTTTGATAGCCGAAAAAAGATCAATCTTCCGGCGCACAAAAGACAAATAGGTTTTGTGTTTCAAGATTACAGTTTATTTCCGCATATGACGGTCAGAGAAAATTTGGAGTTTGCGCTTTATGACCGTAAAGATAAAGGGATGATTGATGAACTTTTGGATATGGTGCATTTAACGGAATTACAAAATCGCAGGCCGGATGATCTCTCCGGCGGGCAGAAACAGCGTGTGGCCTTGGCGCGGGCGGTTGTGCGTCAACCGAAGATTTTTCTTTTGGATGAACCGCTTTCCGCCCTTGATGTGGACCTGAGATTAAAACTGCAGGAGGAAATCCTTATTGAGCTTTTCTTTAATATCCGAACGAACGCCCATCCTAGGATCGACGACATTGAATGGGCGTTCCGTTCGTTTAATAAGGAAAAGCTCAATAAGATTTACAAGCGGTTTGGGACAACGACACTTTTTGTCAGCCATGATTTATCGGAAGTTTTTAAATTATCCAGCCGGGTTTTTGTTTTACAAAAGGGTAAGATTGTAAAATGTGGAAAATTTAAATTCGTGGGCCAGGTTCTGGAAATTTGTAAGGATAAGGTGATTAATATCCTTACGATCCAGATCGGAAACACTCTCACGAAAGTGGTGGCAACCGATTGCGAAATCCAGGACATTCACGTGGGTGACAGAATCATCGTGGCTGCCAAGGCGTTCAATCCTTTGATTTTAAAATATAACGTTATTGAATTTCGCAAAATTAATGGAACTCTTCTTCAGTCGAGCCAATGTTCCATTAATTTGCAGAAATTCAATAACTAACCCCCAAAATCTCCTTGCTATCCCTTTCACCGGTAGATATAATAACGCTCTAATATTCAAAACTATTTAATTCGTTCTATTGCGTCCCGAGCAAACTAATTTATCATATTTTCTAAGGAGGTCAAAATAATGGTTTTAGTTCATTTAGATGAAAAAAATTTTAAATCAGAAGTTTTGCAAGCTAACTTGCCGGTTCTCGTGGATTTCTGGGCCGAATGGTGTGGACCTTGCCGGGCGCTGGCTCCCGTTATTGATGAAATTGCCAATGAGCTCGACGGAAAATTGAAAGTGGGCAAGGTCAATGTGGATGAAGACAGCGAATTGGCTGCCCAATATAACATTATGTCGATTCCGACTTTACTGCTTTTTAAAAACGGAGAGGTCGTGAATCAAATCGTGGGGGCGATGTCGAAAGAACAGCTGCTGGCCAAGCTAAAACCTAATTTATCGTGAAGAGTTTTTAAAATCGGAGGAAGAAATGAAAAATTTTCTAACCAAGATAAAATATCCAACCTATTTCTTTTTGGTGTTCTTCTTAGGATTTTCCTTAGGGAATTTTCGTTTTTTAAATGCTGCCCAGGAGAACACCACTTCTTTAGAGAATACTTTACCGGAATGGCACATCATTCGTTTTTTACAGTCCGAAGAATTTGAATCGGCCAAGCGTGCTCACCCCCAAAAGGTTATCTTGATAAATCCTTTTTCCGTGCCCAAAGACGAGGAAGAAAAATTCCTCCAAAAATTTCATGAAGTTTCTGAACTTTTTAAAAATACTCCCGGCTTTATTAATGCCAAGCTCCATCGTAGCGTTAATCCGGAGGCACCGTTTCTTTTTATTAATGTCGCTGTGTGGGAAAATTTAGACGCTTTTAAAGCCGCTGTCATGAGTCCGGATTTTAAAAAGATTCATAAAGATTTTCCTTATCAAGGGAAAGCTTCGTTATATGTGGTAGAAAAAGAATATACGGGGACTAACCAGGGAAATTTATAAAAATTGAGAGCTAAATAAAATGTTTCTGCATTTCTGCAAAGCCAAGATTGCGCATGGCCGGGTCACCGAAGCCCAGTTGTATTATGAGGGAAGTATCACGATCGACGAAGATATTTTAAAAGCGGTGGATATTATTCCGGGTGAGAAAGTGGAAGTTCTTAACGTCAATAACGGTTCACGGATCGAGACCTATGTGATCGCCGGAAAAGCCGGCTCGGGCCAGATCTGTTTAAATGGTCCGGCGGCACGCGCCGGTTTTGTTGGAGATCAACTGATCATTCTCTGTTACGCTTTGATGGAAGACACAAAAGCCAGGCAGTTTAAGACAAAGATCGTCTATCTTAATGATTACAACAAAATTAAAAGTTAGATTGTATGGGGATCCCATTTTGCGGCAGAAAGCCGCCCAAGTCAAAGAGGTCGGTCCCGCCGAACGGATCCTGATTGCCTCGATGATTGAAACCATGCACGAGCATAAAGGCATTGGTTTAGCGGCGCCTCAAGTGGGTGTGAGCGAACAGCTCTTTGTTGCGGATATCGGAGATGGTCCCGTCGTTGTTGTTAATCCCAAAATTCTGATGCGCAGTGGAGAAGAGGTCAGAGAAGAAGGCTGCCTCAGTATTCCTGGTATTCTGATGAATGTTAAACGTTCCCAAAAGATTCGTGTCCGTTATTTAAATGAAGATAACCAAATGGTTGAACGCGAATATTCGGATCTCTTGGCCCGGGTCGTCCTTCACGAAACAGATCATTTAAAAGGAAAATTGATCATCGACTATGCCTCCCTCGTCCAACAACGCCAGATTAAAAAGCAGTTGCAGGCCATTCAAGAAGGAAAAATTCAAGCCGGCCAAAATCGTTCCATCCCAAAAGACGACTTATCATCCAGGGTTTGATGTCTTATTTTTTTCCAAACATTTCAATTTTCGATTCACCCCAAAATCCGAATAAAGATTTAACCCAAAAATTGCAATTGGTTCAATTGCAATTTTTGCCCGGAGGGCCGCTAGAAAAAATCTCGGAGAGATTTTTTCTGTACAGCGGGGTTAAACCCGAATTTCAGTTTCCAGTACAAGTTAATACAACAAGCGTCAACTGAAATTCTTCGGTTTAAAATTATGATTCATTCTACCTTAGAACAGATGATCGTTTCGAAATTGCCCGCATGGTTTTGTCAGGAAATTCCGGACATGAATAAAATTTCCGAGATGAAGAACATGTTTCGGGCAGCGAATCTGCATACGGTGTGTGAAAGCGCACATTGTCCCAACATGGGACAGTGCTGGTCTAAAGGTGTTGCGACCTTTATGATTTTAGGCGATGTCTGCACGCGTGCCTGCCGTTTTTGTGCGGTCTCAACCGGAAGACCGCTTAGCGTTGACCCGGGCGAGCCGCACCATATTGCACAGACGATTCAAAAAATGAATCTGCGGTATGTGGTCGTCACCTCCGTCGCACGTGATGATTTGCACGATGAAGGCGCCGGCCACTTCGCGCAAACGATCAATGAAGTAAGACAGTGGAGTCCCTCAACCACAATTGAGATCTTAATCCCTGATTTCTCAGCGAGAGAAGAAAATCTTAAAATCGTGACGGATGTTCAGCCGCAGGTTATGAGTCATAATATCGAAACCATCCAACGCCTTTCTAAAAAAATTCGTCCACAAGCCGAATACAATCGGTCATTAAAAGTTTTAAAAATCATCAAACAATTGAATCCTTCGATTTTTGTTAAATCCAGTTTTATGGTGGGCTTAGGGGAAACTCATGAAGAAATCCTCGCGTTGATGGAAGATTTGCTTGAGTCGGGCTGTCAGATTCTGACGGTTGGCCAGTATCTTGCCCCGACGCTGATGAAACGTCATGTGCCGGTGGAACGATTTGTGACGCCGGAAGAATTCGAAAACTACAAACAGATCGGAAGGAAGTTAGGGTTTAAGCATGTGATGAGCGGGCCATTAGTTCGTAGCTCTTATATTGCGGAAGAGGGTTATCGAGAGTGTTTGAAGGAATTGGGATTATGAAACTCGATGAAAGTATTAAAAATATATTATCATTTCTTCTGCGGCTCGGCATTAGCGCCGGGATTCTTTTTTATCTTTTTCACAAGATGGATATCGCCGCTATGGCGGCACTTCTGAAAGAAGCCGATGTTCATTTTATCATTCTGGCCGCGATAACCCTGGGCATCACGAATTTAATTTTATTCTTAAGATGGTTGATTTTGATGCAGGGGTTAGATTTAAAGCTCCCTTTTATAGCGGTGATTAATTATTATTTTATTGGGATGTTTTTTAATTATTTTCTGCCCACCTCGACGGGAGGAGATATTATTAAAACTTTTGGAATCTGCCAACTGACCAATGAGAAGGCTAAAGTCGTTGCTTCGGTTGTGCTCGACCGGTTGTGCGGATTTATGGCTATTGTGATTGTGGCGTTTTTTTCTTTCATCTTCGGGTATCGGATTTTAAACGATTTGTCATTGCTGGTTGCGATCTTCGTTTTGGCTTTTGTGTCCGGATCTATTATGGTGATTTTGTTCAATGAGAAGATCTATTCTTTTGGCTGCAAAATTTTTGACCGGGTTCCTAAAATAAAAAGCAGTCTGATGAATATGCATTACGATATTGTTTTACTAAAAGGTAAACCATCGACGATTATCTGGGCGGTGGGGGTTTCCTGCCTTTCTCAAGGGGTGCTTTCCTTATCCTGGCTTTTATTTGCGAAGGCCTTGCATCAGAATATTGATTTGCTTTATTTTCTCATTTTTGTGCCGATCATCTGTGTTGCTTCCTCTTTACCATCGATTGGCGGTTTAGGAACCAGGGAGTACGCGGCCAAAACTTTTTTTCCTAAGGTAGGTGTTTCTTCGGAAGTGGCGGTCAGTATGTCGTTGCTCGTCTATGCTTTTTCCTTGGCTCTCAGTCTTATTGGCGGAGTTATTTATGTCACTCAACTATCTCCTCGACGGATACAACATCCTCCATCACCTTCCGGCATTGGCCCAGAACAAAATTGAGGATGCAAAAAGCAGTTTGGTTCGTTTGCTTGAGGCTCGCCGTCCGCAGGGAAGTCTCAATAACAGTGTCACGATTGTTTTTGACGGCCATTCCGGAAACTTTGGGCAAATTCCCTCGTCAACAGTGAAAATCATTTTCTCTCAAGAAGAATCGGCGGACGATCGCATCAAAAGAATCGTTTTGAAATCGACGCTCAAAAAAAATATTGTGGTGGTCACCAATGACAAGGACATCAAATTCTCCGTCCGCGCCCAGGGTGCCCGGGTGATGAGTGTGGATGAATTCATGTACAAAATAATTCCGGGGCAAATTGATCAAAGAAAACAAGCGAAACACTCCCGCCCGGAAAGAGAAGATGTAAAGCACATTCCTCAAACACTGGAGTACAAAATCACCGCGGAATTCGAAAAGATCTGGTTAGAGGGATCTGGTCGTTCTCCAAAGGAAAAACTCAATAAAAATTTTCGGTATTTACGAAAAGAAGAATAAGATTATAATATCGTCATGGCAATATTCCTAAAACCCATCTGTTATTTTTTAAATTATATAGGGGGATGCTTATTCGGTTTGGGCAATGCCATTTTTTTCTTGCGCGATGTGCTGGTGCATGTTTTAAAAGGGAATATCCGCTGGCCGGAAGTTCTAAAACAAGTTTATGAACAAGGGATCCAATCCATCATCATCATTGCTTTAAGCTCTTTTGCCTCGGGCGCAGTTTTGGCGATGCAAGGCCATGTCATGCTTAATCGGTTCGGGGCCAAGGAATATGTTGCGCAGTTGGTGGCGCTTTCTTTAGTCCGAGAGCTTTCCCCGGTTTTCAGTTCTTTTATTTTTTCCGGTAAGGCTGGCGCCAAGATCGCCGCCGAGCTGGGGGCCATGAATGTGAATAATCAGATTGTCGCGACCCGCACGATGGGAGTTGATCCGATCGAATTTTTGGTTGTGCCCCGGATGGTTGCCTGTTTTATTGTTTTACCGCTTTTGGTTGTGTTCTCGGAGCTCATCGGGATTGGTGGTGGATATTTCATTGGGGTGGCGGAAGCGGACATCCCGGGTTCCTTTTATCTCACCCAAACTCTAAAAGCTATCCGCTATGTGGATTTTTTTAGCGGGTTTATCAAGACATATTTTTTTGCTATTTTGGTGGGATGGGTCTGCTGTTATCAAGGGTTTTTTGCTCAAGGAGGTTCTTTGGGCGTGGGAAAGTACACGACTAAAGCAGTTGCTTTTTCTTACATTTCTGTTGTCTTGTCGAATGCCCTTTTGACCAAAATTATTTTAACATTGTGGGGATGAGTTATTGACCTTCTCTCTACTAAAGAGAATGACAAATCTCCAGACGCCGTCGAGATACCAGGCTGGAGATTTGTCATTGGTATGGAAAGGGTCAATAATAAAAATAGGAGTAAGTTATGAATCGTAAACTGATGAAATTCGTCGTTGGTTTCTATACGGTTGTTGTTTTATTTTCAGGCTGTGTCAGCAGTAATATCCAGAATGGGGGGCAGTTAGATATTTATCCGACCCCCACTCAAGAAGCTGATTGGATCCGCAACGGCGAACCGATTCAATTCGACGGGAAGTTGTGGTATCCGCAAGACGGCGTAGAAAATCTGCTGGATTCAGAGGTGTTTTTACTCGGAGAATACCGGGGCGTACAATTTTTCGTTGAAAAAATTGATGTCAAGCCTTATGATCGCTTGTACACGAAATTTAGCCTTAACCGTTTTCGGTATTTTCAAGTCAATCCTTCGGATGAATAGTGCTTTTATTGAGCTTCCTTCTGTTAAACCCAAGAATTTCAGATGACGCTTATTGTTTTAACTTTTAGGGAAACTGAAATTCGGGTTAAAAGGATTAAAAAATGCATGGTCCAATGGTTACCGTAACTCACCTCATGAAGAAATTTAACGGCCAGACTGTGTTGGACGATATCAATCTGGATGTGGGGCAAGGGGAAATTTTAGTGATTTTAGGAGCGAGCGGTGCCGGCAAAAGTGTTTTGCTGCAGCATCTCATTGGATTGATGAAACCAGATGCCGGAACAATCACGATCGATTCCGCAGATATCACCCATCTTTCGGAACAGCAATTGTTGAAGATCCGTAAGAGCATCGGCTATCTGTTTCAAGAAGGGGCTTTGTATGATTTCATGACGATCTTTGAGAATGTTGCTTTTCCCTTAGAAGAGCATACCCGTTTAGAGGAAAAAGAAATATCCGAGAAAGTCCACAATATTTTAGAGATGGTGGGCTTAGCCGGCGTCGAGGAAAAATATCCTGCTGAATTAAGCGGAGGGATGAAAAAAAGAGCGGCGCTCGCCCGGGCGATTGTCCTTGATTCAAAAATCCTTTTTTGCGATGAACCGACATCGGGCTTAGATCCGATTTTAAGCCGGGATATTTCCAACTTGATCAGAGATATTGCCCGGCATTTGAATTGCACAACTGTTGTGACCTCGCATGATATCCCGAATTCGTTACGTATCGCCGACCGGTTGGCCCTGGTGCGTGAGGGAAAATTGGTGACAACCGCAACTCAGAAGGATTTAAAAAGTTCCCAAGATCCTTTTGTCCGAGAGTTTATGGGAGGATATTTATGAATAAAGCAGAATATATCCAAAAGATTTCCGCCGGGATCCTTTTTATTGTGGTGGGAATCTTGTTTGTTGCGGGTGTGATCTGGATTATCGGTACAGAAAAAGGGTTTATCCAGCCGAAGTTTTCGGTGACGGTACTTTTTAAGCGCGTCGACGGATTAGCGATCGGCGCTCCGATCCGCCTTTCCGGCGTGAATGTGGGCACCGTTGGGAAGATCGATTTTCTCGATGATAATGTCGAGGGCCGAAGTGTTCAGGTGGTTTTAAATGTCTTTAAAAAATACAAAAAGCAGCTGGAGAAAAGCACTAGCTTTTCTATTAAGACCGAAGGCGTTTTGGGGGGCAAGCTGATTGAAATCAACAGTGATGAATTAGGCCCTTACGTGGATTTGAATCAACCGATTCTAGGAGATGACCCCATCGATGTTCAGGATTTGGTGGAGATCTTTACCGAGGCGGCGGATTCTTTTAACGAGACCTCCAGAATGATGAAGACTTTGATGGACGAATTTCATGCGGTCTCCCAGTCCTCTCAGCGACTGATGAACAGAATCGAACAAAAGTTGATCGAAGGAAATTTGTTTAAGGTGTTTTGAAAATAATTATGCAAGAATTTAATATGCTTAGTTTGACGATTTCCCCATGGGTATACCTGCCCGGAATATATCTGATATGGGTGGCGGGCTTTTTTGTATTGAAAAGAATTGTTTTTAATTATGTGAGAAGACTGGCGACGCGCACGCAAACGAAACTCGATGACATTTTGATCGGCGCAGCAGATTTTCCTTTTGCGTTGCTCATCTTCACCAGCGGCGGGCTGGTTGTGGAACGGCTGATTCCACTGAATTCAGGAAACCACTTGACCTATTATTTTCTGACGGGATTTAAAGCCGCGACCGTTGTGGCCATTGTGATCTTTGTGGACAGATTTATCTTTGAGGTTATTGAATTTTATTCTGATAAAATTGAAATCTTAAAAATTTCCGGTGGCATTACGCATTGGTTCATAAGGGTTTTGATTATATGTTTAGGAATTTTGGTCTTGCTCGATACTTTTGGGATCTCGATCACGCCGGTTTTAGCATCCCTGGGCATCGGTTCGCTTGCCGTGGCGCTGGCCTTGCAGCCGACTCTGGAAAATTTTTTTTCGGGGATTCAGATCCTGACCGATAAACCCATTCAAATCGGGCATTTTATCAAGTTGGAATCCGGCGAAGAAGGATATGTCTATCGGATCGGATGGCGTTCGACTTGGATCAGAATGCCGCAAAATAATGTGATCGTGATTCCCAATAAAAATTTGGTGAATGCCAAGGTACTCAATTATCATTATCCGCAACGCGATTGTGCGTTAACGATTGATCTGGGAGTGCATTATAATTCTGATTTGAATCAGGTGGAGCGCCTGGCCGTTGAGGTGGCACAACAGGTTCTTAAAGAAACTCCTGGCGGGATTAAAGATTTTGTTCCGGTCGTACGGTTTCATACATTTGCCGATTCGAGCATCAACTTCACTGTGGTCCTATGGGTTAAAGAATTGGGGGACGGTGGTTTGATCAAACATGAGTTTATCAAACAACTGCATAAACGTTTTGCCCAAGAAAGAATTGTTATTCCTCATCCCATCAGAGCCGTCAATTATGATCAAGAAAAGGGTGTGACCAATGTTCATACTGGGTAATTTAATTATTTCTGTTGCGAAAATACTGGAAGTGATTTTAACCCTGGCGTATTGGCTGATTTTGGTTCGAGCTTTGATCAGCTGGGTGAGTCCGGACCCGTTTAATCCTTTGGTTCAATTCCTTTACCGGACCACCGATCCCATTTTGGATCCCATCCGACGCCGCTTACCGCACATGGCGATCGACATTTCTCCGATCATCGCTTTTTTAGGGATTCTTTTTTTAAAAACATTTTTGATTGAAACTTTTATAGAAATCGGGTATCGTATGCACTGATTTTATAAATAACCAATCACCAAGATACAATGACCAACCAATTTCCAAAATTCAAATTTCAATACCCAATATCTGTTTGGTGATTGGACTTTGAAAATTGGTTATTATTTGGTGATTGTATCTTGGTGATTGGTTATTTTGAATAAGGAGATAGAAAATGTTCGACAAGATGAAAGAATTGATGGAAGTAAAACGCCAGGCAGAAAATTTGAAACGCGAATTGGACGCGGCCGCAATTGAAGTCCATGAGGTACCGGGAATCAAGATCGTTATTAACGGCTCACAGAATTTTAAGACGGTTGAGATTGATGCCCAACTCTTGAATTCCGAAAATAAAAAAAGATTGGAGAGCGATCTGCTGCGCGCTTTAAATTCCGCCATTAATAAAGCCCAGAATCTGGCCGCACAGAAAATGAAAGCCATGACCGGATTAAACATTCCGGGATTGAACTGATCATCAACTATTCTTCGATAAGACAGGAGGGTTAAATCGATGCCGTATGATAAAGCATTAGATGTGGAATCTTTTAAAGAGGCCAAGGAATTTAATGACACCAGAATCACCGTGGGCGTTTTTTCTTACAACAACGGAGAAAAAAAACTGCAGATTTCCCGGGAGAACAAAGATCAAAATGAGGAATGGCGTTTTGCCAAACTCGGGCGAATGAATAAACAAGAGGCTAAAGAAATCATTCCCGTTATTATGAAAGCGGTTGAAAAGATGTAGCGAGGAAAGAGAACCCGAATTTCAGTTTCCACTACAAGTTAATACAACAAGCGTCAAGTGAAATTCTTGGGTTGAAGGAGTGAAGTATGGCCGAGGTCTATTTAACCAGAGAAGGCTATGAAAAATTGAGAGATGACCTCGAACGGCTTAAAACCGTTGAACGCCGTCGGATTGCCAAGGCCATCGGTGAGGCCAGACTCTTGGGAGATATTTCTGAAAATGCCGAATATGATGCCGCCAAAGATGCCCAGGCCCATAATGAGGCCCGGATTGCCGAACTGGAAGCCAAACTGGTGCAGGTCAGGATCATTGAGAACGAAAATATTCCGCACGATAAAATTTATATCGGAGCGATTGTCACCATGCTCGATCTTGAAACCGACGAGGAAATCAAATATATGCTGGTTTCCCCGGAAGAATCAAATTATGAGGAAAATAAAATTTCGATTTCCTCTCCCATTGGCAAAGGATTGCTGGGACACAGTCAGGGAGAAACGCTCGAGATAAAAGTTCCGGTGGGAGTTTTAAAATATAAAATTCTTAAGATCGAACGTCCGGGTTGATCGCGCCAGTACAATGTTCAGGGGATGTTTATGTTGACTGTTTGAAAAATTGATGGTATTCTTTAGCCAATGAGAAGTCTTATGGTAGTTTTGCGAGTTCAATCATGGACAAACAAACAAACAAACAAACAAACAAACAAATTCCTCCGCTCTTACTTCTTCGCACTATCCATCATCATCGCTTTGTTATTCTCCTTTCAATCCTTCTGACTCTCGCCGGAGGATTACTCCTCGTTCCAAAACAAATATTTGCTTTTGGCGGCACCTGTCCTGCCCCTCACGACACCTGCACTCGCACCTGCAGCGGCAGCTGTACGTATTGGAAATGTGAATCCTCTGGAAATAAGCCATATAATTCACTACCCCTAATAATATTTGCTCCATTAGATACTCAATGCGTAGGTCCATCTACTACGATTTTCACAATACCTACTCCTTTTACAAATCCAACCACCGGCGCTACGCAAACTTTGAATAAACTCCCCGATGTGGTGAATGGCGGGTTCAACCAATGCAATTCATATACTCTTCCCATTCTTACTTTCGCGGCCTGCTGTGGAAATGGCACTTGCAATCCTGCTGTGGGAGAAAATTGCAACAACTGCCCCGGCGATTGCGGGCCCTGTTGCGGTAACGGTCTCTGCGATTTCGGAGAACATTGCGCGACTTGTTTCGTCGATTGTAATGGGGGATGTCCTGCCGGTCAGTGTAATCAAGGAAGTTGCGGGCCAGGATTTTGCGAACAATGGTAAATGATGGAAAGGGAGATAGACCAAAGATAAAAGGTTTTTTGACAGTGTAGGAAAGTATAAAACTTTCCTAACTGCTGAAAATTCCTTTCCTACACAGCAAAGAAGATATGACGACCGTAGGGAGGAATTTTCTTGGAAAAGGAGGAGAGAAACAAAATGTTAAAGCGGAAAAATTTAATTTATTCCTTGACTGGATCAATTATTATTTTGTTTATGGGGTTGATATTTTATCAACGACCATCAACCGTTGAGGCTCAGACATGTGTGCCGATCGTTAGGTTGCCCTCCATTTCCACTTACTCCAACAGTGTTGGCAACGGTGGTCCTGTATCTGTCTTTTGTCCAGGTGGCAGTGTGCGAACTGGCTGTTCAGGAGGAGGAAATGGGACGGCGGCACAGAGATACATACATGTTCGTCCTAATGGAACTACTGGATGCACCGCACAGTCTGACGCTACGTTCTCACAGAACACCGAGGTCTACGCCTACTGCTTATCACCCTAGCAACGTGTAACGGAACTATCGCCTGCATCGCGTATAGAGGGGTCAGAGGTAAAACATTTCAGTAAAAGGGGTTAGTCCTTAAATATTGACATTCCCAATTTTTCTTGATAATTTGCCCATCACAAAGAGAAATACCGCAAAATCGTGACCGGCACTATTTATACGGCAATTTTCTGGAATGGAAATACGGATATGGGTCTAGAAGCCATTTCAATGCGCTCTAAGAAGAACCCTCATCTTTATGTGTCAATGAATAAAAAACCCAAAAAACAGCCGTCGGTAAGATGCCGAAAAGAATCCGATTCAATAAGCCACCAGCCGATATCAAAATACGTGTTGATGTAGTAATATATCCCGATCACAATCAGATCAAGGAAAAGAAAGATCGGTAGGATGGATCGTCTGGCTAAAACAATTCCCCCGGCTTAAAATCTTCCCACAAATAAAATCAGCCATAGACCGTGCCACGTTGTACTCACCAGCTCTACGATCAAGAAGCTCAAATTTTCATTTTTAATTTATTAAAATATCTACTTTTCCCCTTGTGTTGCGATTAATCTTTTGATATTATGCGAAATGCATTTATCCCTCGCTTCATTAAATTTGCAATGTCTAAAGTTTTTTGTTGGTTTAGAATAGCGAGGGATAATACCCCATTTTTCTAGAATACACTATTCCAGAATTTTTGAAATGGGGTATAAGTGATAAAAAATAAGGAGAAAAAATGTCTAAAGCCGCCAAACTGATTATTGTGATTTTATTTTTATTGCTAGGAATCAGTGTCTTTGTCGTGCTGACAACTTTGAACCAAAAGCAGACCCTAGAGAAAAATAACCAGGCCCTGGAAGATCGTGCCCAGAAATCAGAAGGACGGGAATTGAAAGTTATGGAGGAAAAAAAGACCGTTGAAGAAACCCTCCAAGAAGTTCAGACAGCGAAAACCAAAATTGAAAAAGATTTAGATGAGGCCAATGGTAAGGTTGGTGGTTTTACCAAGCAAATCACAGACCTTAATACTCAACTCTTAAAACTCACTCAAGAACGCGACGAATTAAAAGGACGCTTTGAATCTCTACGTAAAGAACGTGATGACTTAATGGTTAGGCTCGATGAGAAACCTAAAGTGATTTATAAAGAAAAAGAGCCCGTCGCCAATCCCGCAGAAAGTAAAAACAATCAGAATCAATCCGTTGCTGCTGCCGTTCCTGCCGGTGCTCAAGGTGAAGACTATTGGGCCGGGGTTTTGAAAGAGAAAGCTTCTTTGGATGTACAGCTGGCCGAGGTTAAAAATCATTTGTCTGCCAATGGTGTCGCAACCGCAGAACTTAAAAAGCAGAATTCAGATTTGGAATTAGAATTAACTGCCCTGAAAAATGATAAAACCGATCTGGAGCGGAAGATGAAGTATAACGAGGATTTGGCCAATAACCTTTCGCTCGAATTAGCGCGCACCAGAAATGATCGCCAATCCGGCAACGAACAATTGGACCAGCTGCGTCAAGAAAATGAAGGACTAAGATCTGGGATCAAAAGTTTAACTACAGCCAAAATGTCCCTGGAAAAAAGTATTGCCCGGTTGATGGAGGATAAAAATACGATCACCCGCAAGTTAGATGAAACCCAGAACCTGGTTCAATCCAGGATAGAAGAAATTTTACAACTCAAGGATTCTATAGACAAAAAGTTTAAGGGTTCCGAAGCCGAGGCTAAACAAACAGAACTTAAGCCCATGATCGACGACCTTTTAAAGATGAAAGATAATATTGATAAAAAATATCAGAAGACACAAACAGAGATGAAGGAAGTTCAGTTGCAGCCGATTATTGTGAGTGCAGCCGCTCCTGCTGTGGAACAAAATGTCATGGGCAATGAGCACGGGCCTTCGGGTTTTGAAGGGCATATTGTCAGCGTTAATGACCCGAATAATTTTGTTATTGTTGATTTAGGAGAAAATTCTGGTATTAAGATTGGGGATCGTTTAAATGTTTATCGGGATGCTCAATATATTGCTGGTTTAGAAATCATTCAGGTTCGTCAAGACATTTGTGCTGCTGACATCAAAGAAAAAAATGATAAGATTCAGGCCGGAGATGTGGTGCGATAGCAGATAGTAAATCATGGAAGAGAAAGTGTCCCCGAGAAGAATTAGCATAACCGATGTTGCTCGTCACGCCCAGGTCTCGATCACAACCGTCTCTCGGGTGATCAACAAAATTCCTACCGTTAACAAAGAAAATATAAAAAAAGTTGAAGAGGCGATTGCTTATTTGAAATATAGACCCAATATCAGTGCCCAACGACTGGCTAAGGGGTTAAATAATGCAGTCGGTTTAGTGTTTCCCGGTTATCCCGGGATTTTTTATTCCTTTTATGCCATTGAACTCATTCGCGGAGTGGGACATTCCTGTGAGATGTTGAAGCTTGATTTGATTTTCCATATCACCAATGGGCATAATTTTCTTAATACCAACAATGTCGGCGGTATTATCTTTGCTGACATTATTGAAAATCGTAAACAAGTGGAAGCGGCCGTGGAAGACGAGATTCCTTGTTTCGTGATCAATCATATTGTTGAAGATATGAATGTGAATTATGTCGCTATTGATAATCGAGGCGGCGGCCATCTGGCCGTCGATTATCTGATTAGTTTAGGTCATAAAAAAATTGCGACCGTCACCGGTAATCTTCAGACCCAGTCTGGAATGCATCGTTTGGAAGGTTATAAAAAAGCATTGACCGCCGGAAAGATTCCGATACGAGAGGATTATATTTTTCCGGGAGACTATTCCCGGCGTAGTGCCCGCACGAATGCCGAAAAAATTCTGCAACTGAAAGATCGCCCAACAGCTATTTTTTCCGCCAGTGACGATATGGCCATGGAGATTATGGGAGCGGTGATGGAAAAGGGCCTGAGGATTCCCCAAGATATATCGATCATTGGTTTTGACGACAATCCGCAGGGGCTTTACGGCCCCGTGGGCCTTACTACCGTTAAGCAGCCGTTATTTCAAATGGGAGAAGATGCGGTGAGATATCTGAGCGATATCATTCCGGGCAAGAAAAAATCCCCCGTTAGAGTTGTTTTGCCTGCCAGTCTGGTTATCCGAGAGTCCTGCTCTTCCCCCCAATTGTAGTTTCTATAAAAATTTAAAAAGACTCCAGATGAATATATTGACAATCGTAATTTTTGGCGTTAGGATAAACCCCATTCACGAGGAGGTTTTTTTGAATATTTTTTTTGCTTTAATTAATACTCTGCTCAATGTGAATAAGGTAAAAACCAAGCAATAAATAAGAAATGGCAGAAAAATACTACGATTGCATAGTGATTGGCGCTGGTCATGCTGGCATAGAGGCTGCTTTAGCATCGAGCCGTATGGGGGTTAAAACTCTGATGGTCACTTTGTCCGTTGAGACAATTGGACAGATGAGCTGTAACCCAGCCATCGGCGGTGTGGGAAAAGGACAGCTCGTCAAAGAGATCGACGCTTTAGGGGGGGAAATGGGCCGGGCAGCAGATGCCACCGGAATTCAGTTTCGACAACTCAATGCCTCTAAAGGACCGGCGGTTCGATCGTCCCGGTGTCAGTCGGATCGAAAACGTTATAAGTTGTACATGCAGCAGGTGGTTGGCCGCCGAGAAAATATTTCGATTATTACCGACAAGGTCAGCGAGATCCTGGTGAGAGCAGGGCGAGTGGCAGGAATTCAAACAGAGTCTCATGAAGAAATTTTTTGTCAGATCCTGATCATGACCACTGGAACGTTTTTAAGAGGCCGCATTCACGTCGGAGAATCGATCACCCCCGGCGGACGCGTTGGAGAGCAAGCCTCCTATCGTCTAGCGGATAGTTTACAGAGGTTAGGATTTCCCTTGCTTAGTTTTAAGACCGGAACACCGCCGCGTTTAGACGGCCGTACAATTGATTTTACTGGTATGGAACGGCAAGATTCTGATCTTAATCCCATTCCTTTTTCATTTCGTACACAAGAACTTCCCCGGCAGCTTCTTCCCTGTTACATCACCCGAACAACCCCGGAAACCCACGAAGTCATTCGAAGCAATCTGCATTTATCGCCGATGTATTCAGGAAGAATCCAGTCCACGGGAGTCCGGTATTGTCCGTCCATTGAAGATAAGATTGTTAAGTTTAAAGATAAATTGACGCATCATGTTTTTTTAGAACCCGAAGGGTGGGATACTTTTGAATATTATCCTAACGGCATTTCCACGGGGCTCCCATTGGAAGTTCAAGAAAAAATGGTTCGTTCTATCATTGGGCTTGAACAAGCACGGCTGATTCGCCCGGGTTATTCGATTGAACACGGGGTTGTTCCTTCGACGGAATTAACCGCGTACTTAGAGACCAAAAGAATTGCAGGGTTATTCCTCGCCGGGCAGATCAATGGGACAACCGGTTATGAGGAAGCCGGCGCGCAAGGCATCATCGCTGGCATTAATGCGGCTTTAAAGATACAAGGCAACCCCCCCTTTATTTTAGGACGACACGAATCTTATATCGGAGTTTTGATCGATGATCTGGTCACGAAAGGAACGGATGAACCTTACCGGATGTTTACCTCGAGGGTGGAACATCGTTTGATCATCCGGGAAGATAACGCGGACAAGCGTCTGGCCAAGTACGGTTATCAGTTTGGTCTCATTACGCGTGAGGAGTTCGATCTGATCAATGAAAAATATTATACAATCGACCGAGAAATTCAACACTTAAGAACAACCAGAATTCCCCCCGGAACTTCCTTAGATGAGACGTTAGAACGCCACAGTAGTTCGGCGATCCGCCAGCCTACACTTCTCTCTGATCTTTTGAAACGTCCCGAGGTGACTTATTCCATGATTGCGCCTTTCGATGGGAAATTAAAAAATTTTCCGCAAACGGTGATCGATCAGGTGGAATATGAGATTAAATACGAAGGATTTATTGAACGCCAGCACCGGATGATCGAACGGTTTCGGCATCTGGAAAATATTAAAATCCCAAAAGATTTTGATTATACGAACGTTGCGGGGCTTTCGGTTGAAATCCGTGAGAAGTTAAAAAAATTTTCGCCGACATCATTGGGACAGGCGAATCGTATTTCCGGTGTGACTCCGTCGGCGGTTTCGATTTTGATGATTTATTTGCGGAAAAGGAGTTTAGAAAGAAAAGGTCAAGAGATTTTATAAAAACAATTTTTATAAGGAGGATAAAATCATGAGTCCAACAGATCAAATGACGGCAGAAAAAAAAGCAAAGGAAAGGACATCTTCAATGAAAATCGCAAAAGATATCACACAATTGATCGGCAATACGCCGTTGGTTCGGCTCAACAAAGTCACCGACGGATGCGTTGCCGAGGTCGTCGCTAAATTGGAATTTTACAATCCATTGGGTTCGGTGAAAGATCGTATTGGTCTCGCGATGATTGAAGCCGCGGAGAGAGCCGGAAAGATTAAGAAAGATACCATCATTCTGGAACCTACGTCGGGAAATACGGGAATCGCTTTAGCTTTTGTTTGCGCCGTCAAAGGTTATAAATTGACGTTGACTATGCCGGAAACGATGAGTCTGGAACGACGGGCTTTGCTCAAGTCGCTGGGCGCTAACTTGGTTTTAACGCCGGGTCCGGAGGGGATGCGCGGAGCGATTGCGAAAGCGAATGAATTAGCAAAATCCGACTCAAAATATTTTATCCCGCAGCAATTTGATAATCCGGCTAATCCAGAAATCCACCGTAAAACAACCGCCGAAGAAATCTGGAATGACACCGACGGAAAAGTGGATATTATGATTTCCGGTATCGGCACCGGCGGAACGATCACGGGAGTCTCGGAAGTTATCAAGAAGCGAAAGCCTTCCTTTAAAGCCATTGCGGTTGAACCCAAAGGCTCGCCGGTTCTCTCCGGTGGAAATCCTGGTCCGCATAAGATTCAGGGGATCGGCGCGGGTTTTGTTCCTAGTATTTTGAATACGAAAATTATTGATGAAATTATTCAAGTCGACAACGACGAGTCGTTTGCCTACGCTAAACGGTTGATCCGCGAAGAAGGAATTTTATGCGGAATCTCCTCAGGAGCAGCGGTATGTGCGGCGTTACAAGTCGCCAAACGACCGGAGAATAAAGGGAAACTCATTGTCGTGATTATTCCCTCTACCGGCGAGCGGTATTTGAGTACGGATTTATTCGCCGAGTTTCGCAGTTAATTTGTATTGTGTGGGATCTACGAATTCATGCAAATCAAAAACGGGGCAAGTTTAAAAAGCTTGTCCCGTTTTTTTATTCGCCGTCATTTCCCTAAACATAATTGCAACAGTTCCTGCGGAGAATGCAGGACATAATCGGGCTGAAAACTTTTAAGAGCGGTAGATGAATTGTAACCCCAGGTGACCGCGGCGACCTTGATACCGGATTTCCGAGCAGCCTCGATATCGCGGGTTTCATCACCAATATAAAGGAAATCTTTGGGAGCGTAACCTTTTTGCAGGATAAGTTTTCTAAGACCATGATTTTTGCCCCAAAAGTGCGAGGAGGTTAAAACAAAATCAAAGAGATTAAGATCCTGGGCTTTGAGGAATCTGTTGACATTTTCTGTTGAGTTCGAAGAAAGGATTCCCATTTTATAGCCGAGGAATTTGATTTCGCGAAGAATTTCCTTTAATCCTTCAACGGGTTTGATGGAGGAAATCTTTTTATTCAATTCGTTTTTGGCCCGGGTAACGATTCGGGGAACTTTGAGGGTTGGAACTTTGAGGAGTTTAAGCATTTCTTTAGAGGTTTTATCTTTGTAATCATCAACCTCGTGAGCCTCAATCTGTTTAAAATTGAATTCTGCGGCGAGGAGATTGCTGATCTCAACCATGGCGGCAAAGGTATCGGCGATTGTTCCGTCGAAATCAAAAACTAGAATTTTGGCTTTCATCAAGGATAGGATGTGGGAAATCTGGATGCTAAATATAAACCCAAGAATTTCAGTTGAGGTTTTTTGTAGTGACTTTTAGAGAGCCAGAAATTCTTGGGTTAAAAACTGCGATGAATAATAAAACATCGGGGGAGATTATACGATGGGCGGAGAAGTTTTTCAACTAAAAAACTAAAAACAGTTGAGTCCATTTATGCCCTTATTGCAAAGCCAAATCCAAAACCACCTCCGCCATCATCGCTGCACAAGCGGTCACTCGTGGCGCCATCGGCGGGTGGCCCTGCGCGCTGTCGGTTGTATAATCTCCGACTATGTAAACATTCCCCATTTTTTTTACCTGCATCGGCTTTTTTTCTAAAAGCCCGGCCATGCCGTTACCGCTGATGAGGAATCTCGCCTTGTTTTGATAGAATTCAACAAAACGAAATTTCCATTCCGCCTGATCAAAGGCTTCCACAATAAACTGACAGCCCAGAAAATATCGGTCGCCTGCTGTCTCAGGCGTCCAATGAACCCGATGGGTCGTGATACGGAGGTCCGGATTGATGTCCAGAAGTCTTTTTTTTAAAACTTCCACTTTAACCTTTCCCACTTCATCGAGGAAATATTGCTGTCGGTTCAAATTGGAAGGATCGATGGTATCCTGGTCGAGGATTTCAAAATGATGGAATCCCGAGCGCGCGAGAATCACGGCGATATTAGAGCCCAACCCCCCGGCACCGCCGATTCCGATTTTAAAGGAACGGATTTTTTCCAGATGTTCGAGTTTAAGATATCGCAGTAGTCCTTGGTTGAAGCGGTTCATTATCGTGTCTCGTCGTTTGTGATTTGTGACTCGTTCGTTGTCTCGACAGCTCTTAAGCGACGGGTCACGAGCCGCGAGTCACGAAAGGAGCGTTTAATTAAACTGCATTCGGAATCCGTCGCCAGTCCGTAACAATTGGATCGAAATTTTTTATTTTTAGTAACTGAACAATTTCTTCCAGCGACCGTTCATCCTGAATGTCGAATTGCGGTTCCTGGTCCTCGGGGTCCAACAGCGTATAACCACCAACGGAGGTTTTGGAGGCGGCCGACATGCGGGTCACGCCGAGTCCCAGCACACAATCGCGCAGTTTAGAGCTTTCGCGCGTCGATAAATTAATTCCGACTCTAGGAAATAAAATACGCGTCAGGCAAATGATTTTGACGAAACTCACGTCACTCACATCGCAGGGAATAAAATCCATGCCTTTGATCGTTCGCAGGCGCGGGAAGGAGACGCTGTATTCGATCCCCGGAAAATTTTTTTCCATCCAACGCAGGTGTTCGTAAAGTGCATAAAGGTCTTGGGCCATTTCACTCAATCCCAAAAGAATTCCCAGGGAGATTTGACGAATCCCGGATCGGGCCGCTCTTTCCGGGGTTTCTCGTCGGTAATCATAGTCGCGTTTTTTTCCAGAGAGATGGACTTGAAAGTAGCGTTCGCGGTTGTACGTTTCTTGATAAACCGTGATGCCATCCACTCCAGTTATGAAAAGTTCACGGTATTCTTCTTCTTCCATCGGATGGACCTCGAGGCTGATACTCGGAAAATAATTTCTGCCCACCTCGACGGTATTTCTCAAATAGGAAAGAGGGGTTGCCTGGTAAGACTCTCCGGTTAAAAGCAGAATATTTTGGATACCGGTTTGGGCGACATAAGACATTTCCGCGTGCATCTGACTTTCAGTTAGTTTCACTCTTTTGATTCGGTTATGGCTGTGGAATCCGCAATAGGTGCAGTGGCTGCTGCAATAATTCGAGAGATAAAGCGGGGCATATAACGAGATCGTCCGTCCGAAATACTGTTCGGTTAGCTTCCGGGCTTCGCGGGCCAGCATTTCGGTTTGTTCCGGATTTTCGTTGGCTAAAATGTTTTTTATTTCAGTGAGTGTGATCATGTTCGAAAAGAAATCCCGTTAAAGGAGAAGAGGCTTCTGCAATTCCTTTTTGCTGCGGGAGCTTGCTTAAGTAGGCGAGGCGACCAGCGCTGATGGCTAAAGAAAATGCTTTGGCTAATAAAGCCGGATAAACAGCGGTAGCAACAGCGGTATTCGCTAAAACCGCATCCGCGCCCAGCTCCATGGCCTCAGCAGCTTGAGAAGGTGTTCCAATGCCAGCATCGACGATAATCGGGACATCGATTTCTTCAATAAGAATCTTAATAAATTCTTTTGTTTTCAGTCCTTGATTACTTCCGATGAAAGATCCTAAAGGCATCACGGTGGCAGCGCCGGCTTTGACCAGTTCCCGGGCGACATAAAGATCTGCTGACATATAAGGAAGAATCACAAAACCCTCTTTGGCCAAGATTTCGGTGGCCTTGATTGTTTCATAATTATCCGGCAATAAATATTTACTGTCGTTGATGACTTCGATTTTAATCCAGTTTCCGCATCCGGCTTCACGCGCCATGCGGGCGATACGGACGGCTTCCTGAGCGTTTCGGGCACCGGAGGTATTGGTGAGAAGTGTTATGTGCTTCGGGATGTATTCGAGAATATTTTCTTGATGGTGTTTCAGATCCATTCGTCGCAGCGCAACCGTCACCAATTCCGTTTCTGAGGCGGCAATGCTTTCGGCGAGATCGGTTTTATTTTTGAATTTTCCGGTCCCCAGAAGAAACCGGTTTTTAAATTCCCGTCCGGCGATGATGAAAGGTGTGTCGTGAAGCATGAGGGTGTTTGGTTGTTAATTTGGTTTTGTGATTTGTTTGTGATTTGTAAATTGTATATTGAAGAACTTTAACCGCCTCCGACGAAGTTGACCAATTCGATTGTATCTCCATCGGATAAAGTCCGTTGTTCCCATTGAGTGTTTTTGACGATCGTGCCGTTGACTTCGGCAATGATAAAGCGTTGGTCACGACAAAACTGTTCAATGATATTCTTGAGTCGGATGGACTGGGCACATTCTTGGGGCTGGCCGTTTAGAACGATTTTCATAGTATACCTCCTTGACGATGAATGTCATATTAGAATAATTATTCGTAAAATGCAAATGGAAATAAGCTGGTTTCTGTTATTGACTTAAGAGATTTCAGATGAGATAATCAACCCACTTTAATTAAAACAAAGGAGTCTTTTGATTCCTTCTTCGATAAAAATCATAAATTCAATTCTATGCCGGAACCGATAGTCGCTGATTTAGCAGCCTGTAAAAGTTGCCGTGTCGGCTCCTGCTGTTACGAGGGAGCCGAGTTGAATAAAAAGGAATTGAAACGCATTATTCGTTATCATCCTGCCGTTGCCAAACCCTGGTTTCGACTCGTGACCGACAGTGAAAAGCCCGATGGAGAACACAATTTCTCGACGATCATCCGGGACGGGACCTGCGTCTTCCAGGATAAAAATAATCGATGCCTGGTCTACAAAGTCAGGCCCCATTATTGCCGGGATTTCCCCTTGGAAAATGGTCAAACCGCGCCGCATTATCGACGGTTGTGTGTTTTGTTTCACGAAAAATGGAAGCACAACAGCAATGTCCGTCATACGTATAATCAACGTGAAGATAATTCAAGTTAGTGCCCAACGGATATGAGAATAAAGTCTATAATTTTTGACGAGGCACTAAAAAAAATAGATTTTTCTTGGGATTTATTGTATAAGATGCTATAAATATTTCAAATTTTTGGAACCCTCGGGCTAAATGAGAATACCTTAACCTGCGGGTTCATGTAAAGGATCTTGGCTGCAATCATCTAAAGGAGGAAGCGCGATTAAAACCACGACTGAAAAAAATCAAGTTTTTGGTTATCAATTACTTTTGGATCTTTATGATTGTAAATCGGGTGTGTGTGACGATTTGAGTTTATGCTATCAATTTTTGGATGAAATCGTGGATGATTTAGGGATGGAGAAACAGTCTCCGCCGAGTATATTCCGCTCTGATGCGACCCGCTTTCCCGATAAGGCCGGACTTTCCGGGTGGGCGCCGTTGATTGAAAGTTCTGTCGTAATTCATACGTTGTCTCCCAAAAATTACATATCGATTGATGTATATTGCTGCAAATGCTTTAATCTCGAGATGGCGAAAGATGTCTGCCGACGGTTTTTTGCTCCCCAAAGAATTGATGAGCAATACATCGAACGGGGCCTGGATTACTATAAAACCGATACGAATTATCATACCTTGACGGTGAAAAAAGGAAATTCTAAAACTCCGGAAGTCACAATCAACAAAAAAGAACCGCAGTTAGCGTCAAGTCGTTAGATAATTTTTTACAGCATAGGAAAGTATAAAAAAAGTTTTTGCGGAGGGGATTATATGATTCATATGATCCCCTTTTGTGTGATGGAAGGTTATTCCGTGAATCGTCGCTCGTGCTTCGTGGCTCGCTATACCAACGAGTCGCGAGGAACGGAACACGAGCCACTATTAATCCAATATTAAAAAGACATGCCCTACACAACCGATGAAATAAAAAGAGTCGAAGAAAAATGGCAGCACTTTTGGCAGGAGCATAAGATCTTCAAAGTCGAAATGGACCCTGCCCAGAGAAAATATTATGTCCTGGAGATGTTCCCTTATCCATCGGGAAAAATCCACATGGGACATGTGCGAAATTATACAATTGCGGATGTGATCGCCCGTTTTAAAATGATGCAGAACTTTCATGTGTTACACCCAATCGGTTTCGATGCCTTTGGCCAGCCCGCCGAGAACGCCGCCATCAAAAACAAAACCGACCCGGCGCAGTGGACTTACAACTGCATCGATTCGATGCGCGATGAATTAAAACGCCTGGGCTTTTCCTACGACTGGGACCGGGAGATTTCTACCTGCGATAAAGAATATTACCGCTTTAATCAATGGATCTTCTTGAAAATGTTTGAGCGTGGACTCGCTTATAAAAAAATCTCGTTGGTCAATTGGTGCCCGGGCTGCGAAACAACCCTGGCCAATGAAGAAGTCATTCAAACTGAGTGCTGGCGGTGCAAAACCAAAGTGGTCCAGAAAGATTTAGAACAATGGTATCTGAAGATCACACAATATTCTGAATCGCTTTTGGAAGATTTAAAAAGAATGAATCACTGGCCCGCGCGCGTGGTGACGATGCAGGAAAATTGGATCGGTAAAAGTTTGGGAGTGGAAATTTATTTCAAGATTCAGAAAACCGGCGAAACATTATCCGTTTTCACCACCCGTCCAGATACGATCTTTGGTGTGACCTATGTGGTTTTGGCCCCAGAACATCCTCTAGTGAAAAAAATCGTTGGTGGTACTTCTTATGAAGAAAAAGTTTTAGCTTTCATTGAAAAAGTTTCCCTGGAAAGTAAAAGTTTGCGCACATCGGCGGATTTGGAGAAAAAAGGAATCTTTACGGGGGAATATGCAATCAATCCAGTTAATGACGAAGCAATCCCGATTTGGATCGCGGATTATGTTTTAATGGATTACGGCACCGGGGCGATCATGTCGGTGCCGGCCCACGACCAGCGCGATTTTCTTTTCGCGAAAGAACATCAATTGCCGATGCGGATCGTCATCGAAGATCCCTCGAATCCGAATCAAAAGCCGGAAGATTTAGAACGGGCCTTTGAAGGCGAAGGCCGGCAAGTGAATTCAGGAGAATTTAATGGACTTCCTAATAAGGAAGGGTTGCAGAAAATCGCTGAGTGGATGCAAAAAAAAGGCCTGGGAAAAATTACCGTCTACTGGCGGCTGCGCGACTGGCTTATTTCCCGTCAACGTTACTGGGGAACGCCGATTCCGATAGTTTATTGTCCGTCGTGCGGAACTGTTGCTGTCCCCGAGGACCAATTGCCCGTTGAGCTTCCGAAAAATATCTCGATCACCGGTCAAGGAGGAAGTCCGCTGGCGCAATGCCAGGAATTTGTAGCAGTGAAATGTCCGAAGTGTCACCAAGATGCCCAACGGGAAACCGACACCATGGCGACCTTCTTTGATTCTTCGTGGTATTTTTTAAGATTTTGTTCTGCACGTAATGACCAACAGATTTTTGATCCTAAAGAGGTTGCATACTGGATGCCGGTGGATCAGTATGTCGGCGGCATCGAACATGCGATTCTTCATCTTTTGTACTCGCGTTTCTTTACGAAGTTTTTTAAAGATTTAGGATTGATTCATTGCGATGAACCTTTTATCCGGCTGCTGACTCAAGGGATGGTTTTAAAAGACGGCGAAGTGATGTCGAAATCTCGGGGCAATACCGTCGATCCGGATGCAGTTATTGAAAAATATGGGGCGGACACGCTGCGTTTGTTTATTCTTTTCGCCGCGCCCCCCGAAGATCAGCTCGAATGGAACGATAACGCGATCGAAGGTTCCTGGAAATTTTTGAATCGTATTTACAATCTGGTTGATCAAAAATATCTGCTCGGTTCCTTTCATCATCCGCGTCCCTTGGATGAACAAGACAAAGAGCTGGAGCGGGAACGAAATATTGCGATCAAAAAAGTCACGGAAGATTTTGAGCATGGATTCAAATTCAATACGGCGATCAGCGCCATCATGGTTCTGTTGAATAAGATCGAAAAATATGCGAGCCTGTCAACGACAAAACAAAGGGCTTTGCATCAGACGATCAAAACCGTGGTGCTCCTGTTGGCTCCGTTTACTCCGCATTTGTGTGAAGAACTTTGGGAGAGGATGGGACAGCCTGAAGAGAGTGTGGCTTTTGTTCCCTGGCCTGTTTTTGATGAGAAGGTAATCCAGCAGGATGTTGTTTCTGTCGTCGTGCAAATCAATGGAAAGCTGCGCGGGAAATTCGATTGCCCTCTCAATTGCGCCGAGGCGCAGCTCAAAGAAATTATTTTATCCGACGCAAAGATTCAATCGTATTTAGCTGGAAAAGAGATCAAGAAATTTATTGTGGTTCCTAATAAACTCGTTAATATAGTGTTGCGATTCCCCGTTTTCCCCTCGAAGAATTTTTAACCCAAGAATTTCAGTTGACGCTTTTTGTTTTAACTTTTAGGGAAACTGAAATTCGGGTTTAACCCCGCTATACAGCCCCGCTTCTTGCTTTCTACCTGTCGGCAGACAGCAAGAAAGCAGCGGGGCTAGCGGCCCTCCGGGCAACAATTGCAATTGGTTCAATTGCAATTGTTGGGTTTAATTAACTCCCTCAGCTTTCCATCCCCGAGAAGGAATTCTATGTTTCCTCTTACCAAACAAGAACGTCTCGTTGTGATTTTTTTTAGCCTTGTTTTTTTGATCGGCACAATCCTGCAATATATCTTCAAGACAAATCCGCATTTGAAAGAGCGGATGAATTTTGTCGATCACGAGGATGTTATTATTGAGCTTCCATCTATTAAAGCTCAATAAGCGAGAATTCGATTTGCATAAAACAACCAGAGATTGAGGATATGTTCACTCACCGACCACTCATAGGTGTTGTTGCGTGTTTTGCTTCAGGAATTGTCCTGGGCCAATATCTCAGTGGCCCGTTTGGGATTCTATCGGTGCTGACATTTTTATTGTTGCTCCTTGGTTGGATTTTTATCGATAGAAATTTTTTCTCGACAATTTTTTTATCTTTGGCCTTGATTGGGGCAGGAAACGTTGTTTTGCTCAATCGCCAGACACTTCCCGGGAATCATATCAAGAATTTTATCCGGCCTTATGAGCATCGGATTTTTCTAATCGAGGGCATTGCTATTTCCGATGTACAAAAAAGAACCTTTCGCCGGAGCACAAAAACAGTTTTTACCCTCGAGGTTAAAAGCGTTTTCAAAACCCCGTTCTCGACTAATAAGCCCGGGGAGCGCCTGTTTCACCGGGGTTTTGAAAACGCTTTGAGTGGAAAAGTTCTAGTCAATATCTTTCGCGATCTTGAGATCAATTATGGCGATGACGTATTATTGGCAGGGAAATTGCATCCGCCTTTTGATTTCTCAGCGGATAAAAAATTTTCTTATGGAGAATATCTGAAGCAAAAAGGAATACATTTGATTTTAAGTGTCAGAAAACAGGGGCGGGTGGACATCCTGCGTTCTCATCAAGGGAACCGTATTCAAGAAATCGCCTTAGATGCGAGGAAAAAACTGAAATCCGTCTTGACTCAGCATCTTAAAAAGAACGCCGCCGGAATCATGAATGCGCTGATTTTAGGAGAGCGTTATGATATTTCTAAAGACATTAAAGATCTTTTTATCAAAACCGGCACGGCCCATATTTTGGCCATTAGCGGTTTTAATGTGGGGATTGTCGCGTTTCTGATTTTTTTGGTCCTCAAAGTTTTGCGCTTTAAAAGAAACGCGCAGTATTTTTTAACAATTTTGATTTTGATCTTTTATGCGTTGTTGACCGGGGCGCAGGCTTCCGTTGTCCGGGCCACGATCATGGCGGTTGTTTTTCTTTTTAGCTTTTTGGTGGAACGGGAGACGGATTCTTTAAATTCATTGGCGCTGGCAGCACTCATCATCCTCGGATGGAATCCATTCAATTTATTTGATGTGGGATTTCAGTTGTCGTTTATGAGTGTGTTTTTTATTATCCAAGGATTTCCCCGATTGTGGGGAGGGATAACAAGACGCTGGAATAATCTTACCTTTAAACCCGCGATTTTTTTACTGCAATCTCTGTCAGTTTCCATCGTGGCCTGGGTTGGGGTGGCTGGTTTGATTGCGTATTATTTTCATATTGTGACCCCGATTACGATTCTCGCCAATCTGATTATTATTCCTTTAACGTCGCTTAATACCGCTTTAGGTTTAGGGTTGATGTTCGTGGGGCTGGTGTGTCCGTCTTTGGCCTTTGTATTTGAGGCGTGCATCGATTTGACGCTGAATCTGATGATGGCGTTAATCTATTTCTTATCTAAAGTGCCAGGAGCATATTTTAACATAAGGGAATTGACCGCAGGAGAGGTTATTTTTTATTATTTAGTGATTTTTTTTATCATGAGCTGGCAAAGCCTTTTTAAAAAAATTTTATTTTTGAGATTGCCAGAACAGAATCGGTCGGTATCATAAAAAGTATAAGTTGATTATTATAAAACCGAACGGGCGTTGAGTGGTGAAGAGGGTTTATCAAATTATGGGTAGCGGTTTTACCAAAAAGTTTCAACCGTTCCCCAAAAATTTTTCAGGACGCCGCGAACAGTTGCCAATTCAATACTGCTAAAATTCGAGGACAATAGACGCGGATTTTCAGCCGTCCTAAGCGGGGAAAACTTTCTTTACAGCGTCGAAAAATTTTGCTAGCATAGGCCGAATTTTTAATAAATGTTCTAAAATGTCCCCGTAGCTCAGATGGATAGAGCAACAGCCTTCTAAGCTGTGGGTCGGCCGTTCGACTCGGCCCGGGGACGTTATTTTGGAAAATGAGATAACTTCCCATGCGAATTTTTGTAAGAATTCTGGCTGGCCTATTTATTCTCCTTTGGATCGTTGCTGTAGCCTGTTATATTTATATCGGGTTAAACGGCCGTGAATTAGTCGTGGAGACTTTAAGTGAAATGTTTCATAAACCAGTCCAAATGTCTTCCACCTATTTTCTTTTTCCTTTCGGGCTGCGGATTAACGATCTTAAAGTGGGCGAGAAAATGGAGGTGATGCAGGTCAAAGATGTTCAAATGCAAATAGGGGTTCCTGATTTTTTCAATCGGCGTTTTCATTTTTTGTTTATGAGTCTTTCTGAACCAGTGCTAAATATTTCGCGCACTCGAAATTCTAAAATGATTTTTGGAAATGACGAGAGTGAAGTCCTTTCTTTCGAGGAAAATAAAGGGAACCCGGCCAGGAAACAAGAGAATCTCTCCCACAGCCCGGCTCAAAAAAATAAGAAACCTATAAATTTCATCATTGATTATTTGACCGTGGAAAAAGGGGAGATTAAATTCCGAGATTTTTCCCGGGAGAAAAAGTTTGAGTTGATACTGCAAGATATTAACCTTAAGGCGCAAAATGCGGCTATTCCTTTTCAACCGGTTAATACAAAGTTTGATCTGACGGCATCCATCTTCAAAGAGAATCCCTTAAGTGATCTGCCATTTTCTGGAAGCCGTATTGAAAGTCGTGGCGGGGTGAATTTTTATAACAAGGATATGCAAGCCAAGCTGGATGTTGTTGATTCCGCCGGGAAGGTGTCTTTGAGTGCGCAGCTTGATGCAAAAGATAATGAGCTGACAATGAACGGCAAGGTGCATATCTCCAATCTGATTGCTGAGGTGAATAATCAAGCCAATTCCTCGTCGTCGCTAAAGGATTTGATCTTTTCGTCATTGCAATCGTCGGGGGTGGAGATTGTGGCAGATTTCCATTCCAAAACTAAAATGGATGATTTTCATCTGGACGCGGTGACCTTTAACGGCAATTTAGGTTATAAGCCCGTTACACCGCAAGTGGCGCGGGAATCGCCGAACCCCCCCGAGCAAGGGAGAAATATAGGCGAGCATTTTGAGGGATTAGGGAAAAAATTTTATAAGGAAAATGTCCAGGAGCAGATGAATAAAGAGGTTCCGGCAGCGCAATAAATTAAAATATAATTCTGTATCATCGCGGGCGTCCCGCCGTTTCTTAAACCCAAAAATTGCAATTGAACTACAATTGCAATTTTTGCCTCCCATGAAATCTGAAAGATTTCACGGGACTAATCCCAGACAATCCGTTTGGATTGTCTGGGGCGGAGGGCCGTTAGTCCTTTGTCAATTGCGTTTTTTGTTAGTTGGCTTTCCGTTATAGAGGAATCAACTAACAAAAAACAGTCCGACAAAGGACTGTACAGCGGGGTTAAATAGAAGCGGAGGTAGACGGGACTACCAGCCTCTTTTCTAGAAATACTATGGTAAATGGTGGGTGTAGCTCAGGTGGTTAGAGTACAAGAATGTGGCTCTTGTGGTCGCGGGTTCGAGTCCCGTCACCCACCCCAGTTTTGTGGTGAACGGAATCACCGTTGAGATACAATAAGCCGTGATCATCAATGATGGTTGCGGCTTTTTGTATGACCTAACGTGTCAAAAGGTTAGGCGATTATTGTCTTTTGATTTCGAGCAGTTTGTTCCAGCCATTCAGCAGTTTTCCCAAATCCCACCGGACACCTTCAAAATCCGCTCAAAATGTATCTGTTTATCTGCGTATTGACATATTTAACAGGCCGCATATTTAACTGGTATTTAGACGATATTTAGGCAAGTTTTGGAATCTTTTTGATTGCCGACTGATGAGTTAAATGGAATCAGCGAAATTATGGCTGATCCTTCAGCCAGTTAAATGAGAATGGTTTTCCAGAGGGAAGTTTGCCGATCCCAGTCGGATTCGGCGGTGATGGGAAGGATATCTTGGACGGTAATTTTGCGAAGTTTATCTGAGTCGTTGAGAAGTATTTCTTCCTGAATGGAAGGAGCGAGGTTAAGTAATCCCATGATCTGGCTTAAGCGAGCTTTGGTTATGTTGAGCCATCGGCTGGCCTGCGTGAAGTCCTTAGCGCGGCCTTCACTAATGATTTGCTCGACCTGATAGGCGAGCAGAAGGCTTTTGCGTAAGCGCGGTTCATTGTGGATTGATCGACCGTCCTTATGCTTGACGCGGACGTTTTTTAGCTGGGTGAGAGGCACGTTAAAATCAAATTGAAGAGCCATTTTATTTTTCTTTCTTCGGATCAAGATTCATACTGCACAAGAATTTAATGCCCGCTTCATTGAACGTAAGGCTTAAGTTTTCCTTCATGGCATCGTAGTCAATCTGTTTGAGCAAGGTCTTGAGGAACCGCGCCTTTTCCTGCGGGAACAATTCATTCCACAAAGGCGAGTTGATCAAAAAGGCCTGCTTGAGTTTAGGCATCGTAATCAGCGGGGCCGGTGGATCACTTTCATTGACCGCTTTGAGGATATTTCTTAGAGAACCGTCATCATTGAGAACCTGCCGGATCAGTTCAACGACCTTGTTCTCGGTATGCTCGGCATTCAGCAGACGCGTTGGGCAGGCTTCGTAGCCGCGTTTTTGGGCATTGGCGCAAATGTAATAATGGTATTTGCAACCTTTCTTCTTGGTGTAAATGGCGAACATCGCGCTGCTACAGGCCTTACACCGCAAAAGCCCATTGAGCAGGCCGTTGATGGTTTCCTTTTTGGGAGAGCGCCATTCACGCCTGTTATTATCAAGCACAGCTTGTGCCTTTTTGAAGTCTTCCATTGTAACTATGGCTTCGTGCTGGCCGTCATAAAGTTCGTTATGGTATTTGACTTTGCCGGTATACAGAACGTTCTTGATGATCAATTGGACGCCACAATTGGTAAAAGCAATCCCACCGAATTTGCGCCCCTTGGATGAAGTGAATTGCTTTGTCTTACAATTCTTTTCATTCAAAGTTTTAGCCACTTCCAGAAGTGATTGCTTTTCCAAATAAAGATAGAAAATCTCTTTGACGATTTTGGCTTCGGCAGGATTGAGGACGAGTTTGTGAGTTTTTGGATCAATGCCATAACCCAAACCGGGTCGACCGCCGATAAAGCGGCCTTTCTTTTTGGCGGCTGCCATTTTATCGCGTGTGCGTTCGCTAATGATTTCGCGTTCAAACTGCGCGAATGAAAGCAGAATATTCAAGGTTAAACGACCCATGGACGTGTTGGTATTAAAATGTTGGGTGACCGAAACAAACGTCACTTGATTCTCATCAAAGAATTGGAGAAGCTGGCTAAAATCCAACAAAGACCGTGAAAGACGATCCACCTTGTAAACAACAACGCAGTTGATTTTCCCTTCCTTAATATCATCCACCAGACGTTGGAGGGCTGGGCGCTCTGTGTTCGCTCCTGTGAACCCGCCGTCATCATAGCGTTCGGAGCAGGCTACCCAGCCCTCGGACTTTTGGCTTTGAATGTAACTTTCAGCAGACTCGCGCTGGTTATCAAGAGAACTAAATTCCTGCGCCAGGCCTTCAGCCGTGGAGACGCGGGTGTAAATCGCGCACAAGATTTTTTTGTCAGTTTTCTTGATTTCCATACGTTAGTCTTTCTTGTTCAATCCGAAAAACAAAAACCCGTTCCAGATATTTCCCGTGACGTCTTTGGCTATCGCGGAAAGTGAACGGTAAACCTTGCCTTTATACTCGAAGCCTTTTTCCAAAGTTTTGACTTCGATCTTCTTCCCTTTATATACCTTGGCAATGATGGTACCGGGAATGGGCAGGCGCGGGTCTCTGTTAGCTTTTTTAGCATCGCCATTTTTTGACTTTGCGCTTTTGTTGTTAACCGGATCATGCTTTTTAATCAGCGCATCGGCCTTGTCCTTCGCGGTTTGGCTTAACCCGCCATGTTTCTGTTCTTGCAACTTATAGACGATCCTTTTAACAAGGAACGTCCTGTTAACCGGAACCACTTTCTTCGGCCCATAGAGCTTTTGGTACTTCTCCTTCAAGTCCTTAAGCGGTTTACCGTTTAGGGCTGAAACTTCCTTCAATAACTCCTCTTGGTTTGGCATATCTTGAACCTCCTTTCGTTACTCATATATAGCCATACAATCTGGCACATAGCAAGGCGATAAGAGAGGCATTCTCCGTCGGTGGACGCCTTGCTATCTGGCAAAAGGTATGGATGTATTGTGATGAGGAGGTGATCGCCAATGGCAATCGTTATAGAAGAAACCGCTGACGAATTGGGAGTAGAGGAAAAGCTGATCGCTTTAAAAATATTGTTGGTAATTTACCTTCACGACAAGAGGTATCTTGATGCGCTTGCAGATATAGAGGAACTTCTGAATGATTCTGAAATGCAGAGTTATAGGGAATATTTGTTTTTGAAGCAGAATGAGGTTAGGCAGGCTTTGGTAAGTTTATCGAATAAGAGAAGGCCAGTATTTTTACAGCTTGTTTTCGACTTCTTTCATAATTCGGCTGAGCGATATATTTAAGATTAGAAATTTAACAATTTCCCGATAGGAACGTCCAGTGCCTTGGCGATTTTTTCAAGAGTCTCAATTTTGACGTTCGGGGGATTTTTCCCTTCAATAGTCTGCAGGTATTTGTAATCAATTCCCGCAGTCCCCGCCAGTTCCTCTTGGGTTATTTTCTTTTTGGCCCGCAGTTCTTTAATCCGTTTGCCCAATTTTATCTTTATATCAGCGTTCATAACACCTTAGTATAGAACGGTGTTATAGATGTTGACACCTAACCGCAGTAAGGTATACACTTAGCGATATGAAGAACATTTTGATTGAAGAAATTAGGTTGAGACTCAAGGCTCCAACCATTGCGTTGGAACGAATCGCCAAAGGTCAGTATCTACCGAAGATTTTTTCGAAAGCAGCGTTGGAGGAATTAAGGCTGGTCAAAAAATTATCAGAGAGATTTGGTAGGAAAAAGAAGATGTCTCTTTCTTTCGTAATCATTTTGTCTTTAACGATATCGAATTTATGGTCTGACATGGCCTTTGCTCAAGTTCAAGAATGGACGAAATTAAAAGGCGATCATTTCATGGCCGTATCTAAGGAAATGTATGACAAGGCATGGGATATTGTTTCCGCTGGTGACGAACAAGCTTTGAATATTATGTTGATTTCAAGATCAATCATTAAAACAGTTGAAGGGACTGAAGTTTATGTGGAACACATTCATCCATTTGGTGGGTCTGCAGAGATACGATTAAAAGGCGACCCGCGTATTTATTGGGTGATACAAAAAGCGTTATATTCGATGGATTCGTTTGATCAGAAAACTCAATATCTGCAGACTAATAAACAGGCCGGAAATGTTTGCAAGCTGGATGGAGTAATGATAGAGAGCGGACATCCAGTGATTTTTATCTCGCGGCATGGGAGAGTGGATTCGATTAAAATCGGGGATCGTGTTTGCGGTGGAGAAGTTATACAAACATATCCCCCGGGGGAAGATGATGGCATAACTTCCAAACAAAGCGTGGATAAATATGAGTATCGAATCAAGATAAAAATTAAAGAGGAGGAAAAAGTTTTTAAGAACGGAGACGTTATTTGTGATGAAGCAGAGTAAAGGTTATAATAAACAAGAATGAAAGAAATAACAGCCGAGATCAGAAACAAACTTCAGCGCGCTAAAACGGCTCTTGAGAAATTGTCGAAGGGTGAACCTGTATCTAAGCGAATGGCTAAATCCGCTTTAGCTGATTTGGAAAGAATTGTCAAAATTCTAAAGAAGCTGGAATGTACAAGCTCCGATCAAATATGATTAAATTATCCCACACCATAATTGTAGATAAAACCGCAGAGAAAGTATTTAATTTTTTATCTGATATAGATAAATATTATTTGTGGCTTAGTAAAGGGCATAAAAAATTTGACTTGGTTAATGCTGATCTGCTTAAAAAAGGGATTTTTATTAAGAATGAAGAGACTGCGGGAAGACAATATATTAAACATAGATATCAAGTTGTTGAAATCATAAAGAATCATTACTTAAAGCTAGTTTCCGATCCATCCATAGTAACCGTCCTGGCAGTGTTTAAGCTCCCCGTCAAAGTCACTGTTGAGTTTGAAATAGAACCTCTCAAAGTTGGGAAAGCTAGAGTAGCTTCTCATTTAACCGTGGAATTCAAGAATAAAATTACTGAATTCTTTGCCAAAATTATAAGTACTGAAAAAATTTGGCAGGCTCATCTCGTAGAGGAGGTAGAGAACGGGGCAACATTGATAAAGACCATGTATTGATTTATTTACAACAAAATTGACAGATTATTAAGTATATGGTACAGTTTCTTTCACTACCCTTATTTTTAGGCCATCCCCAGCCCGATAGATTACCCTCTGTAGTAAGAAGAAGTTCTTATTCAAACGACACATTAGATTTTTTAAGTGCCTTCCGCAAACTGAAGGAGATTATTTAATGTTTGACAGATACCTCTTGTTTGTTGTATAATCTACTTCAATTAAGGTAGATAATACAACACGGAAAAATGGTGCAGATATGTTATTGGTAAAATCTAAATTAAGACAAAAACTTCTTATCTATTCTTTTTCACATACAGATAAGAATTATTATGTCAGAGAATTGGCAGATCTTATAAAGGAAGATGCGGGTAACCTATCCAAAGAACTCAAGAAATTGGAAAAGGACGGACTGTATAAATCTTTCGTGAAGGGCAAAATTAAGTTTTATTTTCTTAACCAAGACTGCCCTATTTTTAGCGAACTAAGTTCAATGGTTAAGAAAACTATTGATGCTGAGAAGATTGGGAAAAATTCTATTTCGAAAAGAAAGAAGAAATCAATCAATTGATAGAGGTCATTGTTGATATTTGTCGGCATAGATATAGTAAGTATCGCAAGGATAAAAAAAATTATTGGGAATATTAACCTTTTAAAGACTGAAAGTGTATTGCATAGCGTTTTTACTAAAAGGGAGATCAAATATTGTTCATCCCTAAAAAATTCCTATCAACATTATGCGGTACGTTTTGCAGGGAAAGAAGCATTTCTAAAGGCGTTAGGAACAGGGCTTAAAAAAGATTCTTTATTCTCTGATATCGAGTTTTTGAATAATGAAAATGGTATGCCGTATGCGAACTGTTACGGTAAGACTAAAAAAGAATTATTAAAAAATAAAATTAAGAAGATAAATGTTTCTTTTAGTCATTCGAGAGAAAATGCAGTTGCAATTGTCATCTTGGAGAAATAAATAATGAAGATGGATCTAGACACTATTAAGCTGATATTAAAGCACAGAGCCCCCTTTTTGTTCATAGATTCAATAAAAGAAATTTCCGACAATACGATAGAAGCGTCTTTAAGAGTTTTGGAGGATGATATTTTTTTGAAAGGGCATTTCCCGGGTGAACCTGTTATCCCCGGTGTATTATTGATAGAAGCCGTGGCTCAAACAGCGGGATTTCTCATTGCATACAATTTGACGAAAGAAAAGGGAGGAGAATCGGGAAGTGTTGAATTTGATTTTTTTCTATCAAAGGTCAATTCCGTGAAATTTAAAGCCAAAGTTATACCACCGGCCATATTGCGTATCAAAGCAAAAATTAGCCCGTCCTTAGTGGAAAATTTTTATGAAACGAACGGACAAGTTTATGTTGGCGATGGGCTCAAAATGATGGGTAATTTACTCTTGTATATTAAAACGAAAAACAGTGTGAAAAGTTTCCTAAGGGGGACATAACGATGGATAAAAATGAATTATTAAATAATGACAAAGAATTATTGAAATGGGTGAAAGAAGAGTTGATCTTCAAAAGATTAAATTTAGCAGACTTAGGATTATCAGTTGATGCTGTGGGTGATACAACTCTTCTTTTTCAAAAAGAAGGATTAGATTTGGATTCCGTTGACGGGTTGGAATTGGCTGTTGGGATTGAACAGAAATTAGGACTAAAGGTGGGGAAATTAAAAGAAGACACAGCGAAGACTAAATTTGCCACGGCGCGGTCAATTTGCGATTTCATTCGTGAATTGCACTTAACTAAGTCGATGACGCCTACAAAATAATCGGGAGCAAAAATATGGGATATATTATAGGCACAGGTTCGTATCTTCCCGGTGAGAAGCCAGTTACAAATGAGATGTTGTCTGAGATATTTGGCGAATCTATTAATCTCATCGGCGATTACTTTGGAGTTGTGAGTCGGTCTTTTGTTGTTGATTATCGTACCGGCGAGAATACTAGCAATGAAAATAATTCTGATTTTTGTTACAAGGCGGTAAAAGAAGCGCTTCAGAAAGCACAAATTAAAACAAAAGATATTGGTCTATTAATTACTTCAACGAATACACCTGACTATTCTCTTCCCCAAACATCGGCATTAATTCAGGAAAAAATTGGGTTAAAAGATGCTATTACTCTGGATCTTCGCGGAGGATGCTCTGCACCTTTGCAGGGAATCTTGATTGCCGAGAATTTTATTAAAAGTGGTTTGGTAGAAAATGCCATTGTTGTTGGGAGTGAATGTTTCTCGACTATTTACTACCCGACTTTGCTTAAAAACAGAGAAACCTTTTTAGCGAAAGACTTAATGAATAGTTTGATATTTGGAGATGGTGCTGCTGCAGTTATCGTTAGTAAGCATAAATCTGGCGACGCTGTTTTAGAGATTGAAGGGGTTTCTTCTCAGTCATCCTTCGCAGACTGGCCTTCTGGTTTTGTTGTTGCTTTGGCGGGTTCCAAAGTAAAGCATTTTGGAGAGGCAGAGCTTTCTTTGGGTAAGTTGCTTAAACATTTTCCGAAAGAAATAGAATCTCGTCTACCAAAAGCCACAGAAGCAGTCTTTAAGAAAATACAATCAGAGAAAGGTTATGAAATTAAAGATTTCCAATATGTTATTGGCCCCCAAGCTAATAAACGATTAGTAGACTCTCTAAATAGAACATTTAAAAATACAAATTATTTTTATTATGGAGACATTACAGGCAATATACCGGGCGGTGCTTTATTGCTTGCTTTGGATAAATTATTAAAGGATCGCCAAGTAAAAGAAAAAGATAAGATTCTTGTAATAGGAGTGGAATCTTCAAAATGGATATATGGTTATTGCATTTTAAATAAGGTGTGATCGTGAATTTTGTTTGCTTGCTAAATCATGAAAATGTAGTCGGCGAAACACTCTTAAAAGGTTTTTCAAATCTTTTAGATACAGAGGTAGCCGTTTTAACTAATCACTCATCTGCCGCAGACAACACAATTAATGAGAGGTTAAACGTGGGGTTGGTTTCTTTATGTACAGCAAATGATAATTTTGAAGAGATAATAAAAAGCAAGCTAAACGAGGACAACATTTTTATCTTTAATTCGAGATTTATCAATGAATTAGAAGAAGTAGATATTAATTATTCTGACAGAGTATGTGACGAATTAAACAATCTATTTAGAGTCATTAAAGTGTTAATTACCAATCTCCATAAAGAAGATAAAAGAGGTAAATTTTTGTTTATTACAACAAATCCGAGTATTAGTCATTCATCGGAGTTTCCGATCTCCCCGATTTATGATGAGGCAATTCACTCTCTTATTCGTTCTCTGGCTAAAGAATTCAGATCCAACCAGTTGGCATTTCATGGAATTTGTATAGAGCCAATTTTTGAAATGATAGATAAAAATGAACTTAGAAATTATCGAAAGAAAATGAAGGTACATGGGATGCAAAAAAGTCCAATAAAGTTGGATGCCTTAGCGTCTTTTATAAGAAATTTAGCCATGACAGATTTGAGGCTTACCTCAGGTAACATTTTTTACATTGCTGAGGGCTTGGATCAAATGAACTTTTGAGATATGTTTGCTAACAAAATTATTATCGTTACAGGCGGAACGAGAGGAATAGGAAAGAGCATCGTTTTAGAATTTCTAAAACAAAAGGCTCAGGTCATCACTGTTTATTCTAAGGATGATGTCGCCGCACAGAAAATGAAAGCTGATCTGCCGGAGTCTGAGCGAAATAGATTCTTTTTTTACAAAGGTTCTGTTGAGGATATTGGTTTTCTTCGAGGCTTTTTCAAGGAGATTGAGGCAAAGTTCGGAAAATTAAATGTTCTAATCAATAATGCAGGGATAAATAAAGATAATTTATTTTTGGATATGGAACAAGATGATTGGAATAGGGTGATAACAACTAATCTCAAGGGGACATTAAATACTTCCCTGTTAGCTTCGGAAATTATGAAAAAATCTCCAGAGCCAAGTCATATTGTGAATGTTTCTTCCATCTCTGGAGTGTTTGGAAGGGCAGGACAGGCAAATTATGCTTGCTCGAAAGGCGCTATTATAGGAATCACAAAATTACTTGCGAAAAAATTTGCAGAACACCCTATTTATGTAAACGCCGTTGCTCCTGGATTAATAAGGACAGAGATGAGTAAAGAGATATCTGAAGAGAAAATTGAAGAGATTATTAAAGCTACTATTTTAAAACGAATTGGCGAATCCGAAGAAGTAGCAAAGACAGTTTTATTTTTGGTCAGTGGAGATTTTTCTTATGTTTCCGGGGCTTGTATTAAGGTAGATGGCGGGTATTTAAAATGATCAATAAACCAATGAAGAAGAACAATCGGTTCTCCCAGAAAGTGGTTATTACTGGAATGGGGATTATTTGTTCTTTAGGAGCTAATAGACGAGAAGTCTTTGCAAATGTCCGGAGTGGAAAATGCGGTATAAAAAAAGTCAAGCTCTTTGACTTGAATAAGCTCACAACTCAGATGGGAGGAGAAGTTGACAGCCTATCTACCCATTTCCCCGAAGAGGTTAAAGATAGGACGGTTCAGCTTGCCTATTTAGCCATGCGAGAAGCTATTGGAGATTCTGGATTAGATATTAAGGAAGAGGATCCGTATCGCTGCGCTTTATCTTTTGGAACATGTAACGGTAATATTCTTACCTTAGAAAAAATTTATGATAATCATCTTAACGATGAAAAAATAGATATAAGTTCTGTTTATCAAAATAATTTTCTTGCGATTGATTATTTGAATAAAAAATTGAATATCTATGGCGCAAAGATGGTATTTGTCACTGCTTGTAGTGCCAGCAACAATGCTATTGGTTATGCCTACGATTTAATAGCGACAAACCAGGCGGATGTGGTTTTCGTTGGCGGATCAGATAGCTTGGCAAAAACGACCTTTTCGGGATTTAATAGCCTACAGTCGCTGGGCGAGCATGAATGTTCTCCGTTTAGCGAAAAAATTGGCCTTACATTAGGAGAAGGGGCCGCTTTTATGGTTATTGAAAGTGAGGAACATGCTAAAAAGAGAAATGCTAAAATTCACGCCGCGGTTTTAGGTTATGGGTTTCGTGGCGATGCGTATCATGCAACCTCTCCTGATATCACAGGGAATGGGGCTATGAGGACTATGCAAGCTGCTGTGGAATCGGCTGGAATAAATAAAGAAGATATTATTTTTGTTTGTGCTCATGGAACAGGAACAGAAGCCAACGATAAAACCGAATCCCTCGCTATTAAAAATTATTTCGGTGAGCATTCAGAGAAATTATATATCAGTACAACAAAATCCATGCAAGGACATACATTAGGGGCAGCGGGGATCATTCAGGCTGTCATATCTATCGACTGCATGAACCATGATCTCATTCCGGCTATTGTGAATTTTACGAAGAAAAGAAAAGGATGTGATTTGAACTATGTAACAAATAAACCTATAAAAAAAGATTACGATTATTTTTTATCTAATAGCTTTGCTTTTGGCGGTAATAATGTTTCAGTTGTTTTTGGAAAGAAAAGAGATGAGGTAAGGAGTACGTCAGTTCAGAATTTTGCTGAGAAAACGAAAATTGTGATAACTGGATTTGGTTATTGTACGCCGTTAACTCAAAAAAGTTCCTTTGTAAGTTTGTTAAGTGCAAATGATATTTTAAATGGGAAACACATTATACATTTTGATGAATTTACTTTGAGTAATCCTGAATTTAAGAAATTTAAAAAAGCCCCACGTCTGTCACAATTTGCAATCCAGACCATAGAGAAAGCTTTGAAAGATGCAAATTATGATATTGAAGACGGTACAAAGATTGGGATGATTTGGGGTGTTGCCAAAGGCCCTCTAAAAACATTTGAGAAATATTATTACGGAATATTAAAAGAAGGGATCGAGTTTGCCTCCGCCTTGTATTTCCCACATATTGTTCAAAATTCAGTCGCAGGGCAGGCTTCTATTGCTTTTGGAATAAAAGGTTGCAATACAACCGTCGCTGGTCAATTTAGTCCATTTGCGGCGTTGCAATATGGATCGCAGTTAATTAAACAGAATAGAAATGAAATTTTTGTCGTAGGGGGTGCGGATGAGATTTCCCAATTCGATAAAGATATGATGAAGGACGAAAATTATAGAGATAGCCATCTTTCGGAAGGCGCTGCCACATTAATTATAGAAAGCGCAGAACACGCTAAACATCGGAATGCTAAAGTTTATGCGGAAATAGATGGTCTTTCGATGACAAGTAGTTATTATGACAAAAATATTCTTGAAAGTTATAAAAAATGTATAGATAACACATTGCAAATGACAAATTTAAAAGAAGAGGACATTGATTTACATATTCCCTGCAGTTTTGGGCATTCTTTGTCAGATATTAAGAATGTAGTGAATATCAAGCAGACTGCAAATTCTCAACATATTGTCGGTACGCTAGAATCAGCCACGGCCATTTTAAATACTATAGTCGGGATATTAGCACTAAAAAATGGTTTTGCTCCAAAATACGATGTACAGAATGAGTTATATAAAAAAGATTTTAAAAATATTCTTATTAGTGGAGCAGCTTTTAACGGAGCATATTACAGTTTTATTCTGAAAAAACCTTAACGTTCATATATGAAAACATTGTGGCTTATAGGAATTATTTTTTTGAGCATATCAGTGCCTTGTTATGCGGAGATTGAATTGCAACAACTATATGGATTGAGAGAGAAAGAAGCTCTTCAAGATTTTATCCAAAAGACTGAAAATGAGGATAGGATCACCTCATCCGATATACAGAAATTGAAAATGCTAGGCATTGCTTACCATAATTTAGCAACATTAAAAGTAAAAGATGCCTCTAGAAAAGCCGTGGCGTATTTGCAAAAAGTGTATTCTTTATCACCTAATGACAACGAGGTACAGGCATACCTTGGTAGCGCAACTACTATGGCGGGCAGGGATTCATGGAATGTGTTAACTAAGATAGGTACTGTAAGCAAAGGGATAAAAATGATAGACGATGCTGTCGTAAGGATGCCGGATAGCATTGTCATAAGAATGGTCAGGGCAAATAATAGTTTGGATCTCCCTGATCTTTTCAAGAGAAAAGAAATCGCCAAGAAAGATTTCCAACAGCTTGAAATACTGATAACAAAATCGCCTGTAAAGGTTGAGCCAGACATCAAGGCAGAAATTCTCTATCAACTGGGCATGTTTTATAGACGAGAGAATAATGATTTAATGGCAAAAGAATATTTTAAAAAAGCAATAAATGCTTCTCCAAATTCTCAATGGGGTAAAAAATCAGGAGGAAGTCTTCAACCATGATTTCGATAAAGAATGTGACAAAGGAATACAAATTAGGTAAATCGGTGGTTCGCGCCTTACAGGGAATTGATCTCGAGATTAATCAGGGCGAGTTTGTTTCTATCTGCGGAGCATCGGGGAGCGGTAAAACAACGCTTCTTAATTTGATTGGATGCTTAGACTCCCCCACGACTGGCGAGGTTGTGGTAATGAACAGTAACGTGGCTCATTTATCAGATACAGCGCTCTCTAAATTGCGAAATAGCGCTATTGGTTTTATCTTCCAGACATTCAACCTGATCCCTGTATTGACAGCTTATGAAAACGTGGAATATCCTTTGGTCATGCTTGGTCTTTCTGAAAAAGAAAAAAAAGCAAGGGTAATAAAAATGCTCAACGAAGTTGGGCTTATTAATTTTATCAAACATCGGCCGGATGAACTTTCGGGAGGTCAGCGGCAGCGTGTGGCCATTGCTAGGGCGTTAGTTACAGAACCTAAAATGGTCTTAGCAGACGAACCGACTGCAAATCTCGATTCGGTAACGGGAGAAGAGATTCTCAAAATCATGAAGAAAATGAATGAGGAACACAAAACAACCTTTATATTTTCTACTCATGATTCAAAGATCATGAAGTATGCAAAGAAGATATATAACATCAGCGATGGAAGGATCGTTAAATGAAGACAACGTTATCTCTAGCGCTGCGTAATATATTTAGGAATAAAAGGCGGACAGCCATCACCTTTATGGCCATTATTACTGGCGTAGTAAGTCTTATTGTCTTTGGTGGCTTTATTGAATACACCTTTTGGGGGCTTCGTGAACAAACCATCAAGACTCAGCTTGGACACATTCAGTTATATGAAAAGGGCTATTCGGAAAAAGGTATAGCAGAGCCAAGCAAATATCTTATTAAGAATCCCCAGGAAATCGAAAAGGCCATTTCTAATATACCGAATATAACAATGGTTACTCATCGACTGACTTTCTCAGGCCTTATAAGTACCCAAGAAAAGACACTTCCCTGTAAAGGCATAGGGGTCGTTGTTGAAAATGAAAGAAAAATGAGTGATTTTGAGACCATTGTCGCGGGCAAACAACTGGATGTCGATCAAACGGATGGGGGCATTGTTGGCAGCGAGCTCATGAAGGCGCTTGGTGCAAAGGTGGGTGATTATTTAACTATTTTGACGACCACACCAGATGGAGTCATTAATGCCGTAGATTTTAAGGTGGTTGGAATAATGCAGACAGGATCGCAAGATTATGACAGCGTATTTGTAAAATTGCCCATCCAAGCTGTCCAAAATCTTTTAAATACAACTTCTGTAGAAAAAATTATTGTTTTTCTAAAGGATACAAAAGATACAGATAAAGTGGCCGCTATGTTAACAGAGGTAATTAACAAAAATAAGATGGATCTTGAATTAAAAACTTGGTCAGAGTTGGCAGAGTTTTATTGGAAAGTAGTAGGAGTTTATCACGGCATTTTTAATGTTGTCAAAATTATCATTAGCGTTATTGCGCTCTTTAGCATCGCGAATACGATTACGATGTCTGTTTATGAGAGAGTTAGGGAGATAGGGACGATGAGGGCTATTGGAACAACCCGTGGCAGAATAATTACTTTGTTTATCACTGAAGGCGCTTTGGTGGGCGTCTTTGGCGGGTTATTAGGCATTTTTGTCGGTATTTTAGTTGCTCATATAATCAATATGAGTGGTGGAATCTATATTTCGCCTCCACCGGGGATGTCCAGAGGATATGTTTCATTGATCTTAATAGTACCAAAAGTTGTCTTCTATGCTTTTAGTTCTATTGTGGTTGTAGCTATTTTATCTTCAATATATCCAGCGTATAAAGCATCACGTTTAAAAATTGTGGAGGCACTCCAGCACGTATGAAAAAAATATTCCTACTCATCTTATTTATTTTTTATATTTTGCCGATCGGCATTTCTTATGCTATCACTCCACAGGAAATTTTGGAGAAGGTGGATCAGATAAGGGCGCCAGCAAATACATTTACATTCCATCTCAAAGTAACTGTTAATAAAAGCGATCAGGATTCAAAGGCAGAATTTTCTGTAAGAGTCAAAGACGCTCGAAAAAGTCTTGTCATTTATAAATCACCTTCATCGAACAAAGGACGAGTGTTGCTTTTGATCGAGAATAATATGTGGATATATATTCCCGGTACGAGAAATCCTTTAAGGATATCTCCGCAGCAACAAATTATGGGCAGAGTGTCTAATGCCGACGCTGCCCGGGTTGTTTTTAGTCTTGATTATAGCGCTGATGCTGTAGCGGAAGACGTTCTCGATGGGCAAAAGGTTCTCAAGATGTCCCTCACGGCTAAAACCACCGGAGCCGCGTATAAAAGTATTACTTTGTGGATAGAAAATGAAACTTACCAGCCGATAAAGGCAGAATTCTTTGCCTTATCAGGTAAGCTTTTAAAAACTGTCTATTACAAAGAATATAAAGACGTACTCGGCAAAAAAAGACCAACAGTGCTTGAAATACATGATGGAATAAGAGAATCTGAAATATCCATTATGGAATATAGCGACATAAGGATTGAAGACACTCCGGATGCCTATTATCAGAAAACATTTATGGACAGAGTGGAATAAGATTGTTCTCATAACAATCTTTACCCTTATCCCTTCTTTAAGCAATGCTCAAGATTTTACCTATGAATTAAACGGTAAAATTATTGAGCAAGCCACCTATTATCACCGCAAAAAAGATTATCTTCTAAATCCAAATCAAGATATCCTCGATATTTCCCCTTGGAAAAACAGATTTTACGCTGACATTAATTTGGATCTTAAATACAAAGATACCAAGCTCATTTCTAAATTTAGACCCACACTTTTATCCGATGATAACAAAACGAGATCGCACACCACTATCGATGATTTATACGTTGATCAGATGTTTAAGGATAGATTCTTTTTCTATGTAGGAAAAAAGAATGTAAAAGATGGAGTGGCTCTTGGGGCTAATCCCACAGATTTTTTAGGAGAGGGAAAAGAGGTTGACTTCACGAAACGAGAAGAAGAAAGGCGTCTTGAGAGAGAAGGTAATTATTTGGTGGGTGTAGACGCATTTTATAAAGATATTACTTGGACGGCTATATTTGCTCCCAAAGTCAACGATTGGCAGGAAGAATAAGACAGAATTCTTTTAAAGGCAAGTTATCTTTTAGAGCCTTTGAATACTGATATGTCTTTGCATTATTTTAACGGAGATATTCCGGGGGTAGGTTTTAATATATCGCACACAGCCAGTGAGAATCTTGTATTGTACACAGAGACAGCTTTTCGAAAAGGAAGCAATAAGAAAATTATAAGGTTGATAAGTCAGGGGAGCCCCAATAGTTATTCAATTGAAGACATGGATGATAGTGAAATTTTTGCTCATATCGCAACCGGCGGACATTACACCTTTAAAAACGGCACAAACATCATATGTGAATATATTTATAATGGAGATGGTTATAATCAGAAGAATTGGGACGAATTCGAAGGATTTGTTACCTACAACAATGATCAATTCAAACAGGGACTTTTTTTAGACTCTGCGACCGGCAATTTATCACAGGCGAATCAATTGGTGACATTTAGGGAAATGAGAAAGAATTATCTTTTTATGAGAATAAGTAATCCCTCCATTTTAAATAAGATTGACGGAGCTTTGGTTTTTTTCGTAAATTTGGACGATAGCAGCTTTCTTGTTAACCCATCTTTGGATTATAAAATTAATGATAATTCGACGGTTGGCCTTTCTTCTGACATATTTGTGGGTGGCAAGACGAAAGAATTTGGCATGATGCATTGGGGCGAAGATATCACTTTAACCTATAAACGTTTCTTTTAGCTCAAGCATAAAAAATGTTCACAATGAATTTATATTCCATCCCTACATTTTTTACATCAATCCTGGTTATTTTTCTTGGAGCTTTTTCTTATAAGAAAAATACGAACAGCCCAATCAATCGAGCCTTCTTTCTGTTATGTGCGTTTACCGGGATATGGCTATTCTTTGGATCGATTGCTTTTAACTGCCAATCCGCATCCACAGCCATTTTTTTTGTCAGACTTTGTTATATTGGAGTCATTAATATTTCCATAGCGACACTTCATTTCACAACCGTTTTTTTAGATTTAAAGAAATTGAAGAAGTTTATTCCGTTTTTTTATTTGCTCGGAACAGTTTTTGTGCTCTGCCTTTTTTCGAATAATCTTATCCTTGGTGATTTTCAGAAATATTTCTGGGGATATTATCCTCGGGCAGGTGCTTTACATCCTCTTTTTCTCGCCGTCTTTGTAGGAATCATAATTCTCTCGAATATTTTGTTGATGGTATCTTTTTTCAGAGGCACTGTTTCAGGATTTAAAAGGCTTCAATTAAAATATGTCGTGAGTGCAATCTTTGTTTTCAGTTTTGCCTCTTTAGATTTTCTCCCCAATTATGGAATTGCAGTTTATCCTTTTGGATACATCCCAACAACCATTTTTCTCGCCATCATTGCTTACGGGATTGTTAAATACCGTTTATTCGACATAAATTTAGCGATTACGCGCCTAGGAATTTTTATTGTAGTTTATTGTATTGTTCTTGGTATTCCTTTCGGCTTGGCGACTGTCGGAAGGAATTGGTTAACCAGTATTTTTGGTCAAGAATGGTTCTGGATTCCAATGATCTCTGAATTAATTCTTGCGACGGCAGGGCCTTCTATTTATTTATATGTTCAACGTAAGGCTGAAAATCGATTGTTACAGGAAGAAAAGAAGCGTCAAGAATTATTAACAAGAGCTTCTGTCAACATGATAAAGATACGTGAGCTTCAAAAACTTTTGAGGTCGATTATTGATGAAGTGGTATCGATTCTTGAAGTCGATAATGCTGCAATTTATCTATTGGAAAATGATCTTTATGTTTTAAAAGTTTCAGAGAAGGAATATAAGAATCATACAAAAATTGAGATTGAAGAACCTTTGATTCAGCAGTTAAAAAATTTAGAGCAACCTATTATATATGAAGAAATGAGGCGATTGCTGGAATCAGAACAAAATGTTGATGAGAATTTGCGTGAAGTTGTCAAGCAGATGGAAGAGTTGCCAGCGAGTGTAATTGTTCCCACAATTGTTGAAGATGTTTTGTTGGGATTTATTATCTTGGGAGAGAGAAAGAATAAGGGAGCTTACTTGACTGACTTAATAAATGTTTTATCTGTGGTGGGTAATCAGGTTGCCCTGGCTATCGAAAATGCCATTTTTTATGAAGAAACAGGAAAAGATTTGGCCGAGAGATTCCATGAAAGCAGATTGAAATCCTTAGGTACCTTGGGCACGGGTATTGCTCATCAAATGCACAACCGTTTTAATGTTATTACTTTTGGCGGGGAGATGCTCTTGGAAGCGGTTAAAAAATTGGATATTGAGAAAATATCTTCGGGAGATTTAAAGAAAATCTTTGCGATGGTCATTAAAAATGTAGAAAAAATGGTTGGAAGTGCGTTTAGGGGAGCGGAAATAACCGATGCTATCAAGAATTATGCTAAGAAGGCTGACGCGGCACCGAGCGTTGTTCTTTTCAATTTGGTCGTAAAAAATAGTATGGAGCTGTTGTATGTTAAGCAAAGCAATTTTAAATTCAAATTTATTGAAGACTATCCTCCGGAAATATTTTTGTGGGTTAATTTCTCCAATCTTCAGGAAATTATTTTTAATGCTGTAGATAATAGTTGTGATGCAATGGCTGTAAAGAAGAAACTATGCGATGCTGGGGATTTGGATATTAAAGACTTTGAACCGCAGATAAGCATTAGTGGGAAAATAGTGAACGATAAATTTATTTTTGTAATTGAAGATAATGGTGTAGGATTTGATGAAGAGCGTTTAAAAAAGGGAGTCGATGTCCCGTTCTTTACCACTAAGGGCGCGGTAAAAGGGACAGGGATGGGAATTCATATGATGGCGCATTATGCGAAACAGAACGGTGGAGATTTGAAGATAGAATCAGAATATTTTAAATACACCAAGATTATTATTGCAGTACCGCTGGCGACTAATGAACAATTGGCAGAAGCAAAGTTAAAAGAGAATATGAATAATAAGGAAGGGGATAACAATGGTAATAGCTCAACTTAAGGAGAGTTTGATGGAATCTATCAAAGTTATGATTGTGGAAGACGAAAAAGATATTTGTGAATTATTTACCGATTATTTGGAAATGAAGGGCTGTGAAAAAATTTGGCATGTTTCGACGGGCAAAGAAGCTATCACGAAGATTGAAAAAGAAAAGCCCGACGTAGTCTTTTTGGATATTCAACTGGCTGATAATACCAGCGGTATGGTGGTTTTGAAGAAAATACAGGAGATTTCTCCCAATTCAAAAGTCATTATGATGTCAGCATATCAGGAAGAATATGGTCAACAGGCAAGAGACTTAGGCGCATATGATTTTTTGAGAAAACCTTTCAGGGCAGATTCGCTTGCCAAAATACTCGATAAAGTTTTAAAAGAGAAAGAAGGAGAATTATAATGGTGACAGTACGAAATAAATTTCATGAGTTGGGGAATTGGCACAATAAAATAAGTCTAGCAGCCATCGTTACAAGGGAAGCAATCGGTGAAAATAATTTAACACAGCTGTCAAAATCTCAATTAAAGAAAGTCGCTAGCAAAGCAAGAAATACCCTTAATAAAATAGAACAATATGTGGTCAATGCAGATAAAATTATTGATGACATAAAACCGTTTATTTATCAAAAGATCGGCCCGGATACCAATATTCCAAAATAGGAGGAGTTCCTATGATTAAAAGAATAGGAGAAGGATTAACGATTTTTGTCTTAGATGATGAAAAAGACATCTGTCAATTCGTTAAAGAATTTTTTATTAAAAGAGGTTTTGATGTTTATACCGCTTTGACTGGCAAGGCTGCCCTTAATGCCATAAAGAAGATTCAACCGGACATCGCTCTTCTGGATATACGCTTAACTGAGAAAGAAATGACTGGTTTGGATGTATTGAAGTTTATTAGAGAAAAACGTCCTGAATGTTCTTGTGTTATGGTCAGCTATATTGATGATCAAAGTCTCGTTGATCAATCGGCAGAAATGGGGGCCGTTGATTATCTTAGGAAACCTTTAACACTTCCTGAAATTGAGAAGGTAATTAATAAGATCGTAAAGAAAATAAGAAAGGTGGAAAAATAAAATGGCCAATCCACTTTCTGATGAAGCTCAAATTCTCGAAAAAATAAGAAAAGAAAATATTAAAGTGCATCCATTGGTTTGGCAACTTATCGATCATTACATCGGTAACGATGTTCATGCCATGCAGTTTATTGCGGGAAGTTATGTCGTCTCCGATAATCCGGAATCTATCCCTCCCGAACATGGGAAGAAAATTCTTCACCACTGTGATGAAATTGGGAAATTTTTAAAGAAATTAAAAGATGCAACTAAAGAGGAAGCGAAAAAGGGCTAAATTATGGCAAAACTACTTGTCATCGATGACGATAAAGATACATGTGAATATTTAAAAGATTTCTTTGAAAAAAGAGGATGTGTGGTGCTAACGGCGCATTCAGGTTCTGATGGCCTTTCTATAGTAAAGAAAGAAAATCCGGGCATAGTTTTATTAGATATTCGCATGGAGGGTATGGATGGTTTAGAAGTTCTAAAAAAAATTAAGAGTTATGATGATACCATCAAAGTTATTATGATAACTGTTGCCTCAGATGAAGAAACCCGACAAAAAGCTAAAGAATTGGGCGCGGATGATTTTATCAAAAAACCATTAAATACTACCTACTTAGAAGGTACTGTTGCATTAAAAATCGCAGCTTTTGCTAAGGAAAGAAAGAAAAAATTGATGAAGATTCCAAAGATTCTCATCGTTGATGACGAAGAACATACGCGTCGCACACTCAACGATTATTTATTCCCCAGGGTAGAATGCGAAATACTCGAGGCTCCTGACGGGTATAAAGCTATAGAAAAGATCAAAAGTAATGATATTGATCTGATTTTGTTGGATATCAAAATGCCAGGCATAAGTGGAATAGAGGTCATCCAAAAATGTAAAGAAATATCAGAAAATATATCTATTATTGTGATTACTAAATGGGACGGTTCGGAAGTCTCTGGTCGTCTAAAAGAATTAGGAGCAGATTATATTCCAAAACCTCTTTCTTTGAAGGTTGTCCGCGCGAAGGTTGAAGAAAAATTGAAGGCTATTGGGAAATTTTACGCAAAAGAATAGGTTAGAAAATATATTTAGGATTTTGAATAAGAAGACACGCTGCTTTTTTATTCGTATTATTCTCAAAATAGTGCAACTGCGTGCTTTTGAAACAAAAACTTTTATTTTTGACAATGACATGCCGTTCTTCAGCACCATCTTTTGTCAGAATAACGCAGGTAATTTCTCCTTGTAAACAATAAAGCCATTTTACAAAATCTCCCCGTTCAATAGGATCCTGTTCCTTTTCAGTTTTTGCCCCCGGCAATACTACCAGCCGCGCCGTGAGAAAATTTAAATTTGTGGCTTCTACCTCTATATAAGCTCGCTTCGGATCACCATACCGCGCAACACTGTCTTCCTGATCAGTATCTTCCCTAATATCCTCTGTCCTCATTCCAAGAGCGCTGGCTATTTGAAAAAGCGTTGATTCCCGTAATTGGGTCTGGCCATGAACGGTACGAAGGAGGGTCAGGTAGGTCACCGCATTTTCTTCAAAGAGATCTGCAATTTTCCTATGAAGGTCTTTAAGTTTCCAGCCATTTTCCTTTAATACTATCTTGATTTTTTCGTAAACTTTCATAAATGTATTTTATCTAAAGGCTATTATCTTGTCAACAGAAAATATATCATTTTTATACATAATTGTAAAATAATGTTACAAATATTTTAATAAAGTATGTAAATTATATCATAATATATTGCAATATAATAACTTAATGAATATATCATATTTTAGTAGTTAACTTGACAAATGATATATTAAGTTCTACACTTTATTCATAAGGAGGTGTATCCTATGTTTATGGAAATAATCCACAAATTAACAGAAACAAAAGCGTACCTTCCTTTATTTTTATTAACTATAGGTTTTTTCAAGTCAAATCAAATAGAGGAAAAGAACTTTAGTGATGATCAAGCGCCGGGCGATAATTTTCCCTATGTGGTCATGTCCGGCCCGAGATATGGGAAGATTCGATAATTGCGCTTTGAGGGCGAGATAGTGTTTGTACCAGATCCGTAAAAGGAATGCACCATACTTCCTAAATTAAGGGAAAAATAATGCCTAAAGTTATTTGTATAAAATGCAAAGACATCGGCTATACGGCATCCTCAGAGTATGTCCGCTGTGAATGCGGGGGTAAATTGGTGGCTGTATTAGATGATCTAGATGAGATAAAGCAAGGGGGAAATGAAAATGAAAGTGTTATTAATACTCAACCATGAAAAAAATGGAGGCTTAAGGATTATCGTTAATGTACACACCAGTCCGCTCAGAAAAAAAGTCGTTTCTCTGTTGGAAAAAAATAAAGGGCGGGAAGCCTTCGACCTTTTAGTTAAAAAAGCGGAAGTGGAGCATTATCTTGTCCCCGGGGAAAAGACAGACATAAAACCTGCCGTTACCTTAATTGAAGACTTGCTCTAATTGGCGTGGTGCTTTATCTTGTAAAATTATCATTTTAAAGCGCCATATTTTCTATGCTATACTCTTTTAAGTATGGACAAAAGAAGACTAAAATTATTGGTTGTCGAAGATGAGCCAGATGTTTGCACGACGACACAAGCTTATTTTGGGAAGCGCGGATTTTTGGTTTCGACGACGGGTAGCGGTCTTGAAGCGCTTTCCATAATCAGCGCTTCCAAGCCGGACATTGTGCTGCTCGACATTACTTTAAATGATATGAACGGACTCGATGTTCTAAAAAAACTTCGGGAATATGACAAAGATACTAAGGTGGTTATTATTACCGGGCAGATGTATCCCGATGACCAAATTCAAGAGGTCTTTAAATTGGGGGTAAGTGGATATGAGCATAAGCCGATAATTCTTGAGGAGATTGAGCGCTTAGTTAATCAAGTTGTAGGACATAACCCGTCTCCCGCAGTATTCACCGCCAAAAAGAAAAGAGAAATTTCTGGAAAAATTCCACAAAATTCTATTGTTCATAAATTAACAAATTTTTTGGGCATTATTCGTAACAAGTGCGAAAATTTTACTTTAAATATTGAGGAAGGCATATACAAGGATAAATCTGCCGAGGAATTAGTCAAAATGTCCGTCAGCATTATGAAAGATATCGAAGATACGGTTGATAGAAGTATGGAAGTGGTCGAGCAAATAAAAGAAAATAAAAAGACCTGAGATAAAGAAGATCGCAAAGAATACCGGATAATCCCGATGTTGAGAACGATATTCATAAGTTGGTGGCGGAAATACTGGAAGTTGATCCACATGAGGTTAATCCCGAGGCGCATTTCGTAAAAGATTTGGGAATGGATTCCATGATGGCTTTGGAGATACTTGCCGGGATCGAGAAAAAATATAGGATCGTTATTCCAGAAGAAATGCTGTCGAAATTCACGAGTCTCAAGGAAACGGTTAAAATCGTGCGAGGAATTTTAAATAGTAAAAAGCGGTAAAGTAGGTTAGAGCTTGGTTTTTGTGAGAGGATTGGTATGTCAAAACTTTTGGTTGTCGATGATGAAATTGACATCCTCGAAGTTACAAAAAGATTTTTCAAAAAACGCGGTCTTGACGTCTTCGCAGCGAGCGATGGGAATGAAGCCATTCGTCTCATCAAAGAAGAGAATCCTGATTTAATTCTGCTTGATTTTAATCTTCCTGGACTAAGCGGAGTGGAAATTCTCCGAAAGTTGAGAGAAGAGCTAAAACTCAACACGAAGGTAATAATGGTCACAGGTTTTGAAACTGAAACGATTATTAATGAAACTAAAAGTTTGGGGATTCAGGATTGTGTCCATAAACCATTAGATTTGGAGAAGCTGGAGAAGATTGTTATGACTGTGCTAAATTCTTGACCTGATAGACAAATTGAAATTGTCGAAAGGGTCACCTGGACTATAAAAAGTAAAACTTTCGCTGGGCGCAGAATATTTTCCGGCGAAGGTTTTTTGGTTTATACGGAAACATTTTGTTGAAAACTTAATAGGTGTTACAATATGTAATATTCCGAACATAATTACGAGGCTTTTAATGTCTAAAGAAATTCTTACTGCACAAGAAGTTGCAAAATATCTTCGAGTTCATCCATACACTGTAAAACGTCTAGCCCGGGCAGGCAAACTCCCGGGCTTTAAAGTTGGTGGACAGTGGAGATTCAGTAAAGATCAAATTGACGTTTTGTCGATAGGTAAAATTCAAAAAAGAAAAAAATGATAACTGATGGTCACGTCAAATATTTTGTTTATGCACAAACCTTAACAAATTTTCCGAGAAAACGACTTGATGTTTTTGAAGCAATGGATTGCTCGAATACACAATTATGAAACTAGAGCAATGGAATAACAAATTTGCGACGGCCTGCCAAAATAGCGCCGACAAGGAGAAGGCGGGTGCTTTATTGTCGGTTCTTCCCAATCATTCAGATTGGGACGAATTTGTTATAGATATAAAAACTGAATGGAGTGAATGGTCAAAGAATTTGAAGAAGCACCCTCATTGTTTGATTATGCTATTTGGTGGGATAGCCTTTTATCATTACGATGAAAACACATTTTGGCCAGAATTCGACAAAGTAATTGGTGTGAGTTTATCGAATAACAAACAAAATGATATTGCCGTAGTTTTCGTGAACATTGCAAAAGAGATGGGTTTTGGAATTCAACATAAAAATCAACGGATATCTTATGTCGGATCAGCAGTCCATCTTATAGGAATACCGCTTACCCTGTGGGACGACTTTCTTGAAATTTGTGAGTGGGCATTGTGGAATCCGCATTGGAAAACAATGCCAGATAAAGAGTGGTCTGACATAGTTGGAAGACGAGTGGGTGGGAGACAACGTTTAAAAAAATTCTTAATTGAGAATCGAGACACGGCGAGTTCTTTGATAAAAGAATTGCTTGAGGCGCGCGAGATCCTTACGAAAGATCAAAGCCTGACCATTCAGGATATTGCCCAAGCAAGTATTTTGCGTTATGAATACTTTGACGAAGTACCTGAAACAGCAGATTTCTTTCGTCCTCAAAATCCAGAATCTCTTTTTCGAAATAAAGCTAAGTTAATCTGGAATGAAGGTAGGGCGCAAATAAGTATATATTTGCCAGCTATCGATTTGGATAAGCTCCCTGCCAAGTGGAGTATTGGTGCAGTAACGCAAGACGCTGCATCTACGCCAGATGAAGTCGTCTTAAATGCCGGCGCGTTCGTAGAAACCATATCCTTAAAATTTACTGCATGTCAGCATAAAGAAACCCAAAGGATAAAAGGAATAAATGGTTGGGGACTTTTTGACGTGGGAAGAGGAGGTGGTCTGGTTAATACCAAGCGCCGGGAATTACCGATAAGTAATTACATGCTTGTTTCATCACAGAAGATTGAAATAGTATCACGTGATGGATTTGAGGACAAAGAAAGCATTGTTAATGAACGCTTCGAATTTTCGGATGGAACAAATTGTTTTGTTACCTATCTTTGGCCAGTAGCAAATTTTGCTGATTTTAAATTAAAATTTAAGGATCAGCATCATCATATTCGGTTTAGAGCACGACTTAAAATCGAGGCCCGCTTTTTCCCTGGACGGTATAATGCTGCTGCTAATTTTACACGCTTAAGTGATAGAGTAAAAATAGAAAGGTTGCCGATTTTGTGCGTTTTTATACCCAAAGGATATTTTAAGGACAATCAAAAGACTCTCAATTCTGAGTTCAAAGTTTTTTGGAACAAAGATCGAGCTCCTGGTTCTTGGGATCTTTGTGATAATCGTGCCGATACTGAGAGAGATTTGTTTTCGTGGCTTTGGGATGGCCCTCCCAAAGGAACAGTAGTAATTAAACCGGGGGCAAAAACATTCAAAGATATTTCTTTTAAAGGAGATGATTTGAAGGGAGACCATATCCTTTCAATACTTTCATTGAATAATTTTCAATGCACATACAGCATTCGTTTAGAGCATCCGTGGCGAGGGATGGAACATTGTTGGAAAAACTTGCCAGGCCCATATTTGCTGTGGCTCTTACTTTGCCAATCAAGTCAAGGAATGAAGTGGGAGGACTTGATTCTTGCTAAGGACATAATATCTCCTGAACAGAGAATATTTTACAATATGCTTCGAAAGTATGCCGAGCTTGGTTTCGTAGTGCAAAAAGGGCGACTTTGGAAAATCAATCAATCACGAGCAGTTGTAAGAGTAAACAATGGAAAATGCGAAATGAGTTATTGCGGTGATCCATCGATACTGTGGGGTTTATACCGTTACATATGTTATCAGCGACTAGTGCCGATAGAACAGTTGCCAGTTATTGAAGTAATCGACAAGCGAGGAGAACTCCCCTATCTTCATATTCTTTGGGAATCAGTGATGCAAAAGGAGCTTATAATATTTTTGAAACGCAAGGGAGTGTATTTAACATCACAATTATGGAATCATTAACATCACGTTTTTATAAAGAAACTTTTTTGCCATACCTAAATTTGCTAAAGGCGCAATATCGTTTTCATCCTTTGTTTGAGCATGCGAAAAGGGTTTGGGGATCAAAATTGACATCACAAGAACTGGTCAATGGCCCTTATCTAGAAAAATCTCAAATCTATAAGGCAGAAGATGCTATAGATTCTTTGCCCCTTCATACTAAAACGATAGCTACAATATGTGAAAAATTGAGGGGACGGAATTTATGGAAGCATCAGGCTGAGGCGCTCAAATTGCTTTTATCGGGTAAGCATACCGTCGTTGCTACTGGCACCAGTAGCGGCAAAACTCTTTGTTATCAGATTCCAATACTTGATGACCTTATTAGAGATCCATCTCCGGGGCTTCGCGCAATAATTATTTATCCTCTAAATGCGCTTGTAAACGATCAACTCACAGAATGGGAAGAAATATTAAAAAAACATTCTAATATTACATTTGCGCGATTTACAGGACAATCTCCAGCTACGCAACTTGAGTATGAAGAACGATTAAAAGAGAGTATTCGTGGTAGATTGGAAAATCAAGTGCTGTCTCAGCAGAATTTTCAACAAGAAGTTGAGAAGGAGTTTAGAAAAGAACTATCAGCAAATACACCCAATCGGCTTAATCACAGAGAAGCCATGCGGACGAATCCACCGCATATTCTTATTACAAATTTTTCTATGCTTGAATATCTCCTAGAGCGCCCAATTGACGTTCCATTGTTCGAGCAATCACATCTTAAATTCATTGTATTGGATGAAGTACACGCATATCGAGGGGTTCAGGCCACAGAAATAGCTTTTTTGTTGAGGCGGTTAAAGGAACGACTTGGTTTAGAAAAGTTGGTTTGTATCGCCACATCGGCAACTATAGGGCAACCTGGAAATATCGAAAGCGAAAAGAAGGTCAGAAGGTTTGTATCTGATCTCTTTGGAGAAGAATCTGATTCTCAAAATCCAATTTATGGAACGACTGCTCATCCTGAAATTAAAGAACCGTCTTTTTCGCCCATGTTCAATCAATATACAACCGCGGCTGAAATATTAAGAAAAGATAAGAACTCAGATATAAGACAGGTTCTGGGGATTAATATTCCCGATGGGAATCTTGCCGTAGTGCTTTCCCATGATAATAATTTTCATCGGTTACGTACTAAAATTCTATTGGATAAGCCAAAGCTTCTACGAAATGTAGCTGATCAGCTTTGGCCTAATAACAGTAAAGCAGAAGAATCTCTATTAGCATTATTAGAAATCGCTGCTATAGCAAAGGCAGATAACATTCACGAAGACCTTCTGCCGACTCGACTTCACTATTTTGTTAAAGCCCAGGATGGATTTTATGTATGTCTACATAAAAAATGTCCCGGGAGACATGATGATAAACCAGCTTTTTTTGTATCAAGAAATAACGATGTGGATGTTCCCGAAGGAGAATGCCCTGATTGTTACAAAGCGGGTATTAAATCTAAACTTATCGAGCTAGTTAGCTGTAGGAGATGTGGATACTTATATGGAGCCTTGCAAGATTTAGGCCCAAAACGGTGCCAAAATCCTGAAGGGGAGGAAGCGATAAAAGCATATTTTGATTCCTTTAGTACAGAACTTGGCTGGGCAGCGGATTCTTTTTGGACATATTTTAGCATCGAAGATGAATTGTCTTATCCCGCTCGGCCTAGTATTGATGAAGAAGATGAGGATTATCGTGATTTGATTGCTAAACCTGTTGAGCTAGATTTATGTGTTATCTGTGGTAAAAAAAGAGACGCTGGTAGTGGAGATAATTGCAATTGTGATAATCCGCACACACGAAGAATTAAAATATTTCATCGTCAATGTCCACATCATGGGCGTTCTGATGATCACAAAAATTTATACAACCAAGAAAAAGATTTATTAACTTGCTGCCCCAATTGTGGCGCCCGTAACGGAGCTGGGTTGGAGCCTGTTAGACGATTTCAAGAATCAGATGATGAGATGGGGCTTGCCATGGCTATTCCATTTGCCCATTTTCAGGTTAATATTTTGAAAGACGATAGTAGAAAGCCAAAAAAATTATTGTGTTTTACTGATCATAGACAACGAGCAGCGGCGTTTCCATCATTGCTTGAAGAAGAAGCTTTTGCTTATGATATGGGGCGTAAAATTGTTCAAATATCAAATTCAAGTAAAAAACCTGTTGATTTTGTCAGTCTTGGCGAGATGCTTGCAGACATTGCCGATTCCCGATCAATTAATTATGACCCGGACTTTTTTTTACCCATTTCTCGATACCCTGATGAAGAACTGGAAATACGAGCTAAGCGTAATCTATGGGTTGCTGAAGTATTTGGATATTTTGGTATTCCTGATTCTGCAAGAGAGTCTGCGGAAGATTTAGGATTGGTTGCTGTACGATATGATCTTCGAGATAATGAAAAAAATGCTCTTCACAAATTGATAAACGTAAATCAAATTACTCCGGACGACATCGAAAATGTCCTACAAGTTTTACTTAGTTTTATGCGTCAAAGAAAAGCGTTTACCCTTCCGGCAGGAATTGAAGCAGATTCTCTCGCTTTTGGTAGGATTACTGCAGATATAGGATATGTTAAACGTAAAGAAGGTATTAGAAATACAACTGGTTGGTTGCCAAGAGAAAATAAAGATAAGAGTTACGGAGATAACTTTATCACTAATTATTTGTACCGTTTACTTGGTATCCCCAGAGATGAAATTCTTAAGGTGGCAAATAGCATATGGGATTTTCTTATATCAAAATCGTTGCTAATCGAGAAGCCGAGGGGAATGTGGAAACTTGATCATCAAAGATTAAGCATTGTTAAACCTTTGGCACGATTTGTATGTAATCGTTGCGGGCATATAACAGCTTATTCAATCAAAGCATGTTGCCCTCGTAAGGGATGTAGTGGAGTTTTGGAAAACAAACCTTTCCATTCAGAAAAAGAAAATATAGTTTCGCAGTGGGTAGCGGGAACAGGATACCCCCAGTTTACATCTTTACGATCAGAAGAACACACAGCACAAATCAATAAAGATTTAGCTAAAAAAATTGAAGATAGTTTTCGTCATGCTTCGGTTCGTCAGGCAGTTTCGAATTGGCCTAACGAGGGAGTGCTAAAGAAAGAAGAAAGTGTTTTGCGGCCAGAAGGTGTTAATCTTCTTAGCAGTACCACTACGTTTGAAATGGGAATTAATATTGGCGATCTTCAAAAGATTCTTCTACGTAATGCGCCTCCAACAAGTGCAAATTATGTTCAACGTGTTGGCCGTGCAGGTCGTGGCAATGATAAGAATTCCGTATGCGTTACCTTATGTCGTCGTACAAAATATGATGCGGATTCATGGAGTGATCCAACGCGTTTGATGTCAGGAGCAGTTCGTACCCCCACAGTATTTTTACAAAATGCGTTTATTGCTCAGAGACACTTCAATGCTATTTGTTTTGCAAAATATTTGAAAATAAAGCTTGTTGATGAACATAGCCTTAGTGAACTTAAACAACAGATCAGGTTGGAAGTTTTCTTACCATTGGAATCTCGGGTTGAGATACCAGATAGTTGGCGCAAAGACAAACAGTTATTTTTAGATTTTTTAACATGGTTAAAACAACAAAGCGAAAACAGTATTTTTCGTACGCAAATAGGTCGATCATTATTGGGAGGTATTTCTGGGTTTGATAATGGCAGGACAAGGGCTTGTGAACAATATTTGAATATACTCAATCAAATCGTAAATGAAGTCATAGCTCTTAACGCAGAGTATAAGAAGCTGTGGTCAACGGGACACGTTGATCAAGCAAAAGACATTGGGGATTCGATTAAAAATCTTTTGAGTAACGATATAATTAGCATTTTGGCTAAACGCGGATTTCTTCCAAGATATGCATTTCCCCTTGATGTCGTAACTCTTGAAACGGGTTTGACGCGTTGGTCGCGTGATAAAGATGTTGAGTTAGCCCGTGATCGCGGTATGGCAATTGCAGAGTTTGCCCCCGGGGCACAAGTTGTTGCGCATAAAAAAGTATTTACTAGTGCAGGGCTCTATGTCGTAAGCAAAGCAGATAAACCAGAACAACAGTGGTATTCAAAATGTCCACGTTGTGATCAAATTCGTACAGCTTCAACTCAAAATTCTTTAATTACGAATTGTTCGGTATGCCAAAATCTAATTACCAGGCAATATACACAATTATTCATTGAACCATCGTCATTTAGTGTGCGTATTGATAAGAAGAAACGAGGTTCAATGAAATTACGACGAAGCACTCTTATTCGTCAAAGACAATCCCTCACCCATTTTATTGATTCAGTTAATGATGATCGGTTCCATCTTATGGGAGAATTTCGAGTTGCTTTAGAAGAAAATGGTTTGTTATTTCGTTATAACTTGGGTCTTGGCAATAAAGGATTTGTATTTTGTCAGGAATGTGGATATAGCGATCCTTTTCATAATTATCAACTTGGGAAGAAGCATAAAAAATTAAGAGTTTTTAGTGGAACAGCAGATTGTAATAATACTAGTCTTTGGCCGAAACTTGCCTATGGGCATCAATTTAGAAGTTTTTGCCTTATTGTACGACCGATAAAATATATTTCTTCAATAGAGTCATTTGCTTTTGCTTTGCAAAAAGGGCTATGTGCTGCTTTGGATGTTGAATTGCCAGATATCGGCGTCTCGTGGCGATGGCTAGCAACGAAGACAAATCCGCAGGCTAGGAAAGAAATTATTCTTTATGATTCAACGCCTGGTGGTTCTGGTTTTGTAAAAGATGGGCTTAGTAATTGGGAGGGTGTTATAGAAAAAATGAAAACAATCTGTCGGGAATGTAGCTGCGAAAAATCTTGTTATGATTGTTTAAAAAATTATAATAACCAAACCTACCACGAAGATTTAGATCGTTCCAGTGTTAATGAGTATTTTAAAATTTGAAGATATCCAATGGATATTAGAAGCTAATAAAAATATGGGAAACGATTAACAATTCTTATTTTTCCTGTAGAATTATAATTACATTTATTATACGTTGAGGAGGCGTGATTATTGAACTTCAGTTCACTACCAGATACTGTTAACGAACCCTGATGGGAAAATTTAAATTTCTCATCAGGATTTTTTATTTCATGGCAATTAATCGGAGGAGGACAAAATGGATGCACCATTCGGAGAAAAACTTGAAATCACAGAGATTACTTCTAATTATTTGATCGCAGATAAAAAATGGAAGATGACCTTTTTAGGAAACGCTCCATCGGGATGGGAGCCGGGAGATGAGATCAGGCTTTCAAGATCCCCATCGCTAAGCAACAGACCAGGGGGTTCTACAGGTGAGTCTGATGCACGTGTTTCAGTGGAAAATTTAACCAAGAAAAGTGTGCCCATCACATTATTTTGGAAAGGATCTGTTTCAACGGAAAAAAGTATGAATATCATTTCACCATCAGAATCACAACTATCTTTGAGAAAAAATATTCGTTTGGACAAAGAAGCAATTATAAAAACTATACATCCAGGCTATGTTATAGATGTTGAGGATGCGGAAGGCCGTCTAACGAAATGGCAATTAGACAAAAATACGGCACGAGGCCCTATGCGATGGGTTGAAAAAGACCCCGTGGTTATTACTGATGGAACAATAAAGACCAGAAACAAGATAATCAATAAACATAAAGATCGGTACAATCAAGAGCTTGGGGCGCTTTTTATATCGGAAGAATAAAATGAATATCCAGAAAATCAAAATCGATAAAATAAATCCCGCTGCCTACAATCCGCGTAAGGATTTACAGCCCGGCGATCCTGAGTATAAGAAACTCAAAAGAAGTATCAACACATTTGGTTACGTCGAGCCGTTGGTATGGAACAAACGCACGGGAAATCTCGTCGGAGGCCACCAAAGATTCAAAATCTTAATCGAAAAAGGCGTCAAAGAGGTCGAAGTCAGCGTCGTTAATCTTGATGATGAGAAAGAAAGAGCCTTGAATTTGGCCTTAAACAAGATTCAGGGTAGGTGGGATAATGAAAAACTTGGACACCTTTTGGATGAATTAAGCAAAACCCCAAATTTTGATGTTACTTTAAGTGGCTTTGACATCCCCGAAATCGGCGAAGTCCTTGATCAATTACAACGAGTCAAGGAGGACGGGTTCGAAGTAAAGAAGATAAAGAATCCTAAAACCAAGCTGGGCGACCTGATTGTGCTTGGTGAGCATCGCGTTTTGTGCGGTGATTGCTCAAAGGCAGAAGATATCGCCAAACTTTTCGGTAAGGAAAAGGCCGGATTGATTCATACCGACCCCCCGTATAATGTTAATTACTATGGGGGCAATCGTCCGCATGCCAAAGCCCGTCCTAAAAATTCAAAACAATGGGACAGGATTTATGGTGATAACATGACTCAGGAAGAGTATGAAGTATGGTTTAAGAAGGTTTTAACCAACGTTTCGAATTATTTGGATAAAGGAGCAGATATTTATGTATGGAATGGCCATCGGCAGTTCGGCCCCATGCATTTGATGCTCACCGAATTAGGTTTTTATATCGGATGTGTGATTACATGGGCGAAAGAACGATTTGCCATAAGCTATGGCGATTACAATCAGCAGACGGAATTCTGTTTATACGGTTGGAAAGAAAAGAACGGTGCGCATAAATGGCACGGCCCCAATAATGAATCGACTTTGTGGGATATCAAACGCGATCATACAGGTGACTATATTCATCCCACACAAAAACCTATTGCCATAGCGCATCGGGCCATCAAAAATAGCTCCACACGCGGAGACATCGTTTTGGATATGTTCTTGGGATCAGGAACGACACTCATGGCAGCGGATGCTTTAAAACGAAGATGTTTCGGAACGGAAATCGATCCGGCCTATTGCGATGGTATCGTTCATCGTTATGTGGCATATGCTGGGAAAGCTAAAGTTTCCAAAGAAGTGTTATCGAAATACGGATTGGCATAAGGAGGATGCGGTAATGCCGAAAGATAAAAAGTCAGAGAATCATGACGAAAAACCAGTCCTGAAGATTTTAAGAGATATTCAGGAGGGAATCATCAAAGGCGGTGAGTTATCCGCAGATATACGTCAGGATTGTGTCGAACATATGTGGATTACGATGGGTTATCAGGTTGAGGAGATAGCCGGCATATTGAATGTCAGCGGAAGAACCATCAAACGGGATAAAACAGAAATTAGAAAAAGAAATGCTCAAAAACCATCTGCTGACTATGCCTTGGAAACAATCGGTGAGTTATTGCAAAAAGCAACTGTAGCCCATGAGCATATGATGAAGTTGGCCCGTTCCGAGGACGGTTCGCTTCAGGAAAAAGCCCAGGCGGGTTATAATGTGGGCATTCTCATTATGCAGCAGGTAAAAATTTTGCAGAGTTTGAGACTTCTGCCAGAGAAGGCGATGCAGATTGAGTCGGAAGTTCATCACCACCAAGAGGAAGAAACAAGCGTTGAGGAGTTGAAAGAAGAATTGGCCAGGCTGGAGAAGATTGTCTCTGCAAAAGAAAATCCCGATCCTGAAACTTTAAAACTTATCGGAAAAGCCAAACAACATATTGCATTGGCCGAAGCAAAAAATACAATCGGTGAATTAAAAAACAAGATTGATAAGGATCAAGGAATTTCCGATGGTTCAGGCCAATGAAACAGTTAAATCTCTTCGTAGGGAGATGGGCAAGAAATCCATTCTGGATTTTGCGCAGATATATTTCCCCGATTACATAACCAGCCCTACGTGTTCCTTCCATAAAGAAATCTGTGACATCTTAATCGAGATGGCTGACAAACGAAAACGCAATCTGGCGGTCGCAGCTCCGCGCGCCCATGCCAAGAGTACGGTCGTCAGTTTATTTTATGCGGTGTGGTCTATTTGTTATGCAAAAGAAAATTATATTGTTTTATTTTCAGCTACTCAAAGCCAAGCCATTAATTTGATGAGCGGCATCAAAGGGGCTTTGGAAAATAATGAAAAATTGATGAATGATTTCCCCGAAATTTGCCATACGGGAGAAGGAATCGACCAACAGAAATGGACGCAGCAGGAAATTGAAACAAAAAACGGCATCAAGGTTCATGCACTAGGCTGTGAACAGGAAGCGCGTGGTTTTAAATCCGGACGGCACCGGCCAACATTGGTCATTTTTGATGATGTCGATGGCGATAAAAATACTTATAGTCTGGAATCCAGAAGCAAATTATTGAAATGGTTTAAAAGCACGATACGTTATGCAGGCTCAAAGAAGACTAATATGGTTGCCGTGGGCACTCTTTTACATACAGAGTCATTGCTATCGAGGTTTGTCAATCGCAATGAATTTCAGAATTGGAACAATAAAGTCATTTACAGGGCAGTTATTTCCGATGCCAAGCGAGAGGATTTATGGGAAAAGTGGGTTAAGATCAGATTCTTTCAAGAAAAATATAAAGGAACAATCGCCAAATACCAGTTTGATGAAGAGAATCTCGATTTTTCTGCCATCTTTCCAAAGTTAAGGGAAAGAAATTATGTTGCGGAGGACAATCATGTGGCCTCTGGGTTCGATGTGCTTGATGAAGGGTTCAAAGGTTACTTTCCGGATTATTCAGAACGTCAATTTCTGCTATTGGAAATGCTTCTTAAATATTTTCGCGAAGAGCAGGATGGTTTAAAAGCAGCGGACAGTTTTTTTAACGACCATAGAGAATTAATGGAGGAAGGCGCGAAGGTTCTCTGGCCAGAAGAGTATGACTATTATTCTCTAATGAAGATTAAGAAGATCGAAGGGCCGTATGAATTCAATAGAGAAATGCAGAACGACCCGCGAAGTCTCGAAGACTGTTATTTCGACCCTGAGAAGTTCGAATATTGGACAAAGAAATATCCCACAGAAGCTGATTTGATCAATGATCTTGGAGATGAACTTGATTTCTTTGGGGCGTGCGATCCAAGCATGGGCCCCAAAATGGGTGTCAACGCGGGTAAAAGGAAGGGAAAAGACCGTGATTATTCAGCGATCATAGTCTTAGCAAGGCATAGGAAAGAAAATATTTTCTACGTTCTTAAAGCGGATATCAAAGTAAGAACGCCTGAAGAATTGGTTCAGGACATTGTTAATTGTCATCGCGGGCGTACTTTTTCAGGATTCGTCTTTGAGACGAATGTATTTCAAGGTTTATTTATTCCTTCCATCAGAACGCTTGCCGCCCATGAAGGGGTTCATACCTCCATTCAGCCGATTAATAGTAATGGCAACAAAGAGTATCGAATCAGGCAGTTGGGAAACTATATAACACCCGGATGGATAAGATTCAGCAGAGAGCATGAAAGGCTGTTGGAACAGCTTAAGGATTTTCCGATGAGTTCGCATGATGACGGCCCGGATGCTTTGGAAATGGTTTTACGATGCGCCAATCAGACTCTGCCGGGAACAGTGTGGGGTAGTTTAACGAGTGATGACGGAAGTTCTCAGTTAAAGATATTGCCTGAAAATGTTCGAGATCCTAACAAGAAAAATTACGGGAAAGATTATGATCCAACGGACGACAGCACGGGAGAAGATTATTATTACGGAAAAGATGACGATGATTAAAATAGAGCTTTTGATGGGTGTCAAAAATAGATTTGAATGTGCAAAAAACCTTCAGGCAAAGGGGTGACACGATGGATTTTAAGCGATGTCACTGGTGACAGGGGTGACAAAATATAAGTATTTGCAATTAATAGACTTAGGATTTCAATGACACCTTTAGACACCTTTAAGGGTGACAGAAATGGACACAAAAAGGGACAAAATTTCGGTCTGCTAACCAGAAATCAACTACGGAAAGCAATCTGACTTAACCGTAAAATTGGGCTTTGACATTATTAATAACAGCGAATAAAATGGCTAACAAGGTGAGAGGTGATACCGTAGTGGCGCGGTACCCCCACCCCATTTGTTACCTGCATGCGAACCATGCCACAAAGAGGGTTCAAGTGTGGTGTTAGAGTCAGCCAGTGGGCAAATGGTAGAATTCACCCCCTTGGAAATGCTTGAACATATCAGGCACGTACAAAAGTATGCGACAGTAAGGCCCCGAACGTTTTCCTGCGAGTTTCCCTTCTATATTGTGATAAGCGGGGCTAGGCAGAAGTTCCGCTTTGGATACCGTCCTGAAGATTTAGAAAGTCTTGACACCATTGAACAGAAGGCCTGGAAGAAACACCAAGCCCATTTAAACCGGTTAGAGCAGTTTCCTCTTGAGAAGGCTGAATATTATTCAAGGTTGAAGGAAGCGCACGGTATTTATACCGTAAGAGGCCTTTCTCAGATCACAGGGGAAGATTGGTCTTATATCGCCAAGATACTAAAAACTTTGTCATTGCCGGGACCAATCAAAGATTTTTTGAGTAACAATAAAAATGACCCCGGGATAATTAAGTTTTTTCATCTAAGCAAGCTTCTTGATATTGTCCGACAAGGTGAAGAACGACTTCAATTAACTCGTTTTAGAGAGTTAATTGAGGATTTTCATAAAAGTGATTTATTAATACAATTATAAAAAATGTTCTTAATAAAGTTTTTTCCGATGGAATTTTTCTCGGAATCGGAAATGGTATCTTTAGGAGCTTTCAATGTATACAGGATTTACATGTGTCAATCTCAACGGATCGAATAGACTGTGGCATGGAACGCTTCCGAAAGAACTTATGCCGGATAGTGATCTTTTTTCCAGATTATGGAATCTTCATCCGGAAATTTTTCATACAGTTAAAATACTTGGAAAAATCGTTGAGACTCCGAGGTGGCAGCAGGCTTACAATAAATCCTACCAATATACAGGCTCAAGGAATAATGCACTGCCGGTCCCGTCTGAATTGAACCCCTATTGGGAGTGGGCCATTACGAGCATTGATCCAAGATTGAATGGTCTGTTGCTGAATTGGTATGACGGCGCCCTGGGGCATTATATTGGAAAACACCGCGACAGCATTCACAATATGATCGAAGGAGCTCCCATTGTCACCATATCGTTTGGTGAGGAGAGGGTGTTTCGAATGCGCCCGTGGAAGGTCGATGGGAATTGTAAAAATTTTGTTGTTAAAAACGGTTCAGTTATCATTATGCCATATCAAATAAATCAATGTTGGACGCATGAAATTGTGAAGTCCAAGAAGTACATTGGGAAAAGAATATCATTGACGCTGAGAGCGTTCGAATAACGCATTTATGGTTGAGATGAATGAAAGTAAAATTTTGATAAGGTATCCGCTATGATTGTCACTGGAATACTCCCACCAGCGGAGAATAAAAAATTCTGGTCATTGCTTGGTCCGTCGGGTGAGAGCCTTTCTCTTCCATGTGCTGATTCCGGACCTTTTCGGATAGGTCTCATGGGTACGCGCAGTGCTTTGGTTAAAACCAATAAAACAAGCAAATTTGCTGAAACCCTTGATAAGCTGGATTGTCCTGTTTATCTGGTAGATGTTCGCCGTAATGGAATGGGTGGAAACGGTAGCTGGGGGCCGCTGGAGTTTGCCAGTTTGATTCCTCAGATGATGAGTAAACGCCGGAGCTATTCTTTTTATCACATCCCTCTTCTATCCCCAGAGAAAAGATTGCTTGAAAAATATCATAAGGCCAGTAAATTGAATTCCCCTCTCGATTTGCAAGGCATCCATGAAATAAAACAGCAATTGGAACGGCAGGAAGTGAGCTTTAACAAGAACATTCCTGAATTTGCCTGGCAGCACTGGCAAATTTTCCAAACGGAATATAAACGGGCTATTCCGAAACTTGCTATTGACGTGGGTCGGGCTTTTGTTGAAGCCGCTAAAACCGTACAGGGAATTGCCGTTTTTCTTTGTGCGGAAGAGCATCTGCCAGATTTCGATAATGCAGATCAGAGATTACAAGATGATCGATATTGCCATCGTTATACCTTGGCCTCGTTAATAGCGAAATCACTAAGCGAGTCCTTTCCATCTGCGGTAATAGAATTGCATTGCCTACGACTCGGAGGAGCTCCTGAGATTCACAGGTCGACAGAAAAATTGTGATAAGCGGGGCCAGGCAGAAGTTCCGCTTTGGATACCTCCTGAAGATTTAGAAAGTCTTGACACCATTGAACAGAAGGCATGGAAGAAACACCAAGCCCATTTAAACCGGTTAGAGCAGTTTCCTCTTGAGAAGGCCGAATATTATTTGCGATTAAAGGAAGCGTACGGTATTCATACCGTAAGAGGCCTATCTGAGATCACAGGGGAAGATTGGTCTTATATCGCCAAAATTCTAAAAACCTTGTCATTGTCCGAGCCCATAAAAGATTTTATGAGGAATAATAAAAATGATCCTGCTATTATCAAATTTTTCCACCTCCGCAGACTTCTTGATATTGTTCGACAAGGCGAAGAACGGCTTCAATTGACTCGTTTCAGAGAGATTAGGGAGGAGATTTAACTGATAAGATCGAAAAGTTTAGGACCAAAGAATTGTGTTGAGTTCTCCGAAATATCGGATACAATAAAATTAAATGTTGGACGTCTCGAGTTGAAGGGGGAACCCGGACGTTAAAAAAGAAAAACCTTCGCAAGGCCAAGTTATTACTGGCTCGGCGAGGGATTTTTTATTTTAAGTAACTTTTAATAAATTGAACGAAAATGAATTGTGCAAACTTAAAATGAGCATCACCCGTCAGAATCATTACGTTCCCAAATGGTATCAAAAAAGGTTTTTATCTTCCGAAAGGAACTCCTTTTATTATTTTAACCTTATCCCGCCTGTAATAAATTTGCCTGACGGAAGGAAAAAAATGTTAAATGGAATACACTGGCCGTTCAGCACCTCACAGTGTTTTTCTCAGAAAGATCTTTATACCACCCATTATTACGGATTCCTCAATGACGAGATAGAGCGGTACCTCTTCGGGAAGATTGATGATATTGGCGTAAAAGCCGTTGACGCCATGGCAAAGCAAGAATTTGAAAGTTTGCACGATAATTTCCAAAATTTCTTTGAATATATTGATATTCAGAAAATCCGCACACCTAAAGGTCTTGCTTGGTTAAAGTCCAAGTATCCAAATCTGACACATAATCAGTTGCTTTTCGAAATGCAGGGCATCCGTCGGTTACACTGCACAATATGGTTTGAGGCGGTGCGCGAAATTGTATATGCACGAAATTCAAAAATAAAGTTTATAGTATCTGACCATCCGGTCGCAATTTACAATCCGGCTTGCCATCCTAATTCTAAAGAGTGCGCGTATCCTAACGAGCCTAGAATTGAAATGAAGGCAACTCAGACCATTTTTCCCCTTGATAGTGACCGCTGTTTAATTCTTACTAACTTAGATTATGCCCGTAACCCAAATTTACCTGATCCTAAAGCGTATAGGCCGAACGCTAATCCATTTCGTCCAACTTTGGCTCGGATGGATAACACAATTTGTAAGAGGGAACTTAAAGAAGACGAGGTAGCCAAGATTAATTTTATTATAAAACTGCGAGCGAAACAGTTTCTCGCCGCAGAAAATAATGAGTGGCTCTATCCAGAAAAGTTTATCAAATGCTCATGGCCAGAGATGGGTAAAGTTCTACTGCCCCCAAAAAATGAACTTTATCACTACGGGGGAGAAGTTTTTGGCCAATATAAAGATGGCACACATTTTTATCACGATGAATACGGTAGAACTCAAGGGGAAGCCAGTTATCTAAAAAAAGAACCTATCCAGGGTAAGGTGGGGCCAAATGCTCCCTGCCCATGTGGGAGCGGGAAAAAGTATAAAAAATGTTGTCGTGATAAACCTAAAGATGAACGGCCTTCAAATTTAGAACGCAGTATACGTGAAAGAAATTTAAAATTCTTCGAGATTCTCATTAATATCCTCGGCTTCAATGAAAAAAAGGATTGGGCTGAAATTCGACGAGAACTCACAGATAAGAAAATAGCGGATATCCATAAAGCTGTTGCGGCACTTTGGCCATTAGAAACAGACTTAATGTCTTTGTTGCCACGGCCAGATGCTAAAGTTTCCCGGGCTCTCTATTCCGGCATATTAGACCCACGTGTTACTTATAAAGAGGTTGCCGCATTTTCTTTATATGCAGACGAGATTCTAATCATTAATCCATTTCCCAATCCCAATATTATTCGTAAAGAATATAACCCCATAGACAATCCGGATCAATATAGGCAGGCTACACTTAAAAATATTATCTTCCTAATTTCCCTCATGCCATTGATTGAAGCTGGCCGAGTTAATCTGATCCCTGACCCGCTGAATTCTAACTCTGCCTTAAGACAGCAAATTTTTGTCGAAGCTCAAAAACGTCGAGACCAAGTTAAACTAGATGAAAAAGCGATGAAGTCAATGGAAAGGCTGGCAAAGGATGACTTTAAACGATTTTTATTCAATGGTCCAGATGAACGTTTGAGGTCTTTTATTAGACGGGTCAAGCCGGAAATTGCCGAAAATGAACTGCAGCAGACACTCGAATACATTAAGAGAGAAAATGAACAGGACCCATTAGCTACACTTCATCCGCCGAATCTTGGAGAAAGTGGAGGTCAAATGCTAATGGCTCACCTGAGTCCTAATCTTGAGTTGGGAATGTTTTTAGCTCAAGCAACGGGTTCTTTTATTCTAACGCATCATCCATACAGGTGGTCAGAAATCTGCTCATCCGTGAATTATTTCTATGGGAATTATCAATCTCCGTGGGAACGCATTGCTAATCATTTGACAAATTTTGAAATGGATTTTGTGCATTTTGGGGATCACAAAGACCTTTTACTGGCTTTTAAAAATGGGGACTTAGGCCACATGAGGATGGCCCTAAGAGATATCTGGAATGCCGTTCAAATTGACCGGCCAACGGACGCTTCCCAGATTGATTATTTGATCAATGAAATTGAATTGGCTAGAGAGAAAATGAGCTTATCAGTTGATAAGTTAATGAAGCAAAAGAATAAAGATGGCGAGGAATATTTCCGGGTGGCAAAAACGAAGGCAAAGCTGAGTGCAAAAATCGCTCCAGCCGGACATAGCACAAGTGTCGTATATCGTTTATTGCTGGCACATGCGGGACATGAAAAGTATCTTAAGGCTTTGCCGTTTTCATTGTATGTCGAGCATGTTGAGGGAGAATACGGAAATCTAGACAATGCAAATTTGGACGTTGCCAATGAATAGTTTAAGCTCTCAAGCCCCTTGATATTATCGTATAAATCCCGTGTTGAGATGATCGACGAGGTTTTGAAGATTGGTAAGTAATTGATAGGTGGACCCGGTTTATAGGTTGCTATTTATACCGATTCGTAATAGGATGTAATGAAATGTAACAGGTGAGAAATGAAGAAATCGGTCAAATATTATACAATCGAAGAAGTTGCCGAAGCCCTCAGATTACACCCCTATACGGTCAGACGTTTGTGCCGGGAGGGAAAAATCCCAGGCTTTAAATTTGGGGGACAGTGGCGATTCAAGAGAGAAGATATTGATTTATTGTCTAAGAAAACCGCAAAGCTAGGGAAAAGTAGTGGACGCAAAGGATAGAGAAATTCATACGGACCTCACTTTTTTTACAAACGAAAAGGGACATTCCTTACTTGATAGATTCAAGATAACCCTTGAGAATAACACCCGCTTTTTTGATGTGCTGGTCGGCTATTTTAGAACCAGTGGATTTTTTCACCTTTATAAGTCCTTGGAGAAAGTCGAAAAGATTCGGATTTTAGTTGGGATCAATGTAAATAAACAGACGCACGATTTATTGATTGAGGCGAAAGAGCAACAGTTGGCACTTGCGTTTTCCCATAAAGAAACAAAGGACGCATTTGCAGATGAAGTCGCCCGGGAAATGGAGGAATCGGAAGATAATGTGGAAACAGAGATTGGCGTCCAGAAGTTCATTGAATTCATAAAAAATGGCAAGCTTGAAATTCGCGCGTATCCTTCGCAGGATATACACGCCAAGGTTTATATCATTCGTAAAGATCAAACTAAGAGTGAAGATTTCGGTCGGGTGATTACTGGTTCAAGCAATTTTTCGTATGCAGGCCTTCATGAGAATCTCGAATTTAACGTTGAGCTGAAGGATAGCAGGGATGTGAAATTTGCTTTAGAGAAGTTCGAGGATCTCTGGAAGGATTCGGTTGATATCTCAGAGAAATACATTGAGACGGTTAACACAAGAACATGGCTTAATGATACGATCTCGCCTCATGACCTCTATTTGAAATTTTTATACGAGTATTTTAAGGATGAATTAAATCAGTCCGACGAGGTTTTCTATCGTTATCTGCCCACCGAATTCAAAAAGTTTGAATATCAGGAACAAGCAGTTCTGAACGCCAAAAAGATTCTGGAGGAGTATGGTGGCGTCTTCATCTCAGACGTGGTTGGTCTTGGGAAAACATATATTTCTGCAATGCTTGCCAGCCAGCTTGATGGCAGAACTTTAGTCATAGCCCCACCTGTTTTGCTTGAGAAAAATAATCCCGGCTCTTGGCCTAATGTTTTTGATGACTTTCGTGTTCATGCGCACTTTGAGTCGATTGGTAAATTGGATGCCCTTGTCGAAGCGGGGACCGACAAGTTTACGAACGTTATTATCGATGAAGCTCATCGGTTTCGTACCGAGAGCAACATGACCTATGAAAAATTGGCTGAGGTATGCCGTGGCAAGCGGGTTATTCTCGTTACGGCGACGCCTTACAATAACTCACCCAAGGATATTTTAAGTCAGATCAAGTTGTTTCAAAAAGCAAGAAAAAGTGCAATTCCAAATCTTCCTGATTTGGAGAAGTTTTTCAACGGCCTTGATAGGCGATTAAAGGCTTTGGATCGTCAGCGGGATTATTCGGAATATATTAAGGCCGTCAAGGAAAACGCAAAAGAGATTCGAGAAAAGGTGTTGAAGTATTTAATGGTTCGTCGCACCCGTTCAGAAATTATGAAATATTTTGGTGAAGATTTGGCCAAGCAGAAACTCAAATTTCCCGATGTCGAGAAACCCGAGCCATTTTTTTATGAGCTTAACGATGAGGAAGACGTGGTATTCAGCCGAACTATTGAGTTGATTGCTCATAAATTTAAATACGCCCGCTACACCCCGATGCTTTATTACAAAGGGGAAGTATCCCAACCAGAGCAATTATCCCAAAGAAACATGGGAAAATTTATGAAGATTCTCATGGTCAAACGGTTGGAGAGTAGCTTTTTTGCTTTTAGAAATACTCTTGATCGTTTTATTTATTCCTATGAGCAATTTATTAAAGAATTTGACGGTGGCAACGTCTACGTGAGCAAAAAACACAGCAACAAAGTATTTGAGTTTTTGGAAAACGATGATGACGCGGCTGTTCAGCGCCTTATTGATGAAGGCAAGGCGGAAAAGTTTAAGAGTGGTGATTTCAAAGAAGGGTTGCTAAAAGATTTAAAGAGCGATTTGGATATATTAAAAGAAATTCATAAAATTTGGAGCACGGTTAAACGAGATCCCAAGTTATCGACTTTTCTTGACCGGCTTGCCAGCAATCAAATCCTAAAGAAAAATAAACTCATCATCTTTACTGAATCTAAAGAAACGGCTGAATATTTAGCAAAAAATATTGAGATTAAATTTCCCAATACCACGCTTTGTTTTACCGGAGGATCTGGAGAGGCTATCCGCGAGAAGGTGATTGATAACTTTGATGCGAAAGTTAAACGTCCAAAGGACGATTACCGGATTTTAGTATCAACAGAAGTTCTCTCCGAAGGTGTTAACTTGCATCGATCCAATGTGGTTATTAATTATGATATTCCATGGAATCCTACCCGGATGATGCAAAGAGTCGGCCGCGTCAATCGGGTTGATACTAAATTTGACGTAATTTATACGTTCACCTTTTTCCCCACCAAACAAGCTAACGATCAGATTAAGCTCAGAGAAGCGGCCGAGGCCAAGATTAACGCGTTCATCTCCATGCTTGGGGCGGATGCGCGGCTTCTAACCGAGGGAGAACCTATAGAACAGCATGAGCTATTTAATCGGTTAACTTCTAAGAGGACTATTACCGGTGAAGATGACGGCGAAGAGAGTGAATTGAAGTATCTGCATGTTATTAAGACTATTCGGGATCAAGATCCGGAGATGTTTGAGAAAATCAAGCGGCTCCCCAGAAAATCAAGAACCGCGCGAGCCAACGGTGAAAAAGTTAATTCACTGTTGACATATTTTAGACGTGGAAAGATCGAGAAGTTTTTTATTGCGGGAGGTAATGAGAAATCGCAGGAACTTGACTTTATGTCAGCCGCTAAAACTTTAGAGAGCGGGAAAGATGCCCCCAAAGGTAAGATTGATAACAAGAATTTTTACGAGCTTTTAACTCAGAATAAGCAGGCGTTTATTTATGCTACCACCGAGGAGTTGCCCGAGGTTAAGTTGCGGGGCGGCCGGGATAGTGCGACGCAAGTCCTTAGGATTATCAAGGCAACTATAAAAGACAGCAGGCAGTTTACGGATGATCAGGAGTATTACCTTAAAAAGGTTCGGACACAATTGGAAGAGGGCGCTCTCCCTAAGCAGACAACCAAGAAAACGCTTCAGGTCTTAAATGATGAGCTTAAAAAGGGAGTTAATCCCTTGCGGATTATCGCCCTTTTGCAGGCGAATATACCGGCGAAGCTTCTCGAGGGACATTTTATTGAAGATCATGCGCAAGTATTTGGGAAAAGAGAAGTCATCCTATCGGAATATTTAATCATCGGATAATGTATGGATAAAAGTACAAGCCACAAAATTATTAAGGATACACTGGAAGGCCAATTCGATAAAAATAAATTTCTTCTCTTTGTAAAAAATCTTTGCAATCAGATTGATGAATCAAAGGCATTTCAGTTAAGTGGGGCTTATATCCCGGATGCATTTCGCGGATACATTAAGTCATACGAACGGCTTGGCACTTTTACCGACCCAGAAGATAAGAAGATAGATGTTTTGATCGTCTATCTTCAAAAAGAAACTTCTCTGGAGAGGGCCCGCACCGCACAACGTAATTTCGTTGCCCGCTATCTCAAAGACCGCGATCAGAAAGACGCCGGTCTGGTTGCTTTCGTTTCCCCAAACTCGGAGGATTGGCGGTTTTCTTTGATCAAAATGGAGTACAAATTTACCGAAGGAAAATCTGGTAAGGTAAAGGTCGAAGAGGAATTCACCCCTGCGCGTAGATGGTCCTTCCTTGTTGGTGCAAATGAAAACAGCCACACAGCCAAGAGCCGCTTGGCCCCGATTGTTCAGGACGATGAGCATAACCCTACCCTCGGAGTTTTTGAGGAAGCCTTCAACATCGAGAAAGTGACGAAAGAATTCTTCGAGAAGTATCGCGAGTTGTTCATCCGCACGAAAGAGGCCTTGGACAATGCTGTTAAAGGGAACCCAGCCACGATGTTAGATTTTGAGAGTAAGGGAATCAATACGGTGGATTTGGCAAAGAAACTGCTTGGTCAAATTATCTTTTTATATTATTTGCAAAAGAAGGGTTGGTTTGGCGTTCCGCGTGACGGCGTATGGGGTGAAGGCTCGAAAAACTTTTTGCGCGAACTGTTTGCGAAGAAGAAAGATAGCGAGAATTTTTTTAACGATATTCTTGAACATCTTTTTTATGATGCTTTACGCAACGACCGCAGTCATGACGACCATTATTACGGGCGTTTCAATTGCAAAATCCCGTTTTTGAATGGCGGTCTGTTCGATCCAATGGGTGGTTACGATTGGGTTCACACTGACATCTTGTTTCCAAATGAGTTATTCTCCAACAATAATAAAACGAAAGAAGGCGACGAGGGCGACGGTATTCTGGACATCTTCGACCGATACAATTTCACGGTGAAGGAAGACGAGCCGCTTGAAAAAGAAGTGGCGATTGACCCCGAACTGCTCGGCAAGGCATATGAGAAATTCAACGCCATCCGCCCCGATAATTATGATGAGTTTTTGAAGGCGCTCAAGAGCGGTAAGAAGGGTGATGAAAGTAAGTTCAACAAGCAATACGGCGTGTATTACACCCCGCGTGAGATCGTTCATTACATGTGCCAGCAAAGTTTGATCAATTATTTGTATTCGGAATTGAAGCAGAATGTAGTGTATCAAAAATTGGGTGATGAAAAATTGGATATGTTTGGGAATACGGTTAAAGCAGGGCAATTGGATTTGACTGTGGAACACCATCCAATGACAGATGTTCCCAAAGAGGACATCGAGACTCTCATCTTACGTGGCGAGCAGATCAAGGAACATGACGCGCGTGTGGTTGCAGAGGGGCGCGAGACAAGAGATTATCCCTTCCTCATGCCTGAATCAATTCGCAAGAATACCTTGTTGATTGACGAGAAACTGGCAAACATCAAAGTATGTGACCCTGCGGTTGGGAGCGGCGCATTCCTTGTGGGCATGATGAGCGAAATCGTGCGCGTCCGCGACGTGCTGAAAACATGGACGAAAACCAAGAAGACCGTGTACCACTTTAAACGCGAGTGCATTGAAAATTCACTCTATGGCGTGGACATTGATGCTGGCGCAGTGGAGATTGCTAAACTGCGCTTATGGCTCTCGCTGATTGTGGACGAGGACGATATTCAAAATATTAAGCCCCTTCCCAATTTGGATTATAAAATTGTGTGCGGCAATTCGCTGATTGGATTTCCTGAGAATTGGGGGTCGCCGATTGAAAAGGAAATCGAATCGATCATTCATCAGCACTTCAACGCAACCAATGTTGCCAAAAAGAACGAGCTCAAAATACGCATTGATGAAAAGATTGAGAGCCGTTATAAAAACTCATTGAGGGCGCTTGGTTATCAAGTCAATTTTGATTTCAGAACTATTTTTTCAGAAGTGTTTCAGAAGAATGACGGGTTTGATGTGTTGATTGCTAATCCGCCTTACATTACTATTGGATTGGGTAAAAAGCAGAAATTCTTTACAGAAAAAGAAGTAACTACTCTTAAGACCCTCTTTGCTGATGTTTTTGAATACAAAGGAAATACCTTTGCCTTATTTTTATCCAAAGCAATCAGATTATTAAATAAGCAGGGATTACTAACGTATATTATTCCTAACACCCTGCTATTAAATTCGACTTTTGAAAAGACTCGAAAATCATTTGAGTCCAAATTAAAGATAGAAAAAGCCTAATCCAGTCCTTAAGATTGTTGATGCGGAATCACATAACCCTGCCGATTCCCGTCGGCAAGTAAGGAGGATTAGGCTATGGCGCATAATAACAC
>Ga0209515_10000106_pt1 | contig 151971 bp, 134 predicted proteins | sample Subgroupgradi54m_FD_187454 | JGI IMG/M metagenome (GOLD analysis project Ga0209515, IMG submission 187454) | Subsurface groundwater microbial communities from S. Glens Falls, New York, USA - GMW60B uncontaminated upgradient, 5.4 m (SPAdes)... ... | reverse complement strand
GCTCTACCACCTCACCATCAACTCGACCGGGACGAAAACCGTCGCGGCCAGCGACACGCTCGTCGTCGGCGGCACCCTCACCCTGACCAACGGGTCGGTCAATCAGGCGACGATCCCCGCGGGCGGCACCATCGATGCCAGAGGAAACCTCGAGCAGGCCACGACCATGAATGGCGGAACGGGCCTGGTGGTCATCGATGGGACGGGCGACCAGACCTTCACGGGGGGGGGCTCGACGACCCTCGGCAAGCTGCCGGATGTTACGATCAACAAGAGCAGTGGGACCCTGACCCTTGTGAGCATCATCCGGACGACGAACGCCTGGACCATATCGGCCGGTACGGTCGATGCCGGCACGAGCACCCTGGCGGGCACGGGAAGGTTTACGTTGTCCAGCGGCACTACATTGAGGATCCGCTCGACGGATGGGATCACGTCATCCAGCGCCACGGGGCACATCCATGTCAGCGGCAGCCGGTCGTATAGCACGGGAGCAAACTACACCTACAACGGAACCGCTGCCCAGGCGACCGGGAACGGCCTTCCCACCACCGTGAACAATCTCACCATCAACAACAGCGCAGGCGTTACCGCCAGCGCAAGCACCACCATCGACGGCACGCTCACCTTCACGAGTGGCGATGTTACCACAGGATCCAACACCATTTTCATCAGTTCGACCGGAAGTGTTTCCCGCACGAGTGGGCACGTGGTCGGCAACCTCGGGAAGCATGTGGCAACTGGCGCAACCTCCCGAACCTTCGAGGTCGGGACCGGAACCGATTATACCCCCGTTGACGTGGCCTTCGGTAACGTCAGCGTCGCCGACAACCTCACGGCTAAGAGCACCGCCGGCGACCATGCGGACGTCGCCAGCTCCGGCATCGACTCGACCAAGAGCGTCAATCGCTCCTGGACGCTGACGAAGGGCGCCAGCCTCGCGTTCGACAGCTACAGCGCTACGTTCAACTCCGTTGCGAGTGATCTCGACGCCGGGGCGGACACGACGATCTTCATCGTGGCCAAGCTCGACGGTTCGACCTGGAGCAAGCCGACCATCGGGACACGAACCAGCACGAGCACGCAAGTGACGGGGATGACATCGTTCAGTGAGTTTCAGATTGGGGAGCCGACGCTGACGCAGGCGGTCTTTACGACGCAGCCACCCAACAGCACGGCGGCGGTGGCCTTCTACCCGCAGCCGGTGGTGACGATTCGGGATTCCAACGGGAATACCGTGACGACAGGACCGGATGCGACGGCAACGATCACGCTCACCCTGCAAAGCGGGACGGGGACGCTGAGCGGAACGACGTCTATGGCCGCCGTGGCCGGCGTGGCCAACTTTACCGGCAAGGGCCTCTCGATCAACCTGGCGGGGAGCAAGACGCTGCGCGCTACGAAGGCGGCCACGACCGCAAGCGGGGGCACGCCGGCCGCCACGGTCGATAGTGCGACGTTTACGATCTCGAACGGGTCGACCCATGCGGAGGTCCAGACCGGCACCACAGAGGGTGGGGCGGTGACATCGGTCACTACTTCAGACAACCTAACCGCCGTCAATCAAAATCTCTATCTTGCCGCCATCTCGACCACACCGAACGTTGCGGCGAACTCAGTGACCGGTTTAGGGCTCACCTGGACCCTGGTGAGAGCGCAATGTGGCGCACGCGGTCAAACGAGAACGGAAATATGGTGGGCCAGCGGTACCCCCACGGCTGGGACGGTCACAGCGAACTTCACCGCCTTTAGTGGTGGCGCGGCCATCGTGGTGCACAGGTATTCGGGCGTCCATTTGACGAGTCCTATTGGGAACTCTGATTCTACTAATACGCTCGGCGTCGGGGGTGGGTGTAGCGGCGGTACGGATACGAGTACTTACTCATTTGCCACGTTAGACACATCTCAAGCCAACTCACTAGTCTTTAGCGCTGTCGGAGAGGCCTTGAGGACGCATACGGCCGGAAGTGGATATACCGAACGGGCTGACATTCAAAGCGGTTCTGGAAGCAGTTCCGCCGGCGTAGCAACGCAGGATCAACTCTTCTCCACGGCCACCACGAACCTCACGGTGGGTGGCTCATTCGACGGGACCGTTGATTGGAGCGTGGTTGCACTCGAGATCAAGGTCCGCGCCGGAGCGCCCGCTGTCCTGATCAAGACGGCCGGGGACGCGCAGTCAATAGAGATCAGAACCACCTTCGCCACGAATCTCCAGGTGCGGGTTCAGGACAGCTTCGGCAATAATGTAGCTGATGGGACTTCGGTGACCTTCACCGCCCCGGCCTCGGGGGCCAGCGGGACCTTCGCGGCCAGCGGAACCCGAACGACCATCGTCAGCACCAGCGGCGGCCTGGCCAGCGCGGCGGCCTTCACCGCCGGCGGCCTTCAGGGAAACTACTTGGTGTCCGCAACCTCGGGTGCGGCCCCCTCGGTCCACTTTAGCCTGACGAACACCATCATAGGAGGAGGAGGAGGAGGAGGAGGAGGAGGAGGAATTTTGAGCAGGCTCGCCTTCACCACCCAGCCAGGCAACGCCACCATTGGCGGACTCATCCCTGGCCCACCAAAGGTCACGGTGCAGGATGAGTGCGGCAACCCCGTGACCTCACCCGAATTTGCGGTCAGCATCACCATCAAGAGCGGGACCGGCCCCGCAGGGGTGACCCTCCAGGGCACCACCAGCGTCACCACATTTGTCGGCACAGCCACTTTCGATACCCTCTCTATCGGTACGGCGGAGACGTACCAGCTCACGGCCTCCACCACCGGAATCCCCTCTGTGGACAGCGCAGTTTTTACCGTGACGCCTGCGGCGACCTTTGGGAGCTGGACCCGTTTGCCTGTCCCTGGCCGGACCCCCTCCGGCCCGGCGCTGGCTTCATTCATGGGCGAGCTCCACCTCATCGTGCGCGGCACGGACAGCGGCATCTTCCACGCCAAGACAACCGCCGGTCTCTGGAACGACTTTACCAGCCTTGGAGGTGTGACCCCTTCAGAACCGGCCGCCGTCGAGTTTCAGAGGGAGCTCTGGGCCATTGTCAGGGGATCCAACAACCTCGTCTATACCAACCGCTTCAATGGCGTGAGCTGGAGCGGCTGGAGCGAGGTGCCTGGCGGGGGATTGACCCTCTCGGGACCCGGCGCAGCGGTCGTGAACGGTGAGCTCCACCTCTTTGTGCGAGGAATCGACGATCAGATCTACGAGAACCGTTTCAACGGCGTGAGCTGGAGCGGCTGGAGCGAGGTGCCGCCTGGCGGACTGACCCGTTCGGGACCTCGAGCCGGCGTCCTATCGAGCACCCTCCACCTCTTTGTGCGAGGAATCGACGATCAGATCTACGAGAACCGCTTCAATGGCGTGAGCTGGAGCGGCTGGAGCGAGGTGCCAGGGAGCGGACTGACCCCTTCAGGACCTGCAGCAGCGACCTTGAACGGTGAGTTCGACCTCTTTGTGCGAGGAATCGACGATCAGATCTACGAGAACCGTTTCAACGGCGTGAGCTGGAGCGGCTGGAGCGAGGTGGGGATCGGCCTGACCCCCTCCGATCCCGGGGCAACAGCCACATCCAGCAGTCTTCACCTGGCGGTACGGGGTAGGGACGATGGGATCTACCTGAATCAGACCCCATAAGAGGGCCTTGGCCAATCCTCCCAACTTGCCATCGCGTACACACCCCCTCTTTCGACCCTGAGTTTGAGGCACATCAAGGGGTTGCCATTGCCAAGCGCCAAAAGACTATAGATACACGATCGTGCATTATTCCCTTAACATGGCATAGAGTACAGGCTATCTACATAGGCCTGTACCTGCGTGTCACCAAACGCCGCAACCACGATGGCTCGGTGTCGAGTACTGCCAGTCGGCCGAGACCCGCTGGGACCCCACGAAGCGGAGGCCAACCGCCCACATCATCCACAACTTCTGGCGCGCTGATGCCCTGGACCGCGAGGCGCTCGAGCGCTACACATGGCCGCCCATTGTGAATGCGCTTGAGCAGGTCTTTCTCGAAGCAACCGCAGCACGTTTCCCTTCTGACCCCTGAGTCATGGATTTGCCTAACTTGGTAACAACGCGAAAAAGCTGTAGACTTCAGTCTCCGACGTGCGTACAATTTCGAAAACACACTGTGCCAAGTGAGCAGCAGGTGGGCCCTCTTATAAGGTGCGAACACATGCGGGTTCCATTTTTAGATCTTAAAGTTCAGTACGCCGCCATCAAGAGCGAGATCAGACGCGCGATCGACGAGGTCTGCGACAGTCAGCAGTTTATCCTTGGGCCCAAGGTTCGGGGGTTGGAGGATGAGGTCGCGCAATACTGTGGTATTCGCCACGCGGTGGGCACCTCCTCCGGCACTGATGCGCTACTGCTGGCCCTCATGGCCCTTGGCATTGGCCCAGGAGACGAGGTGATCACGACCCCATACACCTTCATCGCGACGGCAGGCTCCATCGCCAGATCGGGGGCCAGGCCGGTATTCGTGGACATCGATCCGGCCCGCTTCACCATCGACCCGAAGCTGATCGCCGACCGAATTACCGAACGGACGCGCGCGATCCTCCCGGTCCACCTCTTTGGTCGCTGTGCCGAGATGGAGCCGATACTCACGCTGGCCGCTCGGCACGAGATCGCCGTGATAGAGGACGCTGCCCAGGCCATTGGGGCAGAGGACCAGTATGGCAGAAGGGCCGGGTGCATGGGCGTCTTGGGCTGCTTCTCGTTTTATCCCACGAAAAACCTGGGTGGTTTCGGTGACGGGGGAATGGTCATCACCAGCGACTCCTCCCTGGCCTCAACACTCGTCGCTTTGCGGAACCACGGGTCGTCAACCAAATACTGCCACGCCCTCATCGGCGGCAATTTCCGCCTTGACGAACTGCAGGCGGCCACCCTGACCGTCAAACTCAAGTACCTCGACCGATGGACGAAGCAGCGGATCAACAATGCAGCGCGGTACGATGCCCTCTTCCGCGCAAGGGGCCTCGAGCACCGGATCCAGCTTCCGGAACTTCCCAAAAATGAACGGCACGTTTTCAATCAATATGTTATTCGAGCCCCAAGGCGAGATGAACTGAGCCAATTCCTGGAGTCCCAAGGGATTGGCCACGATATCTACTACCCTGTGCCGCTTCACCTTCAGGCCTGCTTCGAGTATCTTGGGTACAAGGAGGGGGATATGCCGGCATCCGAACAGGCCGCCAGAGAGGCATTGGCCCTGCCGATCTATCCGGAACTGACACAACCGATGCAGGAATACGTGATGGATGCCTTGCAAGCGTTCTACCAGGAGTGATCTTCCTGACCAACTCAACCGCGAAATCCCGTCGTCACACTGCTAGCACACCCCTGTAAAATAGGGACAGACACTATTATCTGAGAGACGGCTTGTCGCGGATGTCGGGCGATGGGCTGGTACCAGGAAGCACCAGTGAGACGGCGGAGATGGTGAGATAATAGTGTCTGTCCCTATTTTACTATTTTCATTATAAGGTTGCCAGCGCCAGGCTGGATGTGATATATACCAGAATCCCGCGTGAGCGGCCAATGGCTGATCAGTCTCAGTGGCCTATATTGCCACAATACGGTAGGTCTGCGGCTTGGAATGCACCCTACCCTTGGGGTGGCATCCATTCCGATGGCCGGAGCACCCAGAAAGCTGGGTTTCGACTTCGTCCCTAACCCGCTGACCCACTACTGAGCCCATAACTGTTCACGCAGGATTCAGGATAAAATGTTGCTCCATTTTGGATGTAGGTTGGCTGGCTACTGCGAGGGAGCTGAATGGTGGCAGAGCCGACCTTAGACCGAGGGGTGAAACCGATCCTGTGTGGCGTCATCCTCTACTACCTGATCCTGATCTTTAATCTTGTTATGACCTTTGCTATTGGCGAGATGCTGCTTGGGATAACCGGGGTCTTACTGTACATCCCAATCACGTGGATAGTCCTCACACGCTACTGGCAGTGGGGGGCAGCGCACAGATGTGTCGGTCGTGGAGCGCTATCATGAGATTTCCACTGCACATCACGACGGATATGCTCAAGCACCAGATCCGCCACGGACTCAAAGGGAACAAGCGATATCCGTTCGTCCTCATGCTCGAACCGCTGTACACCTGTAACCTGGCCTGTCTAGGCTGCTCCGTTGAGCGGCACACCGGGAAAATCGAGGACCGGTTGATGCTGGAGGAGTGCCTGAAGGCGGCGGATGACTCGGGCGCTCCGGTCGTCTCGATCTGCGGAGGGGAGCCCACCATCTACCCTGAACTGAAAGGGCTGGTGGAGGGGATTGTTGCCCGCAAGCGGCACATTTACCTATGCACGAACGGGTTGCTGCTTGATCGAACCGTCTACGGCCAGATCGCGCCGCACAATCGGCTCACTATCAACATCCACATGGACGGGCTGAGGCAGACCCACGACCAGGTCTGCGACAGGGAAGGTGTCTTCGATAAGGCGCTCGACATGATCAAGGAAGGCAAGCGGCTCGGCTACCGGGTGACGACAAATACGACGATCTTCAAGGAGACCGATCTTGACGAGATCGAGACGCTGTGCCGCCTGCTGCGGGAGCATCAGGTGGACGGAATGCTTCTCTCGCCTGGGTATAACTATGCCTCAGTCGAGTCCGATTTCTTCCTGGATCGCGAGGAGATCCACCGAAGGTTTCGAAGGGTGCTCGATCTGTCGAAGCGGTATCGACTTATCTCCACCCCGATGTTCCTCGAATTTGCGGCCGGCCTGCGCGAGTACCCCTGCTCCCCGTGGAGCACTGTCACCTTTACCCCTGAAGGCTGGAGGGGCCCATGCTACCTCATCGGGGAGAAATACTTCCGGACGTTTGAGGAGCTCTGGCAAAGTATGGATTGGGACTACTGGGAGTCCCGTCAGGACCGGCGCTGCCAGAACTGCAAGATGCACTCCGGCTTCGAGGCCTCTGTCGTCCGCGGGCTCCGGAACAGCCCGAAGGACATGCTCAGGATGGCCGTCTGGAACTTTTTGGAGTAAGCGCCATGCCGGTGCCATCTGAAAGAGATTCGCGGATTGAGATGATGAGGACCGACCCTCGGGCCGACAGGGGCCCGCTTAACGAGGCGATCGAACGGGCCCGGTCTCGGCTCCTGACCATGCAAGACCCTGCAGGCTTCTGGGTGGCGGAGTTGGAGGCCGACTCCACACTCACCTCCGAGTACATCATGCTCCGCTACCTGCTCGGCAAGGTGGACGAGACCAAGCAGCGGAAGGCCGCGGCCTACCTGCGCGACACGCAACTACCCGATGGCGGCTGGAACATCTACCATGGTGGGCCGAGCCACCTGAGCACCACGGTCAAGGCCTATTTTGCGCTCAAGCTCTGCGGCTACTCCAGTGAAGAGCCGTTCATGCGACGGGCCCGAGAGGTGATCCTTGATCAGGGCGGCCTCACTCGGGCCAACGTCTTCACCAAGTTTGCCCTCGCCCTCTTCGGCCAGTTTGATTGGCACGACGTCCCGGCCATGCCCATCGAACTGTTCCTCCTCCCCAAGCATTCATTTTTCAATATGCATGAGATCTCCTACTGGTCCAGGACCGTGCTCACCCCTTTGATGATTATCTTCGCCCATAAGCCGGTCACACCGGTCCCAACCGGAGTTGATCTCATGGAGCTTCGTGGGGAGCCCAGGCCGAAGCATGCCGACTGGTTTCCTGGAGATTCACGGCTGTTTTCGAAGCGAAACCTTTTCCTGGCCGCCGACCGGCTGCTCCACTGGTATGAGTGGCGTCCGATCCCATTCCTCCGTCAGGCGGCGATGGAACGGGCTACGACTTGGATGCTGCGCCGAATGGGGGAAGGCGGCCTCGGCGGGATCTATCCGGCAATGGCGAACTCGGTCATCGCGCTTCGCTGTCTGGGCTATGAGGTCGAGCACTCTTTAGTGGCCAGGGCATTCAAGCAGATCGAAGCGCTTGAAGTGGAAGACGATCGGACCCTCCACGTGCAGCCCTGTTTCTCCCCTGTCTGGGATACCTGTCTGGCAGTGAATGCGCTTGCCGCATCGGGACTTCCTGCCGACCACTCTGCCCTGGTTGGCGCATGCGAATGGCTCCTCTCGAAACAGACCCGGAACGTGGGGGATTGGAAGGTAAAGGCTCCGGCCGCCGAGCCTGGTGGCTGGTACTTTCAGTTCGAGAACGAGTTTTACCCGGATGTCGACGACAGCGCAGTAGTGATGACCGCCCTGATCAAGACTATTCTCCCCGATCAGACGGCGAAAGATACGGCGCTTAGGCAGGCGCTCAAGTGGCTCCTGCCGATGCAGTCAAGTGATGGAGGCTGGGCCGCGTACGACAAGGATAACAATAAGCTGTTCCTGAACGAGCTCCTCGTCGCCGACCACAAGGCGCTGCTCGATCCGTCCACGGCGGATCTGACCGGACGGATGATCGAGATGCTTGGCCACCTGGGTTGGACCTCTACAGCCCCCGCGGCTCAGCGCGCTATCGCGTTCCTCAAGCGGGAGCAGGAACCTCATGGATGCTGGTTCGGTCGATGGGGAGTCAATTACCTCTACGGGACATGGGCGGTTCTGGCAGGCCTTCAAGCAATCGGAGAGCCGATGGACCAGCCGTACATCCGGCGAGCTGTTGACTGGATCATCGACCACCAGAACCCCGACGGTGGCTGGGGCGAATCGTGCCATTCTTACGAGGACCCACAAACAGCCGGCCAGGGCCCAAGCACCCCCTCGCAAACCGCCTGGGCGCTCTTGGGACTCTTACACGCGGGCTGCGTACAGCATCCTGCAGTGAGAAGCGGCATCGACTATCTCCTCCGGACCCAGTGCGCGGATGGCGGATGGGAGGAACAAGAATTCACCGGAACGGGATTCCCCCGCGTCTTTTATCTTCGGTATCATCTCTACCGTCTCTACTTTCCGCTCTGGGCCCTTTCCCTGTATCGCACCCTTCTCCAGAAGGCCGTCTCCGGCCACGATGAAGACGGCGCGACTCTCTCGGACTAGCAAGGTCTGCGGCGCGCCGCTCGCCGTCTTCGTGGCGACTCAGGCAGAGATGAAGCCCCTCGCCACGGCCTTGCAGCCGACTGGCCGATCAACGTACCGATCGAACTCGATGGTCCGGGTTGGGCTAGAGGGCCGCGATCTCCTGCTGGCAAAGACCGGAGTGGGGCCGGACAACGCCGAAGCCGCTGCCCGCCACCTCTTTGAAGAGGCGCCTGTCACCGCCGCCTTGTCGCTCGGCGTCGCAGGCGGGCTGAGCCCTCAGTTGCAGACAGGGGACCTGATCGTGGGAGACCGGGTGATCCTACGCCGCGGCTCGGGACCGCAGAGCTTCCCGTGCGATTCCGGCTTGCAGGAGGCGGCCATAACCGTCATCCGACGACTTGACAGTCGGTACTGTCTCGGCTCAATCCTCACCGTCGATAGGATTATTCGGACGCCAAAGGAGAAGCGCCAACTGGCGGCGGAGTCAGGCGCCGTGGCCCTGGATATGGAGAGTGCAGCCATCGCGTCTGCGGCCTTGGCGTATTCTGTCCCCTTCCTGGCTATTCGTGGCGTTCTCGATCCGGTCCATGAAGATCTCGCGATCGGCTTCGATCAGTTTCTCGACACAGAGGGGGAACCAAGCCTGCCCCGATTGATGCGATATCTGATCGCACATCCTTTTACCCTTCCTCACCTGGTCGGGCTGGGCCTTCGGACCAAGGCGGTCTGCGCTCGTCTCGGTCGACTGCTGCATGAGCTCTCAACCACCCTCAGCTGAGCCGTTGAGGGCCGTCCTCGTTCCTGCGACGTCCTGCCGGTACAGATAGGTTGCGGGATGGCAGGACGGCGCGTATAGACATTCGCAGGCGCATGCCTGCATCCATCCCTCGTGGCGCGCTTCTTCAGAGGTATGTCTTGGACAATCCCGATCTCTCGAAGCTGAGCATCGACCGGACCGCGGCCCGCGTATCGCGCGTACGCCGACGGCTGTGGCCTTGGGCGGTGGGCCTCGCCCTGTTGATCGCTGCGGCGGTACTCGGATTTTCCGGCGGCCTCGGCGGCCCTGTGACGGTGGAGACCGCCGCGGTCACGACCGCTTATCCGTCGCAGGCGGTGACCGTGCTGAACGCTACCGGCTACGTCGTCGCACAGCGCAAGGCCGCGGTGGCGTCGAAGGCAACGGGACGTCTCGAATGGCTCGGCGTAATGGAAGGCAGCCGCGTCAGGAAGGACGAGGTCATCGCGCGGATCGAGAGCCGAGACGTCGCAGCGGGCCGCGAGCAGGCGGCGGCGAACATCACAGTCGCCGAGGCGAACCTCGAGCAGGCGCAGGCCGAGTTGCGCGACGCTGACCGCAACTTGGCGCGCTGGCGCGAGCTGTCGCAGAACAACTATATCAGCCAATTGGAGCTCGACACCGCGGTGTCGCGGGCCGACAAGGCGCGCGCGGCGGTGCGGTCGAGCGAGGCCGCAATCGCGGTCGCGCGGGCGAACCTGAAGGCGGCGGACGTCTCGTTCGACCAGACGCTGATCCGCGCGCCGTTCGACGGGGTAGTGCTCACCAAGAACGCGAACGTCGGCGACAACATCACCCCGTTTTCGAGTGCCGTCGACACCAAGGGCGCGGTCGTGACTATGGCCGATATGTCGACGATCGAGGTCGAGGCCGACGTGGCGGAGTCCTCGCTCGGTCGGATCAAGGTAGGCCAGCCGTGCGAGATTCAGCTCGACGCCGTGCCCGACACGCGCTTTGCCGGCGTGGTGAACCGCATCGTTCCGACCGTCGACCGCGCGAAGGCAACAGTGATGGTAAAGATCGGGTTCGTGGACCGTGACGAGCGCGTGCTGCCGGACATGAGCGCGAAGGTCGCGTTCCTCGAGCGCGAGGTCGCGCCGGCCGATCGGAAGCCGGTCACCGCCGTCCCGAGGCAGGCGGTCGTCGAGCGCGACGGTACGAAGGTTGTCTTCGTCCTGAAAGACGGCAGGGCGATGCGCACCAAGGTCGAGACCGGCCGCGCGCTCGGTGACCTGGTCGAGGTGAGCGGCGTCCCGGCAGGGGAAAAGGTCGTCCTCAAGCCCCTCGACAGGCTCGCCGACGGTACGCGCGTCAAGGTGGACCAGAAGTGACGGCGAGAGGCGATCGCTAGTGGATGGGGCCGCCGCTCCGCTGCCGCTGATCGACATCCGCAACGTCGCGAAGTCCTACCGGCGCGGCGGGCAGATCGTGCCGGTGCTGACCGACATCACCCTCGAGGTGTACGCGGGCGACTTCCTCGGGCTGATGGGCCCGTCGGGGTCGGGCAAGTCGACGCTGCTCAACCTGATCGCCGGCATCGACAAACCCGACGCCGGGGATCTCTTCTTCGACGGCGTCGACATCACCCGGCTGTCGGAGACCGAGCTCGCGGACTGGCGCGCGGGCACGGTCGGCTTCATCTTCCAATTCTACAACCTGATACCGGTCCTGACGGCCTTCGAGAACGTCGAGCTGCCGCTTACGCTGACGCGCCTCACCCGTCGCGAGCGGCGCGAGCACGTGGAAGCGGCGCTCGCGCTCGTCGGTTTGTCGGACCGTATGCCACACTACCCATCGGAGCTCTCCGGCGGACAGCAGCAGCGTGTCGCGATCGCGCGCGCGATCATTACCGACCCGCGGCTGATCGTGGCCGACGAGCCGACCGGCGACCTCGACCGCCACTCGGCCGAGGAGGTACTCACGCTCATGGACCGCCTGAACACCGACCTCGGCAAGACGATCGTGATGGTCACGCACGACCGCCGCGCCGCCGACCAGGCCCACGCGATTATGTATCTCGACAAGGGCGAGCTGTCGACGGCGGCCGACGTGCACGAGCGGTCGCTGAGGTGAACGCCCGGTGCAGTTCCTGAAGCTCATCCTCCGCAACGCCCTGCGCCACAGGCTGCGTACCGCGCTCACGGTGCTCGGGCTGGTGGTGGCGATCCTGTCGTTCGGGCTGCTGCAGACGGTCGTGGGCGCATGGTATGCCGGCGCGGAGGGCGCGGCCCCGACACGGCTTGTGACGCGCAACGCTGTCTCGCTCGTCTTTTCGATGCCGCTCAGCTATCGCGACCAGATCCGCGCCGTTGACGGCGTGCGCACCGTGTCGTACGCGACTTGGTTCGCCGGCATCTATCAGGACCCCAAGAACTTCTTCCCGCAGTTCGCTATTGAGCCGCGCACCTATTTCGCTATGTACCCTGAATACCTCGTCGCACCGCAGGAATTCGCCGCCTTTCTGCGTGACCGCAAGGGTGCCGTCATCGGCCGCAAGCTCGCCGGCACGCACCACCTCAAGGTCGGAGACGCGCTGCCGCTGCGCGGGACGATCTTCCCAGGCACCTGGGAGTTTACGGTACGCGCCATCTACGACGGCGTCGACACGAAGACCGACACTTCGCAGATGTTCTTCCACTGGGAGTATCTCAACGAGACGGTGAAGAAGCGCTCGCGCAGTCATGCCGACCAGGTCGGCGTCTATCTCGTCGACGTCACGGATGTCGACCGCACGGCCGAAGTGAGCCACACGATCGATACGCTGTTCAAGAACTCGCTCGCCGAGACACTGACCGAAACCGAGCGCGCGTTCCAGATCGGCTTCGTCAAACAGACCGAAGCGCTCGTAGTTGCAATCCGGATCGTATCCTACGTCGTGATCGTCATCATCCTCGCGGTAATGGCGAACACGATGGCGATGACCGCCCGCGAGCGGCTCGGCGAGTACGCGACGCTCAAGGCCCTCGGGTTTTCACCCGTCTACATCGCGGCGCTCATCCTCGGCGAATCGGTCGCAATCGCCGCGATCGGAGCGGCGATCGGCATCGCACTTACGTTCCCGGTCAGCGACTGGTTCGCAGCGCAGGTGGGTACACTCTTTCCGGTGTTTAAGGTGAGCGGCGAGACCGTCGTGCTCCAGATCCTCTGTGCGCTCGGCGTCGGCGTCATTGCGGCGGCTGTGCCCGGGCGGCGGGCGGCGATGGTGAAGATCGCGGAGGGGCTGCGCGCGATCCGGTGATCGCGGAGGCACACCCATGCCGATTCCCGTTGCGTACAGTGTACGTAACCTCTGGGCTCGTAAGTTTACCACCGCGCTCACCGCGGGTGGGATGGCGCTCGTCGTCTTTGTGCTCGCCGCGGTGATGATGCTCGACGCCGGACTCAAGAAAACGCTCGTGTCGACTGGGCAGCCCAATAACATCCTCGTCACGCGCCGCTCCTCCGGTACCGAGATCCAGAGTGGGGTCGCCCGCGCGCAGGCGGCGATCGTCGAGAGCCAGCCCGAGATCGCGATCGGCCCCGGCGGGGCGCGGATGTCGTCGAAGGAGGTAGTCGTACTGATTACGCAGCCGAAGCGCAACACCGGGGTGCCGACCAACGTGACCGTGCGCGGGGTGGGCGCGCAAGGCCTCGCCCTCCGCCCGCAGGTCCGGGTAACCTCCGGGCGAATGTTCCGGCCGGGCAGCACCGAGATCACGGTGGGCAGGAGCATCGCCGAGCGCTTCGACGGCACGGGCATCGGCGAACGGCTGCGCTTTGGCGGCCGAGACTGGACGGTGGTCGGCGTGTTCGACGGCGGCGGATCGGCGTTCGATTCCGAGGTATGGGGCGACGGCGAACAGATGATCCAGGCGTTCCGGCGGGCGGCGTTCTCGTCGATCGCCGCGCGCCTCGCCGACCCGTTGCGATTCGACGCGCTGAAGCACCGCCTCGAGTCCGACCCGCGACTCACGCTCGACGTGAAGCGCGAGCGTACCTTCTACGAGGAGCAGTCGGAGGTCATGTCGAACTTCATCAGCTACCTCGGACTGACGCTTTCGGTCATCTTCTCGGTCGGCGCGATGATCGGTGCGATGATCACCATGTACGCTGCGGTGGCTACCCGCACGTCGGAGATTGGCGTGCTGCGCACCCTCGGGTTCCGGCGCGGCTCGATCCTCGTGGCGTTCCTCGCAGAGGCGCTCTTCCTCGGACTCGCCGGCTGGGTGGTGGGGCTGGCGCTCGCCTCGGCGATGCAGTTAGTGCAGATCTCGACGATGAACTGGCAGTCGTTCTCGGAGCTCGCGTTCCGATTTACGCTCACGCCGGAGATCGTCGGGAAGTCGCTCGTGTTCGCGCTTGCGATGGGGCTGGCGGGCGGGTTCCTGCCCGCGGTTCGCGCGGCGCGCTTGAAGATCGTGGACGCCCTAAGGGCGGCTTAGAGCAAGAAGCGCGCGATCTCGGGCTCAGGCTCCAGGCGCACACCGCAGTTCGAGCAGAACTCGCGGTCGAGGTTCACGCTGCGCTTGTACCAGATGCTGCCCGTTCCGAAGGCGGGGCCGTTGGTCATCGGAATCTTGCCGCACGCCGGGCAGGGGACGACCGCCCAAGGCTCACCTTGTCACGCGGTCCGATCCCTCCGGGATGGTCATTCCGCTCCATTTTCCTGTTGACCGTCGCACGCTTTTTCTGTTAAGGTCTTTCGCGCTTCTCGGCACAACGGCTGTTCGATCTGCAATCCATCGAGGTCAGGATGTCAGGATCGGCCCATCACCCCTGGACACGAAGATCCTTCCTGAAGGCTTCACTCGCTTCTGTCTTCGCGCTGGTTGGCAGGCCGGCGTGGGCGCAGGACCTGGTCGTCCCACCGGTCCAGGAGGGGAGGCTTGCCCTGTATAATACCCACACAGACGAGCGGCTGGAGATCGCCTACCGGGACCCATCCGGCCAATATGATCTGGACGCATTGAGCGCCCTTGACTATTTCCTTCGCTGTCCTTATACGAACAGAGCGACTAAGATGGACGTCCGGGTGATTGAGTTTTTGAATGCGGTGGATAAGCAGTTGGGGGGAGACAACGAAATCCACGTCATATCGGGTTTCAGGTCGCCTGAGTACAATCGACTGCTGCGACAAAAAGGTCGCCGTACTGCCAGGCATAGCCTCCATCTGTCTGGTAAGGCAATAGATCTTCGCATCCCAGGGATTGGCCCGAATGTGATTAAGAAGACTGCGCTCGATCTGAGATATGGTGGGGTAGGGTATTATCCCCGCAGGGGTTTTGTCCATCTGGATTCGGGGACATTCAGGTTCTGGTGAGCAGCCGGTGTCGCTGGCGCACTGCCGTTGTCGCCTGCTTCCTCCTGTTCTCTACGCCCGATGAGCTCTGGAGCGCAAGTTCCTCCACGCCCCCTTCACGCTGTGTCATTCGGTATCCCAGTGACGCCAAGGTGGAATGGGAGTGCCAACGTCTGCACGCCCGCGAGACGCTGGAAACCCTGTTCGGGAGCCGGTGGGTGGATGTGGCCAGATTCAACCGAATCGACCGGCGCCATGCCTATCCCGGTATCTCTCTGAAGGTCCCCAAGCACCTTGAGGACGTGGTAGATTTCACGCCGATGCCTCAGGAGTACCCTTTAGCAGCCAGCGAAGCCAAGTTTATTCTGATCGATCTCGCGGAGCAGTTCCTTGGGACATATGAATATGGTCGTCTGGCGTTTTCGGCGCCGATTGCCACCGGCGAGAAAGGAAACGAAACCCCGCCAGGCGAATTTGTAATTACCGCAGCCCACCGTCACCACCATTCATCCCGCTATACCATCGAGAAGACCAACATCCCGTATCCGATGAACTACGCCCTTCGATTCCACATCAGCAAGGGAGGCATCGCATTCTGGATTCATGGGCGCGATATTCCCGGATATCCAGCCTCGCACGGCTGCATCGGACTATACGACGAGCCGATGCAGAAAAGGCACTATGGATTTCCCCGCGAACCGATCCTTGAGGATGCCAGGACCCTCTACAAATGGGTACTGGCGCCTCTGCCCGAGGACGAGAAGTATCGGATCCTGGACAATGGGCCACGGATGCAAATTATCGGCCGAGCGCCGCTTCCGCTGCGACGATCAAGCCGGGATCGCTCATGAGGCCAGCTCACCGATTCGGTATGTTGAATTTAAGCAACGAGTCTGCTAAACTTGAAAAAATAAAGGCGGGGGGCGTTATGGCCGACCGTGGGAAGGCTCTGACGAACGCTTTCGCATTTACCGTCACGTAATACAGGTGCGTATCTGGTTTTGCTGAACTGGGAACGGACCAAGGCTACAGCATTGCAGGGGGATACGATGCACAATGGAAGGTTTAACACCAGAACCTTAATAGCAGTTGCAGCGTCCTGTTTGATTCTTGGAGTTCTGATCACAGCCTCCTTGAATCTAGTCCCGCTCTCAAAGGCCACGACTGCGGGGTTTTGGACTGAAAAACGAGAGAGCGGGGTATTTAGTTCAAGTCAAATCTCGGATGGTAAGCTCTGGGTTCGGTTGGCGAAGGAGCTGACTCCCGCTGTGGTGAATATCAGCACCACTCAGGTGGTCAAGGGAAGGGGCATCCCGTCTCGCGGCCCTTTCGGTGAAGACGACCCCTTCAACGAGTTCTTTAAACGGTACTTCGGTGAGAGCCCGCGGCAGTTCAAGGCGACCAGCCTTGGATCCGGATTCATTATCAACAAAGACGGCTACATTCTGACGAATAACCACGTGGTCGAGAACGCCACCGATATTACCGTAAAGCTGGGTGATGGCCGAGAGTTCAAGGCAAAGGTGGTCGGGAGGGATCCGAAGACTGATATCGCCCTCATCAAAATCGAGGTCTCCAATCTGCCAGTGATCCCGTTTGGTGACTCGGATAAACTGGAGGTCGGTGAGCCGGTCATGGCGATCGGCAATCCCTTCGGCCTGAACCAGACGGTTACCACCGGCATCGTCAGCGCCAAGGGCCGGTTCATTGGCGAAGGCCCGTATGACAACTTCATTCAGACCGATGCTTCTATTAATCGAGGCAACAGCGGCGGACCACTGCTCAACACCAACGGCGAGGCGGTGGGGGTCAACAGCGCCATCCTTAGCCCAACGGGCGGTTCGATCGGGATCGGTTTTGCGATTCCTATCGCTATGATTAAGGAGGTTCTACCGCAGTTGAAGGAACGTGGGCAGGTCACCCGGGGATGGCTTGGCGTGGCGATCCAGCCGATTTCCCCGGAGTTGGGCAAGAAATTCTCCCTCAAGCAGGCGAATGGCGCCCTGGTGTCGGATGTCATGGAGGGATCACCAGCCGAACACGCCGGGGTCAAACAAGGGGACGTCATTGTGGAGTTTGGAGACAAGAAAGTCAAGTCCTCTACCGAGTTGCCCCACATCGTCGCCAGTACCTCGGTGGGGAAAGAGGTCGCCATGAAGGTCATCCGCGACGGGGCCGAACTCATGTTGCAGGTCAAGGTTGGCGAGCTCAAAGAGGAGCAGATGGCGGCCATGACGTCGTCCTCTCCGAAAACGAAGCTGGGAATCGATATTCAGGAGCTCAATCCGGCACTCTCCCGCAAGTTTGGAATTAAGGGTGAGAAAGGCGTTGTGATCACGGAGGTTGAACCTGAGAGCCCTGGTGACGCGGCTGGGTTGCAACCCGGGGATCTGATCCTGGAGATCAACCGTGTAAGGGTAACGACAGTGAACCAGGTCAGGCGGATTTTGGAGAAAACTAAGCCAGATGAACAGACCCTACTTCTGGTCAAGCGAGACGGTGGGACGCGGTATGTGGTGATCGGGTCCGAAGGGTAGGCGCATCGGGCTTCCGGATTATTTGGTGGGCAGGCTTTCGCTTGGCATGTGAGACGAGAGCCTGCCCATTGTATTTATTGGTAGCATCCTAAAGCCAGGACGGTTATGAGCCTCCGCGTAAACGAGATCTTCTACAGCATCCAAGGGGAATCGACCTATGCCGGCCGGCCGTGTATCTTTGTCCGCCTGACTGGGTGTAACCTTCGGTGCCGGTGGTGCGACACGGCCTACGCATTCCACGAGGGCGAGCCGCGCTCGGTCGAGCAGGCGCTGGAACAGGTACGGGTCTATAAGTGCCCGCTGGTCGAGATCACTGGGGGGGAGCCGCTGTTGCAGGAAGAGGTGTATCCCCTGATTAGTCGCTTGCTCCTTGAGGGGTACGAAGTCCTGATCGAAACAGGGGGGAGCCTCAGCGTTGATCGCCTCGACCCCAGGGTGGTCAAGATCCTGGACCTCAAGGCCCCGGGGAGCGAGATGGACCCTCACAACAATTTTGATAACCTCCGGCATCTCGACAGGAAGGACCAGATCAAATTCGTCGTCGCGGATCGCGGCGACTATGAGTGGGCTAAGCAAGTGATGGCGGAGCATGCCCTGGCCGAAAAGGTCCAGGTTCTCTTCTCCCCGGTGTTCGGCGAGTTGCACCCTGGGGAGCTGGCGGAATGGCTTTTAGCTGATCGACTTGACGCCAGGCTGCAGATTCAGCTTCATAAGTACCTTTGGGATCCAAGTCGGCGGGGGGTGTAGTGAACCTGTCTGCGTGCGACGCAGCGGCAGGCAAGCGGGCTGTCGTCCTGCTGAGTGGTGGGATCGACTCCGCAACAGCAGCCGCGATGGCAAAGGCCGAGGGATACGAGCTTCATGCCCTCACCTTTCGCTACGGCCAGCGTCATGCGCGCGAGGTGGAGAGCGCGAAGAGGATTGCAGCCGCCCTCGGTGCCGTCCAGCACCTGATCCTTGATCTCGACCTTCGGCAGATTGGCGGTTCAGCCCTGACCGCTGACATCCCGGTGCCGAAGGGCCGCGGGCTGGAGGAGATTGGGGCCGGCATCCCCGTCACTTACGTCCCTGCCCGCAACACCATCTTTCTCTCCCATGCGCTGGCCTGGGCGGAGGTGATCGGTTCGGACGCCATCGTTCTCGGGGTCAACGCGATCGACTATAGCGGGTACCCGGATTGTCGGCCTGAATATATCGCGGCCTTCGAGCAGATGGCGAATCTGGCGACCCAGTCCGGTGTTGAAGGCGGATCCAAGCTGACCCTCCACACCCCGCTGATCCACTTGACCAAGGCCGAGATCGTCCGGCGAGGCACTGCCCTTGGGGTCGATTTCCAGCTCACCTGGAGCTGCTACGACCCAAACCCGGACGGACAGCCCTGCCGCGCCTGTGACAGTTGCATCCTGCGGGAGAAAGGCTTCGCCGAAGCCGGCATCCTGGACCCTGGCCCTACTGCCTCGTGTGGACAGCCTTTTGAGCGATAATCATCCTGGATTCATCGGTCTCCATTCAGGCGTTCCGCTCATTCCAAGAACAGCGATAGAGATACCTGATGTTCACCATCCGGCTCCCAGCATCCAGCGTTTTCAAGCAGATAGGGAAAGGAGTGGTGACCAGTCAGGGACTCCCTGCTTAAAAGACCTAAAGAGGCGTTAGAGGATTCAACAGGTTCCGAGGGTTAGCGTTGCAGAACGCGGCAAAACGGAGCATACTGAGACGTGAGTCTGTAACCCCGGCGCAACCTAACGGTGCAGATGACGATGTACGGGAGCAGCATGAAGTGAAGTTAACCATTGAAGCGCGCATGGTAGGTGTGCCGCTACGCGGGGGTGCAGGATGGCAAGAGAGAGGATGTGCAGGGATGGGCACGGAGCGATGGTAGAGTATGGTTCCTTAGATCCACAGGTGATTTGGTGGGAATGTACCTCATGCAGGAGAGGGGAGCGTGACTGCCAATGCAGTTCCGTGATGGTCAGGCTTCGAGATAGCATTGATCCAGATAAGAGGAACTGGAGCTGCGAGAAGTGCGGCAGAAGGGAATCCGGGCAGGGGTGGTAAGAAGTCAGACATGCCGAATGATATCACCTAGGCTAATCACCGAAATGCGTAATCGCGCATGGGTGCTCGCGCCCTTTGTTTTCCTAACCGAGGTGCGACGCTGGCCCTAACACTGAGATCGGCAATTGGGACAATACCCTGAAGAGGACACCAAAGATACTCCCCTTTCCCATCATCCGCGACACCCTTGATCCGCTGGCTGAAGCCTTAACCACCCTACTTGATCGGGAGTTTCCACAAACTCTCGCGTCAATTCCTGATATCCAACCGCTCCTTTTCATAACAACGCTGGCAGCCAGAAATACGTATGCAGCAATTCGTTTTCTCGCTGCCGATTTTCCCAAGGACGCGAGCCGACAAGTAGGGTTTGGACTGACAATCGAGTCGCTTGCCCGATCGCTCACTGATCTGATATCTACTCTGGTGTTCATGCGCGAGGATCTGCCTTCGCGCGTACGGTGGTTTCATCAAGGCGGTTGGCGAGAGTTGAAGGAGGACTTTGATAGGCATTGCACTCGATATGGAAAACTACCAGAGTGGCAAGACTGGCTTCAGCAGTACGGAGTAGCGCTTGAAGGCGTACGACAGCTGTGGGGGATTTCCGAAGCTGAAGCAGCAGCATCTAAAAAGATGGGGGTGGAGTATTGGCCGACGCCAGCCCAAATGCTCAAAGCGGGACACAAGGACAGGTCAACAGAAAGAAACTGGGATTTTCTCACGTTTCTGAACGACTGGGTTTGAGGACGGTGATGCTATTGGGTACCATGATAGGCTCTCCTCGCCGGTCTGACCGCAAAGGCGTCGTGATCGTCGACCGCCGCGGCCGCTCGGCGGATGAGTTCGAGATTGCTCTCCAGGGGCATCATGTCACCGACCGCAAGCGTCACCACCATGGCTTCAAAGGGATAGAGGAGATGGACGCGATATCTTTGCCGCAGCGTTGTGGAATCGAGATCCGCGATCTGATGGTCCTCAAGGACCTGTTGATACCGTGCGAGCAGGCGCGCTTCGCACGTCCGCCGGATTTCGGGTGTGAGCGCGGTGGCCAAGAAGTATGCGATATCGCCAATCCCCTCACCAATGCGGACGAGCTGCCAGTCGAGAAGTCCTGGTTGGGACTGCTGCCAGAAGAGATTGCCGGGATGTACATCGTGATGGACGAGGGTGCGTGGACCGTCTGCAAGCAAACGCATCACTTGGCAACGCTGGCGCGCATAGTGCACAGCGGGGGCGTGGAGCGCCGTGGGAACGGTGCTCCCGGCACGTCGTAACCCCTGTTGCATCAACGGCACTGCCAGGGCTGCTCCCAGCCGATCTTCCCAGCGCCGGACAGGACCAGCCAGCCAGCGATATTCGTGGTCGAGACTCGCTGTATTCCAAAACTGTGCGTGGAGTCGGGCCAGTTGTTCGACCACCAAGGTCGCTTGGGCAGCCGTCAAGGCATCCCCGGGAGCGCCGGGGATAGCGCCATGTTCTGTCACATCAGCAAGGACCAGTGTCGTGCCCCGTCCGCACTGGCTCTGCGCCGCTAAGATGGTGGGCTGAAGTACGGGGACAGCCTGCGTCACTTCTTGATAGAAACGCACTTCCGTCTGGAGGAGGCGGGGTAACGCCGTGATGCACCAGGCTCGCCAAGACCGCGACGGCAGTTTCACGAACCAACGACGAGGCAACGTCTCCGGCCCATTGTGTTCAACCGCGACGCGCACCCGCGTTGTCGTCCCGATATCAGCGGAAAGCACCTTGACTGCCGATACGGTGGCGTAGGCCGCATATTGCGCAACGATGCGTTGCGCCCAGGCGACCGTCAGATCACTCGGTCGGCGAATGAGAATAGCCTGCGTCACGGGCATCGCGGTGTCTCACTTTTCCTACGTATTATTACGGGATCGGATTGCGCTGAGTTGCAGTCCGTTGATCCTTCCAGACCTGCGGAAGATTCCGGACCCACCCATTATCACTGATTCAACTTCGCGAAAACCGCTGCCATCGCACCGCTTTGTTGTACTGCATCTGGTTTCGGTAGCGGGGTTTTGCCTCTTCGATGCGAAATGGTGCCGTCAATCCTCGCTGTGACTTCGTTCGACAGGCGCATGGTCAGGGCAATGCGCTTGCGTGCGAGATCGACCTCCAACACTTTCACCTTAACGACGTCACCCGCCTTGACGATACTGTGCGGGTCTTTGACAAACTTGTTGGCAAGCGCTGAGACGTGGACGAGACCGTCCTGGTGTACGCCGATATCGACAAAGGCACCAAAATTGGTGACATTGGTGACGATGCCTTCCAGCATCATCCCAGGCTCAAGATCCTTGAGGTTTTCAACCCCTTCGCGGAATATGGCGGCCTTGAACTCAGGTCGCGGATCGCGACCGGGTTTTTCGAGTTCCTTGAGAATGTCCTGAACCGTGGGCAGACCGAATTTGTCATCGGTGTATTTCTCGGGTTTGAGGGCGCGCACGGCCTTGCCGTCGCCGATCACTTCACGGATGCCCTTCCTGATGTCGGCGAGAATTCGCTCGACGACGGGATAGGCTTCCGGATGCACAGCCGAGGCATCGAGCGGGTTGTCACTATTGTTGATGCGCAAGAAACCGGCAGCCAGTTCGAATGTCTTGTCGCCCAGGCGGGGGACAAGCAGCAACTGCTTGCGGCTCTTGAAGGCGCCATGCTGATTGCGGTAGCTGACGATGTTGCCGGCAAGTGTCGTGGTGAGACCGGAGATGCGAGTCAACAGGGGCACGGATGCGGTATTTACGTCGACGCCAACCGAGTTCACGCAGTCCTCGATCACTGCGCCGAGCGACTTTGCCAGCTTGCCCTGATTCACATCGTGTTGATACTGGCCGACGCCGATGCTCTTCGGGTCGATCTTGACCAGTTCTGCCAGGGGGTCCTGCAGACGACGCGCGATGGAAACGGCACCCCGCAAAGAGACGTCTATATCGGGGAATTCCTTCGAGGCCAGTTCGGAGGCTGAATACACGGAGGCCCCTGCCTCCGACACCACCACCTTGGCCAGTTTCAATTCGGGGTGGCGCTTGATGAGATCGGCGGCGAGCTTGTCGGTTTCCCGGCTGGCTGTCCCGTTGCCGATAGCGATCAACTCTGCACCGTGCTTTTGAGCCAACTGGCGAATGGCAGCAAGCGCGCCTTCCCAGTCCCGGCGCGGTTCGTGGGGGTAGATCGTGGAGGTATCGACGAGCTTGCCGGTCTTGTCGATGACAGCGACTTTGACGCCCGTGCGAATCCCTGGATCAAGACCGATGACGATGCGCGGGCCGGCCGGTGCCGCGAGCAGCAGGTCGTGAAGGTTGCGGGCGAAGACCCGGATGGCTTCGTCCTCGGCACGTTCCCGCATCTGATTCATTAACTCGAGCTTCAGGTGCAGCGAGAGCTTGACCATCCAGGCCGAGCGTGCCGAGTCCAGCAACCACTTGTCCGCCGGGCGTCCTTTGTCGGCGATGCCGAAATGGCCTGCAATCATGGCTTCGCAGGGCGAGGCACGCGGCGGATCTTCAAGTTCGGGTTCGGTCTTCAGCGCCAAACGCAGGATGTCCTCGTTGCGGCCTCGCAACATTGCCAGAACCCGGTGCGAGGGAGCGCTGTTGATCGGTTCACGGAAATCGAACCAGTCGTGGAACTTGGCACCTTCGGTCTCCTTGCCCTCGGCCACCCTGGAGACGATCAGTGCATGATCGGACAGGTAACGACGCAGCCCGTCGAGCAGCCCGGCATCCTCAGAGAACCGTTCCATCAGGATCTGGCGTGCACCATCGAGCGCTGCCTTGACATCCTGTACATGCTGCTCCGGCGGTTCAATTTCGGTTCGAACATATTGTGCGGCTTCAATCTCCGGAACTCGCGTTGGATCGTCGAACAGGGCATCGGCCAAGGGCTCTAGACCCGCCTCTCGAGCAATCTGGGCCTTGGTGCGTCGTCTGAATTTGTAGGGCAAGTAGAGGTCTTCGAGACGCTGTTTGGTCTCGGCGCCATCGATCTCGGTTTTCAACTCGGCAGTCAGCTTGCCCTGCTCCTCTATGGAGGCAAGCAGTGTCGCACGGCGCTCTTCGAGTTCGCGCAGATAGGTCAGTCGTTCCTCAAGCAACCGCAGTTGGATGTCGTCGAGTTCGCCGGTGATTTCCTTGCGGTAGCGGGCTATGAAGGGCACGGTGGCACCCTCGTCAAGCAATTGAACCGTGGCAATGACTTGGGCAGGCTTGACACCGAGCTCGGTGGCGATGCGGTGTTCGATGGTTTGAAGTATGGGCGATTTTAGCAGTTGGAGAAAAGGTTGCATCCACTGTCCTTGATTTGTCATAGATCGCCTTCTTGCAGTACTCGCCCCAACCCAGCCTGCTCCAAATGCCAATGGGTTGGGATTTGGCCGGTTGTCATTGATCGGTTGTAGAGAATAATTTTCTTCACAATATTTACGTTTTTTACCGATCCGTTTTCCCCATCCACTGCTTGCACCCTTTATCCACGAGATCGGCAGGTATTTCTTTGCTTTGGCCCTTGTTGTTTTTCTCAAACCAGGTACAAATACCTAACAAAGTTGTCTGGAGTAAAATATTTTGATATGCACAGGACCAGCAGTCCTTTTTTTCTTGTTCCATTATAGCCTTCAGCCTTATATTTTATGCAGCCAGTTCCTCGGTATAGTGCAGGCGTTCCCCACGCTGCAACTGCCCGTCAAAAAAATCATTCACTGCCATCAATTGTTCCGCAATGCTTTCCAGTTGATTCATGTAGCGGCGAAACTGCGCCGAACCGGCCAGCCCTTTGGTGTACCAGGAGATGTGTTTGCGCGCCACACGCAAGCCGGTATGTTCGCCGTACAAATCGTACAGGCCGTGCAGGTGATTGAGCAGCACGCGCTGGATTTCATCCACTTGTGGCGCGGGCAGGTGCACACCGGTATCGAGAAAATGCGCGATCTCGCGGAACAGCCACGGACGGCCCTGCGCGGCGCGGCCTATCATCACGGCATCCGCACCGGTGTGCTGCAACACATAGTGGGCTTTTTCCGGGGTGGTGATGTCGCCGTTGGCGATGATGGGAATCTTCACGCTGGCTTTCACTGCCGCGATGGTGTCATATTCCGCCTCTCCGGTGTAGGCGCAGGCGCGCGTGCGGCCATGAATGGCAAGCGCCTGGATACCGCTGGTTTCGGCGATCTGCGCGATGCGCACCGCATTGCGGTTTTGCGTATCCCATCCGGTGCGGATTTTCAAGGTGACCGGTACGCTCACCGCCGCTACCACCGTTTCAAGTATTTGCGCCACCAACGCCTCGTTCTGCAACAGCGCAGAACCGGCCATCACATTGCAGATTTTTTTCGCCGGGCAGCCCATATTTATGTCTATGATTTGCGCGCCCGCATCCACGTTGTAACGGGCGGCCTGTGCCAGCATTTTCGGGTCGGCGCCGAGGATCTGCACCGAGATCGGATCGGTTTCGCCCTCGTGATTGGTGCGCCGTTTGGTTTTTTCCGAACCATACAGCAGCGAGTTGGAGGCCACCATTTCACTGACCGCCATGCCTGCGCCCATGCTCCTGCACAACATGCGGAAAGGCCGATCCGTCACGCCAGCCATGGGGGCGACGATCAGGTTGTTTTTGAGCTGGTGGGGGCCAATGCGCATGAATTATTTTCCGTGAAAGGGAGTAATTATAGAGTGGTGACCCGTTCGGGACTCGAACCCGAGACTCCCTGCTTAAAAGGCAGGAGCTCTGCCAACTGAGCTAACGGGTCGTCATGCAGAGAGTTTTAGACGCGGCAACCCAGAGGAGGCTTAACGTGCCAGCCCCCACTGCCGCAAGGCCGGCGTCGAGCGAAGGATCGTCTGGTCCCGCCGGGGCCCTGTGGAGATGAGCCCTGCCTTGACCCCTGTCAGCCCCTCAATACGCTCGATATAGGCTCGGCAGTGGACCGGCAGACGCTTGTATGAGGTGATGCCGACAATGCTCTCGTTCCAGCCTGGCACCTCTTCATAGATCGGCTCACACGCCCGCAGGAGACCGGTCTCGTTCGGAAATTCTCGAAGAACCGCGCCGTTGCATCGGTAGCCTGTGCAGATCCGGATCGAGTCACAGGCATCCAGGACGTCCAGCTTCATGAGGGCGAGGGCCGAGAGGCCGTTGATCCTGGCGCTGTACCTGACGGCAACGGCATCGAACCAGCCGCAGCGCCTCGGCCGCCCCGTTGTGGCCCCAAACTCCTGCCCGCGTGTCTGCAGCATCTGACCGATCGTATCCGTAAGCTCCGTCGGCATCGGACCCTCGCCGACGCGCGTCGTATAGGCCTTGGTTACGCCGAGGACGCCGTCGATCGCGAGCGGACTCACCCCGGTCCCGGTGCAGGCGCCTCCGGCCGTGGCGCTCGATGAGGTGACGTAGGGGTAGGTTCCGAGATCGACGTCCAGGAGGGTTCCCTGCGCCCCCTCAAACAGGATGCTCTTCCCAGTTTTGATCAGATCGTGAATGATGAGGGAGCTGTCTACCACGAAGCCGCGGACGCGCTCGAACTGTTCAAATTGTTCCGCCGCTATCTTTTCGTGATCCAGCTCCTGCAGCTCCTGATGCTGTGGGAACTGGGCTCGCTTCTCTTCAAGGTTACTGCGGAGCCGCTCCTTGAAGAGGTCGCGGTCGGTCAGATCGCCCACCCGGATCCCTGTCCTCGACATCTTATCGACATAGGCTGGACCGATCCCGCGTCCAGTGGTCCCTATCGGTCGACCCTCTCGGAGCCGCTCCAGTTCGGCGTCCAGGATCTTATGGTAGGGAAGCACCAGATGCGCGTTCTTACTGATAAAGAAGTTCTCCTCGATCTTCACGTGCAGCTTTCTGAGCTGATCCATTTCCTGGATAAGGGCGGTCAGATCAATCACCACGCCGTTCCCCAGGATGCAGACCTTCCCTTTCCTCAGTACGCCCGACGGGACCAGGTGTAGGACGATCTTCTCCTCCTCCACCACGACCGTATGGCCGGCGTTGGTCCCACCCTGGTACCGGGCCACCGCATCGAAATACTCTGAGAGGAGATCAACGATCTTCCCCTTCCCTTCGTCGCCCCACTGCGTGCCGACAACGATTACATTGGCCATCGCCGCTCTCCACGTTCGATCTCACCGCAAAACCGCTCGACCGGAACCCGCTCCTCAGCCCCAGAGTCAAGATCCCTGACGAGCAACTCGTCCTGAGGCAGATGAGGTAAGCCCAGCACGATCGCTCGGCTGATCCCGGATCTCTTCGCATAGTCAAATGAGCCTTCCAGGTCCCGCTTGATGATGTCTCTCGCCGCCGAGTAGCCCTGTTCCCGCAGAAGCCGAGCGATACGAAGGGCATGGCGCTTATCGGGGTTAAAGTCGATAATCAGAAACTTCTGACTCGCCACGAGGGGAGGCCGATCCTCGGCAGCTACAGCCTCCAGGACCTTATCCAGATCGAAGGCAAAGCCGGTAGCGGGGCAGGGATACCCGAATCCACCGATTAGGTCGTCGTATCGGCCGCCGCGTGAGATCTCAGAGCCCAGGCCCTGCGCAAATGCCGCAAAGGTCACGCCGGTGTGGTACTCGAAGGCCCTCGCTTCGCCGAGATCGATGATCACCTGATCCGCCAAACCGTACTGCTCCAGGACTTCATAAACCTGGGTGAGGTTTCTCAGGGCCTCCTGCGAGCGCCGGTTGGGCGCCAGGTCCCGCGCGCGGGCCAGGACCTCCTTCCCCCCGTAGAGCATTGGTATATCCAGCACGGCCTGCTTGGACTTGTCGTCCGCGTCCAGACCTTGCAGGAGCAGCTTAAGCTCGAGGGTATCTTTCCTGTCGATGGCCGAAACGAGCGCTCGGCGTCGATCAGGTCCGAGCCCCAGGGCATCGACGAGCCCCCGCACGTACTCGATCTGGCCGACATCGATCTGAAAGCGCTGCAGACCCAGGGCCCGGCAGCCCTCCACCACCATCGCCACCATCTCGGCATCAGCCTCCGGCCGCTGGAGCCCGATCAGCTCTACGCCAAGCTGAACGCACTCGCGCTGCCGACCAGCCTGAGGGGCCTCGTAGCGAAAGATATTCGTCACATACGAGAGACGCAACGGAAGGGGACGGTGCCGAAGCGTAGTCGCCGCGAGGCGCGCCACCTGGGGGGTCGGGTCGTACCGCAGTGCCAGCAGGCGGCCGGTCTGCCGGTCGACGAACTTGAAGATCTTTTCTCCGCCCTCTCCCTCCGAGTCTCCCGAGAAGACCTCCAGGTATTCAAACGTCGGGGTGATGACCTCTTGGAACCCCCATCGCTCAAAGACCGTCAGGATCTGGCGCTCAGCCCAGCGGCGCAACGCGGTCTCCTCCGGCGGGAAGACCCGGACGCCTTTCGGGATGGCGGTTTTGGAGGAATATTCGAAGTCGCTCATCAGCGTTCAGCGATCAGCGATCAGCGGCAGTGTAGGGGCGCTGCTTGCTGCGCCCGCATTGGGCAGGGCAAGTCCCCTGCCCCTACGACGCTGATGGCTGTCCTTACACCTTCACAAGCTTAACGAAGACGATGTTGGGGAGCCGCCGGATTTCGTCTATGACATGAGCGGGAACAGGGTTGTCGACATTCACCACTGACACGGCCCGGCCACCAGGCTGCGCCCGCCCCAACTGCATTCCGGCGATGTTGACCCGGTTCTTTCCGAGCAGGGTGCCAATCGTCCCGATGACCCCGGGCACGTCCAGGTTGGAGAAGATCAGGAGGTACCCTTCGGGGATGGCTTCCAGGCGGAATTCGTCGATCCGGACGACCCTGGGCTCTCGGCGGCTGAAGAGCGTACCCGCGACCTCACTCGTGCCACGGTCGCCTTTGACCGAGACGGTGATGAGGCTCGCGTAGTCGGCCTCCTCCAGCACCTTGCTCTCAATGACCCGAATGCCGCGCCCTTTCGCCAGAGCCAAGGCATTGACGTAGTTGACCTCATCGCCCAAGAAGGGGTCCAGCGTCCCCTTGACGACGGACGCAGTGAGCGGCGCCGGGTCATAGCCCGCGATCTCGCCCCGGTAATCGATCCGGATCTGTCGGAGCCCCCCCTCAGCAAGCTGAGAGGCCAGGCGGCCCAGTTTCTCGGACAGGGTGAGGTACGGCTGAAGTACCTTGTGCAGCGCCGGGTCAATCGACGGGGCATTCACGGCGTTCCTGATGAGCCCCTTCTGGAGGTACTCGACGACCTGCTGGGCAATCTCAACGGCGACATTCTCCTGAGCTTCCTCGCTCGCCGCGCCGATGTGCGGGGTGCAGATGAAGTTGTTGAGCGTCAGCAGCGGCGCGCTGGTGGTCGGCTCCTGTTCAAATACGTCCAGGGCCGCCCCTGCAACCTTGCCGGCCTTCATCGCCTCATACAAGGCCGCCTCGTCGACGATCCCGCCTCTTGCGCAGTTGACGATCCGAACCCCCGTCTTCATCTGCGCGATGGCGTCGCGATCGATGAGATGGTACGTCTCCGGGGTGATAGGGGTGTGGATCGTGATAAAATCCGATCGCTGGAACAGGTCCGGGAGCCCCACCAGATCGACCCCCAGCGCTGTCGCGGCCTCCTCGGAGACAAAGGGATCAGAGACGATGACGCGCATGGCGAACCCTTTGGCGCGTCGAGCCACCTCGCCTCCGATCCGCCCCAAACCGATAATCCCCAACGTCTTACCTCCCACCTCGACGCTGAGGAACGCGCCCTTCTCCCACCGGCCGCCCTTCATCGAGGCGGTAGCCTGCGGGATATTCTTGGCGAGGGCCAGCAGAAGCGAGAAGGTATGCTCGGCAGTGGTCAGGGTGTTACCGCTCGGGGCATTCATCACCAGGATTCCGCGAGCCGTCGCCGCCTCGACGTCGATATTGTCCACCCCGACGCCTGCCCTCCCTACCACCTTGAGTCGGCGCGCGGCCCGCAGGATCTGGGCGGTCACGCTGGTGGCGCTTCGGACGATCAGGCCATCGTAGTTGTCGATACACTCTTGCAGCGCCTCTGGGCTCAACTTGCGCCGCTCATCGACCTCGAACGCCTCGGCTTGGCGTAGAATCTCAATACCGCGTGGCGAAAGACCGTCGCTCACAAGGATTCGCATCCGTTCCCCTTGACTGCGCTCATCCATATCGGTGTCTGTACCGGAAAAAGCCGAAGCGCTGGAAGCGTCTTCAGCCTGCCTGGCTCAGTACCTCCTGGACCGCTCGTACCCCCTCGCCCAGCTTAATCGGATAGCCGAGGTCGGTGAGAGTTCGTTCCAGCGCCGACAGGCAGACGACGACGTCGGATTCATCAGCGTATCCCAGGTGGGCCAGGCGGAAGATCTTCCCCTTGAGCTGAGCCTGCCCGCCCGAGATGGTGATGCCGTGGGCTGTTCGAAGCCTCTTCACGATGGCGCCGGCCTCGATGCCCGGCGGGGCGGTAATGGCGGTCAGCGCTGGGGTAGGCCGTTCGGTGAACAGTTCGAGCCCGAGCGCCCTGACACCGGCGCGCGTCGCCCGCGCAAGCCGGTCATGTCGCGCGAAGAGCGCAGTGAGACCCTCCGCCCTGATCGCGGCGAGGGACTCGTGAAGCGCCATCACCAACGAGACCGCCGGCGTGAAGGTGTTCTGGTTTTTCTCCAGGCTCTTCCGCTCCGCCAAGAAGTTGAAGTAGAACTTCGGGAGGCGGGATTGCTGCACCATCGCCCATCCCTTGTCGGACACGGCGCAAAAGGCGAGGCCCGGTGGGATCATCAAACCCTTCTGAGACCCGCCCACAACGACATCCACCCCCCAGGCATCCATCGGCAGGTCCGCCACCCCCAGACTCATAATGGCGTCAACGACCAGGATCGCGGGCGTTCTCCCGACGATCCGGGCGATCGCCTCAATGTCGTGCAGGACACCCGTAGAGCTCTCAGTATGCGTGGCAAAGACTGCCTTGATGGTGGGATCAGCCGCGAGCGCTGCCGCCACGAGGTCAGGCTCTACCGCCCGCCCCCACTCCACATCGATGTACTGCGGCTGAAGGCCGTAGGCCTCACAGATCTCCCCCCAGCGCTCGCCGAACTTACCGCTCCTGATGACCAAGGCTCGATCGCCGGGCGAGAGCGTATTCACCACCGTCCCCTCCATCCCACCGGTACCGGATGAGGTGAACAACAGCACCTCGTTTTTGGTTTGGAAGAGGAATTTGAGCCCTTCCCTGACTCGGCCCAGGAGGGCTTCATACTCCGGACCGCGATGGTACAGGATCGGCCTGGCCATCGCCAGCAAGGCTTCCGGGAGGACCGGGGTCGGACCCGGCGCTAACAGATGTCGCTTTTTCATCGCTGCGTCTCTCGTGTGTGTTGAGGCGTAATATGTCCCTTCAATCCGTGGCGACTATATCCAAAACGGCGCGCAACTGTCAAGGCGAAATGCGGCCCCGAAAAGGCCGGGCGCGCATTCGTCGCTTACTCCTCGGCCGCCGCGCCCCCTTCGGCTGCCGCCCCTTCCTCCGCAGCCTCCTCCATCATCTGGTCGAAGTCCTCGCCAACGTCCTCGCCCATTTCTTTCCCCATCCGCTTGGCCCAGCGCGCGACACTCTTCGGATCGTTCTCATCCAGATCGCCGAAATTGCTGGGGTCAGCCATTCGCTCGAAGCGGCTCTCTTCAGACTTGACCACCGCGAACCGGGAGAGCAGGCGCGTCAGCTCCCGACCGCCACAACGGGGACAGACAGGCGTGGCGGGGTGACGGATATTCCGGATCAGCAGGCTCACTCGCTTTCCGCAACTATCGCAAGCGTATTCATAGATCGGCATCGCGCACCTCGTTTCTGCTAAGGCTCATCACCGTAAAGAGCCGCCAAGTCTCGGCATGGGAGGATACAACTCCTACCCGTGTAAGCAGTTATCAGATCGTCCCGCCGCTGTCAAGAGCAGACGGCTACCCCAAGAATAGCGATTGACAGCGCAACCCGTTCATCGGCTGGTTATGACACCTCCGTAGGGGCGGGGTTGATCCCCGCCCGCTGATCGGGAGGACGTAAAACCCTCCCCTGCAGTGCGTGTACCAGACGGGTGCGCCTGCCTAGCAGTAGACAGGTCAACAGCGGGTCATGGCGAACCTTGACAAGTCCTTACAAAGGCGGGAGAATCGCTGCAACCTTTGAACGTTTCTGTAGGCGCGATAGACTGACCAACCGCGTCATCGTGACTGTGGCTTCCCCATCAGCTTTCCGCACGGTGCTCATCTTCGCCGCCGTAACGGGTACGATCGACGTGCGGGAGGTAGGGTGATGGCGGAGAGAGGGCTTGATCTCCAGTCAATTAATGTTTTACTCTAGTCCCGTGAATAATCGGGAGGCTCAGTATCGCTGCCGTGAATAAGCCGATGAACGTCTCTCGCCGGGCTCGCGCCGGTACCTACGTGACCGTCTCGACGGTCGGCGGCGAGCGCGTGCGTGCCTTCGTGCCGACGCCGCTTCTACCGACGCCGCCGATCGAGATCGACGGGGCGCTCCGTCTGGCGCTCGACGAGGCTCTGGTCGCCTTGGGACGGCTTGATGGCGTCTCCGGTTTCCTGCCAGACCGCAATCTGCTTCTCTACTCTTTCGTCCGCAAGGAAGCCGTGCTGTCCTCGCAGATCGAGGGCACGCAGTCCTCGCTCTCCGACCTTCTGCTCGCGGAGATCGACGAGGCTCCGGGCGTCCCCATAGACGATGTCAGCGAAGTCTCTAATTGCGTCGCCGCCATCGAGCACGGAGTACGCCGCTTGCGAGAGGACTTCCCGCTCTCGAACCGGCTGCTCCGTGAGATGCACGAGATTCTATTGCGCCGCGGCAGGGGGGCGGAGAAGCAACCGGGCCACTTTCGTCACTCGCAGAACTGGATCGGTGGCACGAGGCCAGGCAACGCGGTCTTCGTCCCGCCTCCTCCCGATCGCGTCGAAGAGCTCATGGACGCCCTCGAATGTTTTCTCCACGACGAGCAGACCTCACCGCTCCTGAAAGCCGCGCTGGCCCACGTTCAGTTCGAGACCATTCACCCGTTTCTCGACGGCAACGGCAGGGTCGGACGGATCCTGATCACGCTCATCCTCGTCCACGGGGGTCTCCTGAGAGAGCCCATGCTCTATCTGAGCCTTTACTTCCGGCAGCACCAGCGGGAGTACTACGAGCGCCTAAGCGCGGTGAGGCTCGAAGACGACTGGGCTGGGTGGCTTCGCTTCTTCGCCGAAGCCGTGAACGTGACGGCACGGTCGGCGCTCGACACGGCACAGCGAGTGACCGGCATGTTCGAGGCGGATCTTTCTCGCATTCACTCCTTGGGCCGGCGCGCGGCGGCGGCTGCGCAGGTGCACACGAGTCTGTCTAAACGGCCCCTCGCCTCGATTGCGAAGCTCAGGGAGCTGACCGGGATGTCCACCCCAGCGATCATCCGCGGGCTCGAAGCCCTGGCGGGGATCGGCATCGTGCGAGAGATAACCGGCCGCCGACGAAGTCGCATCTTCGCCTACGATCAGTACCTGCGACTACTCAACGAGGGGACTGAAGCGCCATGACCCCGGAGATCTCCGGGCGTTCGTTTGAGGAGACAATCGAGTCGCGGATGTTTTACTGGCCGGGATAGCTGGATCGGTTTAATTACAGTGAGGCCCACCGCGCCTTACACTGGAGTTAAGGAGGAATACCTTGATGGAAGCGCTCCGTTGGCTGATCCCGTTGCTGGCAGTCGTGGCGATCTTTGTGCTGGGCGCGCGCGCCCTCTTGTCGTCAAGGCGCTCTGGGCAACTTCTGGTCTGCACAACCTGCGGCGCTCAGACTGACGAGCCTCGATCAAAGACTAAAGGCTCATTCGTGATCGAGGTTGTGCTTTGGTTGGCGTTTGTAATTCCCGGCCTTCTCTATAGCCTGTGGCGCCAGTCAACTCGCCAGAAAGTATGCCCCGCATGTGGAAACGCGACGCTGATCTTGGCGAACACACCCGATGGACGCAAGCGCGCAGAACAGTTTTCCGAGGGGAAGCATTGAGGAGGAAGGTTGCGGATTCCGGTGTACGGACGCACTGACAGCGGCCAACAGACAGGGAGACGGTGAATAACGTTGCGTACTGCGATCCTGTCGCGCCGATCGACAGTGCGCCTATTATCGCGGGGCCTGAGGTCCGTAAGGCCGGATTCTGGATTCGACTGGCGGCCTGGGTCGTCGATCTCACCTGCCTCTTTCTGGTCACCATCGCTCTCGCCCTTGCAGCGCTGATCACCATTTCTCTCGGGGGCCAGTTGGGCGGTGAGATCAATGACCAGGTGATGGCATTGGCTGGGTATTCAAGCGCTGCCATCGTCATGTTGAGTGGTGTGGTGTATTTCACCATCTTTGTCGGCTCGTGTGGGCAGACCCCGGGGAAGATGCTCTTCCGCCTGAAGGTTGTCCGAGTTGACGGTCAGGAGATGACCTATGGCAGGGCATTGCTTCGCTCGCTGTGTTGGATGCTCTCGCTGCTGCTTTTCAGCAGTGGCTTTCTGATGATCGCGTTTACCCGGCAAAAACGCAGTCTGCACGACATGCTGGCAGGCACGTCCGTGATCCGCCTCCAACCCTCACCTTGACAGCACCTGTGCCCCTGTGCAGTTTGACCTTGACAAGTGGCGCTGAGGGGGCTATTTTTAGGCACTTCGGAGGGAGCATGGGAGGTGTTTGAAGGACTCACAGAACGATTAAGTCTGGTCCTGAAAAAGCTTCGTGGCCACGGGCGGCTCACCGAGGAGAATATCACTGAGGCGCTTCGCGAGGTTCGGCTTGCTCTGCTCGAAGCGGATGTCAATTTTAAGGTCGTCAAAGGGTTCATCGAGCGCGTCCGCGAACGGGCAGTGGGCCGTGAGGTATTAGAGAGTCTGACCCCTGGCCAGCAGGTCGTTAAGGTCGTCTACGAAGAGCTGGTCGAGATGCTCGGCAAGACACGCGCCCCGCTGACCTATGCGCCGGACCATCCTACGGTCGTCATGCTGGTCGGCCTGCATGGATCAGGCAAGACGACTACGTCGGCGAAGCTGGCCCGGTGGTTCGTGTCGGAAGGGCGGTCGCCGCTCCTGGTGGCGGCCGATACGACCAGGCCGGCGGCCAGGGAGCAGCTCCAGACTCTGGGGCGGGTCCTCGGGGTTCCGGTGTACACTGGGGTGGGTTCTGCGCTGCAAGTCTGCCAGGAGGCGAAGAGACTGGCAAAAGAGCGCGGACAGAATCCGGTGATTCTCGACACCTCCGGGCGACTGCATATCGATGAGCCGCTGATGCAAGAGTTGGTGGCGATTGCCGGGGCAACCTCCCCGACTGAGCGGCTGATGGTCGCCGACGCCATGACCGGACAGGATGCGGTCAATTCCGCCCTCCGGTTCAATGCGGATCTTGACCTGACGGGGTTCATCCTCACCAAGCTGGATGGAGATTCCCGAGGCGGCGCGGCCCTCTCGATCAGGTCGGTGACGGGGAAGCCGATCAAGTTCATCGGTGTAGGCGAGAAGCCGGATGCCCTCGAGCCTTTCCACCCTGAACGACTGGCTTCTCGGATCCTTGGGATGGGCGATATCCTGACCCTCGTGGAAAAGGCACAGGCGAGGGTGGATCAGAAGCAAGCCCTGGACCTTGTGAAGAAGGTTCGCTCCGATGGCTTTACGCTGGAGGATTTTCGCTTGCAGCTCCAGCAACTGAAGGACCTCGGGCCCCTCGATCAGGTCATGGAGATGATTCCGGGGTTGTCACGGCAGAAAGGCCTGGCTGACACCATTTCAGCGGAGCGAGATTTCAAGCAGGCTGAGGCGATTATTAACTCGATGACCCGGAAGGAGCGGGAAGTTCCCGAGATTATCAATGGGAGCCGGCGCCGGCGTGTCGCCGCCGGAAGCGGCACATCTGTGGCGGACGTGAATCGTCTGCTCAAACAGTTTATCCAGGCCCGGAAACTGATGAAACATGTCCTTCCTGGGGGTAGCGGGGCGAGGGGGAAAATGGCAAAGCGCCTTCGGTCCTTCATGGGAGCATGACGCCGGACGGATGAGGGGGAGATAAAGATGGCTGTGAAGATCAAATTGCGGCGGGTTGGGGCGAAACAGCACGCCTTCTATCGCTTGGTTGTGGGAGATTCACTGGCCGCGGGGGGCGGCAAGGTGCTGGAGTCCCTGGGTACCTACGATCCCCATGGGGAGCCGCCTGCACTTTCCGTGCAGGCGGAACGTGCATTGCATTGGTTGCAACGGGGTGCTGAGCCTACCGACAGCGCCCGGCAGCTTTTGCGGCGAGCAGGCGTCATGCGGCAATTCGCTGAACTGAGAGCCGCAGGAAAGGGCCAATAACCCTGGGGTCGTTGGGCCAAAGTACCGTAAGGAGGGAAGATGGAAGGCGGTCCGTCGGTTCCGAGTCAGGATACCATGGAGGAAGCAAAGGCACTCAAGGAGCTGGTAGAACGGATGGCCATGGCGTTGGTGGATAGTCCGGACCAGGTGACCGTCGATGCGGCAGAGGAGGATAAGGCGTTCGTCCTCCGCCTGCGAGTGGCCCCTCCCGATGTCGGCAGGGTGATCGGAAAGCAGGGCCGAACGGCCAAGGCAATGCGCACCGTACTGCACGCCATCGCAGCCAGGTCGAAGCGTCGGGCCGTCCTGGAGATTCTGGAATAGGTGAATGCCATCGCCATACCTTGTACTGGGCAGGGCTGTCAAGGCTTGGGGGCTGAAGGGAGAAGTGAAAGTACGGCCCTCCGCCGACTCGATAGCGATTACGGTAGGGTCGGCAACCGTGTACCTCAGGGGGGCCGGGGGCGACCTTGCCGAGTACGTCGTGGAGCGGGTTCGGCCGGCGGGCAAAGCCTGGATCATGCAATTTCAGGGCGTGGGAACCATTGAGCAGGCCGAACGTCTGGTTGATCATGAACTGCTCATTTCCAGATCGGCTGCCCCAACGCTTCCGGAGGGAACGTATTACCATGCTGATCTCATCGGCCTTAAGGTCGTGACTGAAGAGGGACGAGAGCTCGGGCGAATTGCCGAGATCCTGGAAACGGGCGCCAACGATGTGTACGTGGTCCACGGTGAAGGTTCGGAATGGTTGCTGCCGGCGACCCGAGAGGTCGTGAGAAGGGTCGATCTTGCAGGGGAGATCATGCTGGTCCGTCTGCTGAAAGGGATGATCGAAACTGAGGCGGTATGACATTCTCACCCTCTTCCCTGGGTTCTTTCAGGGGCCTCTCTCGGAAAGCATCCTCAAGCGAGCCCAGCAGCGGGGCATCGTGCAGATCACGATCCATGATCTTCGGAGCTATGCCCATGATCGCCATGCCATCGTGGACGATCGGCCGTACGGGGGTGGCGCCGGAATGGTGCTTAAGCCCGAGCCGATCCTCGAGGCGGTCACGAGCCTCCGTCAGGGGCAAGAGACTCATCTGGTCCTCTTGACCCCCCAGGGCCGACCGTTCAAACAGGCGATTGCCCAGGAGCTTGTCGAGCGCCAACACCTGCTGTGCGTCTGCGGCCGGTACGAGGGGTTCGACGAACGGGTGAGAGACCTCCTGGCGCCCGATGAGATCTCCATCGGGGACTACATCCTGACTGGGGGTGAGCTGCCGGCCCTCGTGCTCCTGGATGCCGTCATCCGACTTATTCCCGGCGTGCTGGGCGATGAAGACTCAGCCCGGTACGACTCTTTTGTAGACACGTTACTGGACTTCCCCCACTATACGCGGCCACAGAGCATTCAGGGGCTTGGGGTTCCGGACGCGCTGCTGTCGGGTGACCATGAACGGATCAGGCGCTGGCGCCGAAAGGAGGCCTTGCGGCGCACGAAGGCGCGTCGGCCGGATCTCCTGCAGCAGGCTTTCCTGAGCAAAGAGGACCTTGAACTCCTGGGGGAGATCGAGGGTGAGCAAGGGGCCAGTTAAACGATTCGATGTCCGAGGGGCGAGGTGCTTCGCACCTCATACTTTTTGCATGTTGGAGGCTGAATCATGGATGTTATCAGGAGCGTCGAAGCGCCCTCGTTGAAGGCGCAGATCCCGGACTTCTCGCCCGGCGACACGGTAAAGGTACAGGTGAAGGTCCGGGAAGGGGATAAGGAAAGATTCCAGGTATTCGAAGGGGTGGTCATCCGTAAGCGCGGCGACGGCCTTCGTGAGACCTTCACGGTGCGCAAGGTCACTTACGGCGTCGGCGTGGAGCGCATCTTCCCCATCCATTCCCCCATGATTGACAAGATCGAGTGCACAAGACGGGGTCATGTCCGTCGGGCGAAACTCTACTACCTGCGAGAGCTGAAGGGAAAGGCTGCTCGGATCTCGGAGCGCAAGCTGACGTAAAGAGGACCGCTGCTTTGCGTCCTGAAGAGGTGGAGACCTGCCTCCGTGCCGCGGGGTATCGCCTCCTTGCCGGTGTTGATGAGGCCGGGCGAGGATCCTTGGCCGGGCCGGTAGTGGCTGCCGCTGTGATCCTTCCGCCGACTTGCGCGATCGATGGGGTGGATGACTCCAAGGCGCTCAGCGCACACCGGCGCGAGCAGCTCGACCTGGCGATCAGGGCCGAAGCGATGGCCATCGGCTTCGGCGTGATCCAGGAGGAGGTCGTCGATGCCATCAATATTCTTCAGGCGACCATGCTCGCCATGCGGCGAGCCATCGAGGCTTTGAGCCCACCCCCTGATTTCGTTCTGATCGACGGCGATCGATCCCCCAACTGTTCCAGCCCCCATCGACTGATCCCTTCAGGAGATCGTCTCTGCTTCTCCATCTCTGCGGCTTCCATCCTGGCGAAGGTTGGCCGGGATCGGATCATGCAAGCGTATGACCTGGCCCTCCCGCAGTACGGCTTCGGCCGGCACAAAGGGTACGGGACCCCGGAACATCTGTCGGCTATTGCGCGGTTCGGGGCGAGCCCTATCCACAGGAAGAGCTTCAGAGGTGTCCGGGAATACGTGTAACTGAGCCTATCGATGAAAGCAGGACGGTTGGGTCTGGGAGCGGAAGGGGAGCGCGTAGCGAAAGCGTATCTGCAGACCAAAGGGTTCCGGATCCTCCACGAGAACTATTCGACTCCGCTCGGCGAGATCGACCTGATCGCCAAGGAGGGTGGCGTGGTGGTCTTCGTGGAGGTGAAGGCCCGTACGTCAGGCGAGTTCGGTCCGCCGCAGGCCTCGGTAACGCTGGCAAAACAGCGACAGATCGTCAAGGTGGCACGGCTATACTTGCAGCGGGAGAGGCTCGCCGAGGTAGCCTGCCGCTTTGACGTTGTGGCGGTAACGTTTGCAGGAGGCCAGGCGGGGCAGCCCAATGTCCTCCTGATCCGGGACGCCTTCAGCAGCGAGGGGATCGCCCTCTTTTGATGGAGTCACGATGCTGGCCAAGGTGTTATCTAGCGCGGTTCTAGGGGTCAATGCCTACCTGGTCGAGGTGGAGGTCGACATCGCCCTTGGGCTTCCCGTCTTCAATACCGTTGGCCTGCCGGATACCTCGGTCAAGGAAAGCCGCGATCGGGTGAAGGCGGCCATCAAGAACTGTGGGTTCGACTTTCCCTCCAGACGGATCACCGTGAACCTGGCACCGGCCGACATCAAAAAGGAAGGGGCCTGCTTCGACCTCCCCATGGCCTGCGGCATCCTGGCGGCAATGGGCCTGGTCAAGCCGGACCGACTCAAGACCCATCTGCTCCTGGGCGAGCTCTCGCTGGACGGCGGCCTCCGTGGGGTGAAAGGCGCCCTGCCGATGGCTGTTTCGGCTGCAGAGAGGGGGCTTACCGGGATGGTCCTCCCGGCGGAAAACGCCGCTGAAGCGGCCGTCGTGGAGGGGATTCAGATCTATGGTGTCGAGACGCTTCCGCAGGTGGTACAGTTCCTGAACGGCGCGCAGGAGATTCCGCCTACGCGCATCGACCTGCAGGAGGTCTTCGCCCAGCACGCCAGATACGGGGTCGATTTGGCCGACGTGAAAGGGCAGGCCCACGCGAAAAGGGCGCTTGAGGTGGCGGCTGCCGGCGGCCACAACATCCTCTTTATCGGGCCGCCTGGCTCCGGCAAGACGATGCTCGCCAAGCGACTTGCCACCATCCTGCCTGACCTGGTGTTGGAGGAAGCGATCGAGGTAACGAAGATCCATTCCATCTGTGGCCTCGTACCTTCTCGCGCGGCGCTCGTTGCGACGCGGCCCTTTCGAGCGCCTCACCACACCATCTCGGATGCCGGCTTAATCGGCGGCGGGACGATTCCGCGACCCGGCGAGGTGAGCCTGGCTCACCATGGGGTCCTCTTTCTGGACGAGCTGCCGGAGTTCAAGCGGTCTGTTCTAGAGGTGTTGCGTCAGCCGATCGAGGACGGCATCGTCACCATCTCGCGCGCCGTGACCTCTGTCACCTACCCGGCTTGCTTCATGCTGGCCGCCGCTATGAATCCCTGTCCTTGCGGCTATTTCACCGACCCTAAGCACGACTGCGCTTGCGCCCCGTCCCAGATCCAGCGCTACCGCTCCCGGATCTCTGGCCCCCTCCTGGACCGGATCGACCTGCATATCGAGGTCCCGCCGCTCCGCTATCGGGAGATCACAACCGAGTCACAGGGGGAGCCTTCCGACGTGGTGCGGATGCGGGTGAAAGGGGCCAGGGCCATCCAGCAGGAGCGGTTCAGGCGAACTCAGACCTTCTGTAACGCCCAGATGAGCGCCAGGCAGCTCCGGAGGCACTGCCCAGTCGGGCCGGACGGGCAGCGCCTCCTGGAGACCGCGCTAGAGCGGTTGGGGCTGTCCGCGCGGGCGCATGATCGGATCCTTAAGGTGGCTCGCACCATCGCCGACCTTGAAGGCTACGAGACGATCCGGACCGACCATCTAGCCGAGGCGATTCAGTACCGGACCCTGGACCGCACCCCAGGACGGTAGCGGATCTACAACGTCGCCTCCCGGATATACCGGAACTTCAGGGCTTCAGCGTCCTGACGCTATCGGATAATTCAGTTGAATCTCTACGCGCGTCTGACTGTTCGAGACGTGAAATGCCGCTTGCTCATGGCTGGGTGCGAGCAGGAATAAGCTAGGGTTGTTCGAGAAACCGCCGCCTTCGCCAGGCAACCCGATCCGGTTCCTGTCAAATTTCGCGTTGCCGTTTTCATCGTGATATACCGCAGCGGCGTACACGCCTGCCTTTGGTGCAATCACACAGAACGTGACGGTCCCGCGCTTCGCCGGAATGCGTTGCTTTAAGATTTTCTTGCCTTTCACGAGGAAATCATCCGGATTGTCGCCATACAGGACGAACACTATATTCCCGCGATCGCTCCGGACTCCCTGCACTCGGACATCGATGGCGGCAGAGGTGCGGTCACATGCCTGCTCGATCGCCTCGATCCAGCCAGGTACACCCCATGACAGCAACAGCAGGCAAGTGAGCCCGAGGCCAGACACCACTGACAATACGCGATGCATCGTGTTGCTATCGATACGCCCTGCGCCGGTAGAGCTTGCCCAGGATCAGCGCCGTCGCGAGCCATGGGTGACGTTGTAGACGCAGTGGCACTTCTGCCCTCATACCGGAATGCCGTTCGATCTTCCAAAGGATATAGCTCGCACCACCCTGAAACGTGAACACCCCTTTGAGAAGGCGCAGGATGTTCAGTATTTTTCCTTGCACTTTCCGGATTCGCCATGCAAGGCCGGTGATGGAGCGGATAGAGAGGGGTATTACCGCGTGATATCTACTCGGCCTGCCTTCTTCGACCGGCCGCACGTCGAGCTGCACACACCCCATCCCGATGCGGGTGACCTGCTCATAGTAATCAAGTGAGTCATCGACCAACCGCGCTACGGCATCTGCCCGTTCAGGCCTTAGTTCGGTGCCATAGCTCAGGCGCAGCGCCTGCTGCCACAGTTCGCGAGCATCGAACGTCGATGGTAGAACCGGAAGGACGCGACCGACAAATGTTACGATAGCCTGAGCTAATGCCTTGAACACCCGCTGGGCTCCGTACTCATCGCGAACGTACAGCACCCCAGCAGGTTGTGCATACCTTCCCCAGAGGTGCGAATGAAAACAACGGGTTGAGGTGCCTCGCTCGAAGTCCGCACAGGAAATCACGGTATACTTTGTCCGGATGGCACGACCACCACACTCGATCCCCATGTAAAATACAGTCGGCGGTAAGATACGGTATAGCCAGCGCTGCCACAAGGTCCCATGGAGAGACCGGTAGCTGTCAACCAGTACGCAAAGATCAACAAGCCCCTCGTCCGTCTGGTTTCGGAAGCAGGAGCCATACGCGAGAATGGAGACCACGGCGTTGCCATAGCGCGCCAGAAGCGTGTCAGCCAGGGCACGAACCCCCGGCGCAACGGGTCGCGCACTATGCTGCTCGATGGAGGAGGCTAGCTGCGTCCAAGCTTGCAGTCTACCGCGCATACGTCGCCGTTCCTGGGTGGCGCCATACCTGCACCGGATTGTGCCCGGCCCTTCCTGCTATTCTTGCGCCTCGCAACAGTTCGCGGAGTGCAGCCCACAAACCGGGAAAGATCCCTTTCTTGTACGGCGAGTCCTCAGGAAGTGCGTTCATCAAGCGGCGATGGGCCTCGCCCATAGAGTGATAGGGCATCAGCGGAAAAAGGTGATGTAGGGCATGATAACGCAATCCAATTGGAAACAGGAGCAGCGTCAACAAGGAACGTCCCTCGATAGTCTGAGAGTCCTCGATCTGCTCCACGTAGGTCATGTTGCCTCCCGTATTCAGGAAACGGTGCGCAGCCAGCGTGCGAACCCAGTTCAAAGCGATTGTAGAGATCGACAGACCATAGACCATTCCAACCGTCGTCCACGGGATAAATCCTTTGAAAAGCAGCCCGATGACGACGACTAACCACAGCAGACAGAGAAGATCCAGCGCCGTCCAGAGGCCATGAGGTTCCGTTGGTGGGATGACACGCCGATAGTAGGGATTGATGGTATACGAGGACCAGTTTTCTAGGAGCCACCGCCGCGAGGGGGGATAGAGAAATGACAGCGGCACCAAGACCAGGAAGCGGAAAGCGGCCAGGAGCGGCACAGCCGGAATCTGTGCGAGATACAGTGCCGTTTCGCGAACAGGAGCCGAGGCTAGAGGAAGATATTCTCCCTCAGCCGGAGTACCGAACTTGCGAGGGTGATGATGGTCAAGATGACTGCGGTACAGAAGTGAATGGAGGAGAAAAGGCACCCCGAAAAGAAGATTCCAGGCGATATGAAATCCTCTCATGGAGGGCTCCTCCCTATGGACAAGCTCATGGATGAAGATTCCAACCCTGAACAACGCCAGTCCGGACACCAGGAATGCTACGATCTGAATTACCGAGAACGCCGGCGCCATCAGGTAGATCGCAGCAAAGCCGTACCCGATGGACACCGTAATCAGAAAGTCAGCCCAATAGAGCAGTGGTTTTGGTGTGAACAGATCCTGAACAAGCTTCTTGGCCTCTCGGCGCGAAAAAACCGGAGTCTCTTGCTCCTCGTCGGCAGCCGGCGATTCCGATCCCTGCAAGGCAACAGAAGGCACCCTTTTCTTAGAGCCGTACAAAGTCTATCTCCCCTCCGTGAGTCACCGTTAATACGCGCGGCGACTCGCCCGCAAGGATTTGTCCGTCAAGCGCGCATTTCGTCTTTAATCGCAGTATGGCTTCATGGATGTTCCTGCTCGTGTACCCGGACTCAGGTGTCAGGTACCGGCTGGGTCTCCCTGAGAAGAGCGACGGCGCGGCGAGCAGAAGATCCTGTGGCTGATAGGCAACCGCCGTATACCTGAGTGGACCATCCTCCTCCCCCCAGTACGGTCGTATTCCTGGATTCAAACGCTCCAACGTGGTGATGAACAGCGCGAGGTAGTTGTGCGTACCGCACGATTGACCGTCTAAACGAATAGCGATCGGGGTGGGCTCAACAACGCGTCGTCCTAGCGCGAGACCCAGAAGATACCGGCCCACTGTGACGGCTGTCCCCAGGCCACCGCGCATCAGCCCCGATCTGGCCCGCCGGCGAGTCGCCTTTCGAGCGCGGGTGACTTGAACGATGCCGGCGGCGCTGAAGAACATCCCAAACCGAGGGGCACTGCCCGGCCCACAATCCACCCGCAGGATCGCCCGCCGTACAAGCTGCCCAGCGGGTCCCCTCCCCTCCGACCAAGCCAGCAGACGCTCTAAGGCCTGTGTCGGCTTACCTCCCATGCCGACATCGGCAGCGGTCATATTCGAGGTCCCACCTGCAATGAGAACCACTGGAGGTCTCACCGCAAATGGTCTGGCGTGAAACAGGGCTGTCAGCACGGCCTGGACGGTTCCATCGCCACCGCAGACGGCCAGGACCTCCACTTGCTGCGCTGCCATATCTGCAAGGGCGCCGGCTACGGCTTCCGGGCTGACAACCTGTCGGTGGATCGCCGGCTTATACCGGTCCAGCAGGCGCAGGAGGACCTGAGGGCCGTGTCGGTTCGTCCCGCTCTGCGGATTGATCAGGATGCCCAGCCGTCGCGGCCGGCTGGCGTCCCACAGATCCGAGGCGCAAGGAACAGGGCCGACGTCATTCTTCGCAAGCATAGGCATAGCAGCACCAACACGGCGCAGAAGCGTTCCCCCTGTCACTCCCAACTCCCTGGATTGGGAATTCGATTGGTAAACAGCCGTATGGCAAGTGAACGGTCGCCGCAGTGTCCAATTCCATCGGCTAGCCAGGATCGCAACGGTCCGTAAGCGATCCGCGCATAGACGGCGGTGCCAAGGCGTACCAGGAGCAGAAGAGTCGAGAGCGCCGTCCATACGGCAACGGCAGTCAATCCCAGATCCGGCCTGCTGAAGCCCAGGCTTATGGTAAGCAGGATCAGATTGGGATTGCGTCTGGCAGTCACCAGCCTAAAGTAGGAGTCAAAGGGACGCCAGCAGAAGATGCTGTACTGGCCGAGCCAATACTCAAATACGCCCTCGACAAGGCGTCCAGCAATATATCCGATAAAGATCACCCACATCGCGAGGTCTAGCGTGAGCAACGGCACACCTGGATGGAATGACTCCAACCCGCGGCCCCACAACAAGTACCAAAACGGTGGATGCACCAGGTCCATGATATGGTCGAAAAAGTGGCCGAATCGGGTTGACGTGACCGTCACCCGAGCGAGCTTTCCGTCCACCGTATCGAGGAAGGTCATGATCCATGCGGCTAGAAGCCCCCACCCATACAGACCGTTCACAAAGAGGGCACCGGCCGCGCAGACCAGCATCACGCTGGTCATCGTGACATGATTCGGCCTCAAACCGAAGGCTACGCAAAGGCGCGTGGCCCATCGGGCCGGAACAGGCCAAACCCATTTCGTGACCAGGTCGGTCACGCCTTTGTAGGCGCTTGAAAACAATCGCTCCTCTAATGCCCGTTGCGTCTCGACCCTGATCGATTCCACAAACGGCGGCTCCGATTTTAGCAAAGACTTATTAAACGAGGATAGACGGTCCTCAAGTCTCTCTACCCGGACTGACGGAAGAGCATCCGTGCTCTCCTCCCCGGACAGGATGACGCGGGCCCCCCTTGCTAGGTTAGCCGGTACGTGGGCTGCAACTGCCCTTCGAGAAAGCCCTGCGGGTACATCGAGGATGACATTCAACGACTTGGCCAAGTCATGGAGGACTCGGCCATCGAAGAGGTAATCCCCGCGAACGATGAGCACGGAATCGTCTGGTTTCACGGAGGAGAGATCATCCGCAATCGCCGTGACCCCCGCCTGCCTCAGCACACGTCGGTAGCGCTCGCGGGATGATAGCTTCCACAGCGTGACTGGAGCCTCTCTAAGTATGTGGGCGCAAACAGCCATTACTCACAATGGGTACGCTTCCCGAAAGATAGGGAACGCCACCAGTTTGTTATCCGGAAACCTGGCCGATCATTCGTGAGCCAAGCAAAAAACATCTATTTATACTGTACAAAGGTCAACCCGGTCAAGATCGGCCCCTCAACTGGGATTACCCCTGTAGCGTGATTGGGACGAGACCCGAATCATGGTCGCTCGTGACCAAAGAAACCTCGCCGTGTCGTATCCGATAGACCCTGTCGGCAGACTCCACCACGGCAGGCTGATGCGAGATAGCCAGAATCGTCAGCCGATCCAGAAGGCCGCGGAGCGTTCGGCATATCTCAGCCTCGGTCTCCGGGTCGAGCGCGCTGGTCACTTCGTCTAGGATCAGCAGTTTGGGCCGATGCGCCAGCGCCCTGGCAATAGCGATGCGTTGTCGCTGGCCTCCTGACAGCGTCGAACCGCGCTCCCCAACCGAACTGTGGATCCCGGAGGGCCGAGCCATCACAAAGTCCCAAGCGCCTGCAGCGCGCAGTGCAGCTTCGGCGTCAGCCTCGCTCAGCTCCGGATCGCCAAGCGTCACGTTCCGCAGCACTGTGTCGTGAAACAGGAAGGTCTCTTGTGGCACGTATCCGATCATCCGCCGCCACTGCCGCAGATTAACGGTGTCCAGCGACAGGTCATCGATCCAGATCTGGCCGTGTTGCGGACGCAACAGACCAGTAAACAGATCTGCTATCGTCGTTTTCCCTGCCCCCGATGGCCCCATGATGGCAGTGAATGATCCCACCGGAACGGTCAGTGACGCATTCCGCAGCACATGATGTTTTCCATATCCAAAGCTGATCTTGTCCAGGAGAATGGCCTTCTCGAAGTGGGGGGGGAGGTCTCCTGGCCCTGTTTCACGGTCACGGTTCGCACCATCAATGGCCGCCTGTAACGACCAGAAGGCGCTTTCCAGGGTCCGCATTCTCTGGTATTGCCGCTGCATCTTCGCCATGCAGGTCAGCAATCGCGCGAGAAGAAGGACCATAATCATCACGATATTGAACGGCATCTGCCATCGGCCGAGGGCCACGTATAACCCGACAGCGACGACGGTGGCCAACAGGACATCTTGGGAGGAACTAAGCGCTTCAGTGCTGAGCACTTCCCGCCGAAACGCCCGATTCAATCGCTTGGTGTCGGAATTAAGGGATGGCCCGATCAACTCTTCCCTCGCCATGGCTTTGAGTGGTTTGATGGATTGAAGGCTATCGGTCAAGCCGGCGAGAAGAGATTTTAATAGTTGGGTCTGGCGGGTTCCGGCTCGATGCGCCATACGGATGAACCGATTGAGTCCGTAGAGGATAATGATTCCGGGCACTAAAAATGCCAAGGTCGCCTTCCCCGCGACAACAAAGGCCACACCTGCATACACAACGGCCTCGACAAGCAGAGTCGCACCCTTGGCACCCTCGAAGTACGCCATGGAAGCCCGCATTGCTTCAGTACCCACCGCGTTGGCGAAGCTTCCGACTGGTTGACGTACGTAGTACTCCCACCGAGCGGCCAGCAGGGCACGGAGCAGAGAGAGTCGTAGCTCAGTCGCGACATGCGTGACCGTGTAGCCAACCTGGGTTTTGGCTAACAGGAGAAAACCCCCTTTGACCGCCACACAGAGGATAATGACAATCAGTAGCGTGCCGACAGTCGGCGTCAGTCCTACGGCTGAAAGGGATTGCGTAAGGATATGCTGCACGCCGGAAGGGAGAGAACCGCTTCCCGAGGTCTTTGCGCCGGTCGCCGCGCTGAGCATCGGAAGCAGAACGAGGAGTCCGGCCCCCTCCGCCACGCTGGCGAACAGCAGAGAGATGAAGGTGAGTGCGCTCCGTCGCGGATACATCCGGACGATGGTACTTAAAAATCGCATGGCGACACGCAGCCGTCCAGTACTGAGTTGACTAACGACCGGGAACTTCGACGATGCAGGCGAGATCTAACCGTCCAATCTGTGCCACCGAAGAAGATGTACCCATGAGTCCGCGATAATCTCGTTGAACATCCATTCCACAGCGGAGGGCTTCCAGAACCAACGTCGTCGTGGCATCGCCACTATGCTGCTGCCGTGGTGTCGTTATCGCGGTTGGCTCTCCAATGCCTCGGCCAACCTCACGTAATGGAGGTCAATATTGTGGCGTTCATTATACTCCAATGCCGGCATCCACGACAAGAATCTGGGCGAGGAGGCGCTTGACCTCACCTATAGCATGCGGCTGCCCTGGTAGCGCGGGTCGCGAGCACGCATGTATCGGGTCAATCAGGCGGCGCTGTGGCTCATGTCGTGTCGCGAACCGTTGACGAGAAAATCGGCTATGGCATCAGCGCCGCGTTGGGCCGCGGTGCTGCCTGGCTCCTCATAAAAGGTATAGGCGAATCCTTCGCGTTGCGCTGACAGGTATTGGGCGTGGGTCTCCCATGCCGCAGCCAGCGCTGGGCCGAGACCGTGCGAGACGTCGTCGATCACCTGTCCAAAGTGCCAATGCGCGTAGTATGGATTATGCTCCCACGCGATCCCATGCGCGTTGAGAAAGATACAGGGTCTGGGCTCCAGAAGAAATTCGTACACCTGGCTGCTCACGTCGCCCAGATAGATATCGGCCGCGAGCGTGTAGGTCATATCGGATGAGGCCGGACTGCCGAGGTCGATCAGGATATTTGGAACCCCATAGTACCGACGTGGCAGCAACGCGTGGTGTCGCCAGCGCCGCGTGAACAGCACGACATGCGGCGCAAAGATGAGATTGTAGCTCGGATGGGCGAGAAAGAAGTCGAGGACCCGGTGTCCCATTCTTGTCCACGATGAGAGGCTCTGGTCGAAGTGCGGATTGTAGACGACCACCGGATTGTTGTTGTCGAAGAACCGCCGCCGCCCCCTGCCCCAGGCGCGTACCACCTCGAACTTGGGGTAGCCGGGCGCGGTGTAACACCCCGGTGTCAGGTGCCTGAGCCTGTTGAACCGGTCCACGTATTTCTGTCCGGGAAACAACACGAAGTCGAATAACGCGATATGCTCATCTCCCGCTACTTCGCGGTCGCCGGCGCCGTGCCGAGTATGGATAAGCGTCAGATCCTTCAACCCGTATTGTGTGCGCAGCCGTCTGCCGTGCCGGTCCGGTACAACCAGCGCGTCAAGGCTCCTGAAGAAGTCGAGATTGTCCTTGAGGATGCGCCTCTTACGCCCGAATTTGAACTTTGACACCACAGGATCGATCAGCGGATACCACCACGCCGGGCGCAGCCGGAGCAGGTTGCAGCGATGCCCGGGATAGAGATCTCCAATCGACCTGGCCATGTCAGCCTCGGCCTCGGTTGAGGTGGCAATGATGACCTCGAATTCTGGGTGCCGGCGCGACAGCTCGTAGGCGTAGGGTGCCGCGTGCGGCACATGATGCAGCACATATTGGTTGAAGAGGAAGCCGATGCGCATTGTTTTCTGTTCCTATGTATGATCGCTCGCGCCGATCCAGCGGCCGTGACAGTTTCAGGGAGTGCCGCCCGATCAACAGTAGATGTTCCGTGGGCGGTGGCGCGTATCGCGTCGCAACCTGCGGGCGAGAAAATCGGCTATGGCATCAGCGCCGCGTTGGGCCGCGGTGCTGCCTGGCTCCTCATAAAAGGTATAGGCGAATCCTTCGCGTTGCGCTGACAGGTATTGGGCGTGGGTCTCCCATGCCGCAGCCAGCGCTGGGCCGAGACCGTGCGAGACGTCGTCGATCACCTGTCCAAAGTGCCAATGCGCGTAGTATGGATTATGCTCCCACGCGATCCCATGCGCGTTGAGAAAGATACAGGGTCTGGGCTCCAGAAGAAATTCGTACACCTGGCTGCTCACGTCGCCCAGATAGATATCGGCCGCGAGCGTGTAGGTCATATCGGATGAGGCCGGACTGCCGAGGTCGATCAGGATATTTGGAACCCCATAGTACCGACGTGGCAGCAACGCGTGGTGTCGCCAGCGCCGCGTGAACAGCACGACATGCGGCGCAAAGATGAGATTGTAGCTCGGATGGGCGAGAAAGAAGTCGAGGACCCGGTGTCCCATTAGGGCGTAGGAAGCAACGCTCTGGTTGAAATGCGGATTGTAGACGACCACCGGATTGTTGTTGTCGAAGAACCGCCGCCGCCCCCTGCCCCAGGCGCGTACCACCTCGAACTTGGGGTAGCCGGTCACGGTGTAACGCCCCGGTGTCAGGTGCCTGAGCCTGTTGAACCGGTCCACTTCTTTCTGTCCGGGCAGCAGCACGAAGTCGAATAACGCGATGTGCTCATCTCCCGCTCCTGCGCGGTCGCCGGCGCCGTGCCGAGTATGAATGAGCGTCAGATCCTTCAACCCGTATTGTGTGCGCAGCTGTCGGCAGTGCATCTCCGGTGACACCAGCGCGTCAAGGCTCCTGAAGAAGTCGAGATTGTCCTTGAGAATGCGCTTCTTACGCATGAATGCAAACTTTGACACCACAGGATCGATCAGTGGGTACCACCATACCGGGTCCAGGCGGAGGAGTGTACAGCAATGCCCGGGGTAAAGCCCTCCGATCGACCTAGCCATATCATGCTCGGCCTCGGTTGAGGTCGCAATGATCACCTCGAATTCCGGGTGACGACGCGATAGTTCAAAGGCGTAGGGCGCCGCGTGTGGTACCTGATGCAGCGCGTAGTGGTTGAAGAGGAAGCCGATGCGCATGATGCGTACCCTGGTCGCGACCGCGGTTATTTATCAACTGAAAAACGTCCCGTCCCAACCATGGGTACGTCGGGCGGAGGCGGCCCGGCAACACCGAGAAGTACCTCGATGTAAAACGGTCCATGGCGCAATCGACCACTCCTCCTCTGCGGTCGGTTAAGTGCCTGACCTCATCGTTTTACGTGTTCGCCCTGTGGCATAGTCCGCTGTTGTGGCACCAACCCCCATCAGGCCTGCAGCCCTCTACGTAGGGCACGCATCAAGAGATCGACAAACACGAGGAGACATACCTCATGGTCAGCAGACCATTGGCGGTCCATGGATATCGGTTCTTCTGGGATTGATGCCGTTTCGGTAGTGAGACGTCTTGCCGTACGATGGCTGATGAAGGCTGCGATGCCGATGGCCTGTCGCAGTGTTACGACTCAAGGGCCACCTTGACGGATGCAAAGGACTGACAGATGCGGTCGATCTGGTCAGGGGTGTGCGCCGCGCTCACGCTGCATCGGAGTAGACTCCCGCCATCGGGGGTGGCGGGTGGCAGGATCATGTTCACGTACACGTCTTGACGGAAAAGACCGTTCCAGAAGGCGATCGTGTCTTCTGCCTGTCCGAATCGAACCGCGATGATCGGACTGGGTTCCGGACCCAGTCTGAATCCCAAATCCTTCAACGAGTCGTACAGCCGCTGTGCGTTAGTCCAGAGCTTAAGACGCAGTTCGGGTTCCGTTCGGAGTCTGAGCAGGGCAGCCCTTGTGGAGGCGACAACCGATGGACATAGGGAGGCAGTGAAGATATACGGGCGACTGGCATACCGGACCAGTTCCATCACTGGATGATCCGAGACACAGAACCCGCCGGTGGCACCCAGGCTCTTACTGAAGGTCCCGACGATAAAATCGACACTGTCCTCGACGCCGGCCTCCTCGGAGCGCCCGCGGCCCCGCTCTCCCAAGACCCCAAGCGAGTGGGCCTCGTCCAGGAGCAGATAGGCGCCATGCTCCCGTTTCAAGGCCGCTATCTCCACCAGCGCCGCTCGATCCCCCAGCATACTGTAGAGACCTTCTGCGATGATCAGCGTGTTGGAGCAACGCTTCCCCAGACGTGTCAGGCGCTTATGGAGGTCAGCGGTATCGTTGTGGCGGAATCGGATGACCTCAGCACCACTCATCCGACAGCCATCATAGATGCTCGCATGGCAATCGGCATCGATCAGGATTACGTCTCCAGGGCCGGCGAGCGCCGAAATGACACCTAGATTAGCCAGGTAGCCGGTTGAGAAGACATCACACCATCGACGTCCATAAAACTCTGCCAACTCTCTCTCTAACGCAAGGTGTCCAATAAAATTACCATTCGCCATTCTGGAACCGGTGGTACCGGTTCCTTGCTCCCGCACGGCGTGGGCCGCGGCTTCAATACACTGAGGATCGAACGTCAACCCCAGGTAGTTGTTCGTCCCTGCCAGGATCACCGGACGGCCGTTCACGACAGCCTCGGTCGGCGACAAGAGGCGCTCGATCGTCACCCGGAAGGGATCCTCGCTCACCATTGCCAATGATTTCCGGGCATCGGCCAACTGTCGGAACTTCTTCAGGAGGGCCATCACCTGTGCTCCATAAGTTGCTCGATCTGCCTGGTGAAATCCCCGATGGTTCGTACATCCGAAACAATGTTTAGAGGAATGGAGATGTCGAACCGTTCCTCCAACTCAAGCAGAAGTTCCATGACCTTCAGCGAATCGAGATTGAGATCGGCTACGAGCTCTGTCTCCTCTGAAAGGGTCTGCCCCTCCTGCCCATGTGGCCGCAGGATCTCGTAGAGTTGCAGCAGTATCGCCTCGTAGCGAGCCATCTGTGAGTCAGCCTGACGTGAATGAGGTTATGCGCCCGTCCCTTGCCCTGGCAACGGGAAACCAAAAGTGAGCCTCAGACCTTCTTCCAAACGCACCTTTGGCGTCCAGTTGGCGACCCGGCAGAACGGAGCATTATCGCAGATCCAGTCCGGGTGCCTGAACTCCCGCACCTTTCCCGGGGTGAACATCGGCGCGTATCCTATCACGGATGCTACCATCTTGTTGAGCCTCGCGACGACATCCAGGATCAGCTCCGGCACCTGGAAATGAATCACCCGTTTTTCCCGAAGTCGCTGGAAGGTCTCGACAACCTCATGCCAAGCATACCCATTGGGATGCCCATCATCCAGTTCGAACGCGCGTTTCTCTCGGACATTGCCGATCAACCATTGTATCACGGCCTCTGCCAGATCTTCCACGTAGAGCAAGGAGAATCTGCCGTCTTTTCGACCCAGTATGGGGGCGATCCCGTGCAGCATCAGGCGAAGCAGGGGACGCATCGCGCGGTCCTCGGGGCCATAGACCACTGGAGGGCGAAGCGCGGTCCACGGGAGCCGATCGGCTACTGCGGACAGGGCGAGTTCCCCCATCCGCTTGCTGGCTGCGTAGGGTGACAACTCCGGCTCTCGAGCCGCCAACGATGATATCAGCAGAAATCGGGGCACGGGGCTTCGGCTGGCGGCAATATGGGCCAGCCGTGAGACCGCCTCAACATTCGTTCGGTAAAATTCGGCCTCGGTGATCCCGCGCACCGCCCCTGCGCAATGGACCACAGCGTCCGCATCGCCCACCAGTTTTTCGAGGCAATCGCGATCTTCGAGTGTGCCCAGAACCCACTGAAGCGAAGTTCCCGAAAGGCGGGCTGTCAGAGACGGTGAACGGCGCAACGCGCGTACGCGCCATCCTCCTTGTATCAGCCTCCGGGCTACAGCGCCCCCAATGAATCCCGTCGCCCCCGTTAACGCAACAACGTCCCGCATGGGTCCGCTTGCGGGCGGGATTGCTGTGGACGAGTCTCGGCGGATCCGTTTCGGCTGTGGAAGAGCTGGGCTACGTTATTGCGGTTCAGGAATTCTTCCCGGGTCTTCGAGCGGGAAAGTTTTCCGGATGACGTGCGAGGCAGCGTACGGGGAGAAACGAGCTCAACGAAACAGTCGATCGCGAACTGCTCGCGGATCAACCCCTGCAACCGATGGATACATTCGGTTCGCTTGGAGGCATTCAGCTCCCGGTACTGGACGACCATCACGGCCAATTCAGTCCGGTTGGGAGTCTCGATCGAGAACGCGCACGCGTCGCCTATTCTGATTTCGGGTAATTCCTCGGCGAGATGTTCTAAGTCCTGAGGCCAGATATTTCGACCGTGAATGATAATGACATCTTTCTTCCGGCCAATGATGACAATGCTCCCTTCCACGAGATAGCCAATGTCTCCGGTGTCAAGCCACCCATCCGAGGACAAAACCTTCCGAGTTTTTCCACGGTCTCCGAGGTATCCAGACATGATACTGGCACCCCGCACAAAGATCACGCCGGCGCGGCGGTCCGGGAGAACCTGACCCTGCTCATCTCGCACCTCAACCTGGATCCCAGGGAGAGCGGCGCCGCAATTGACAAATCGGCTCGCATTTGTCCAATCCGTTTCCGACCCGCACCCACGTCCATTGAGCGGCATCGCCACTCCACGCTCGGATAAAGGCGTCTGCTCAACGCGATCAACGGTGATCCCTTCACCGAGGGATGCAAAGCTGATGGCGAGGGACGCCTCTGCCATACCATAGCAGGCCAAAAATGCGCTTGGCTTGAACCCGCTCGGCGCAAAGGCTGCTGCAAACTCCTCCAAGACATCAGACCGAATCGTTTCAGCGCCTACTCCTGCGGCTCGCCACGCGCTGAGATCGAACTTGCCGACATCATCCCGTCTGAGACGCCTCGCACACATCTCGTACCCGAAAGTCGGACTAAAGGAGATGGTGGCCCTGGTCTGCGTCATCAGGGATAACCATAATCGAGGTCGCATGGCAAAGGATCGCGTTTTCAGGTAATCCACAGAAACCTGGCCCACCATCGGCGCGAGTACGAACCCGACAAGCCCCATGTCATGATAAAAAGGTAGCCAGGATACAGCGCGATCCCCGGGGCGAATCTTGAGGCCGTACGCGAGGATACCCTCCAGATTGGCGAGCACTGCAGTTTGGGTGATCATCACCCCGCGGGGCAACAGGGTACTCCCCGAGGTGTATTGGATATAGGCCATCTCCGTGGAGACTAAAGGTTCCAACTCCTGCTGGACTTCTGGAAGGCACGTGAAGGCTTCTACAGTCCCGATATGGTCTAACTCGAGGCCCTCGGCGGCCTCGCTCAGAAATGAGAAAAATTCAGGCCCAGCCACCGCGACGGACGGCTGGCAGTTCGCCAAGAGCGCCCTGAGTTGGGCAACATACCTTTTGTGACCGCTTATCAGGAGCGAAGCCGACAGAGGGACCGGCACGAGGCCGGCATACTGACACGCGAAAAAGAAGCGTTGAAAATCCGGATCTGTGTCCGCAACGATGGCCACTCGAGCTCCTCGCTCGAGTCCCAGACTCAAAAGGCGGCGCGCCAGTGATCGTGCCTGTTCTCGAAGATCAGCATAAGACAGGACTGCGTGCAGTTCGCCCTGGTCCCCGTAGAAATTGCATCCAGTCTCTCCCTGGGCTGCATAATCCAGAGCCTCGGCCAACGTAGAAAAGCCACTGATTCGAAGCGGCACGGTGTTTTCCGTCGGCGTCGGTCCTGTTTTCATCCTCCCGCTACCCCCTCTGTGCATTACGCCGTTGCCTGATCATTTCAGCTTCTCAACATTGGCGAAACCCCTGACCTGCAAGCCAAGAAGGAGTAGAACCGGCCGAGCTGTTCCGCCACTCCTAAATAGATCAAGATCATGAGGCGGCGCGCCACGCGTATCGCGCCAGGCGAGAAACGGCAGATATCCTCGCTAGCCTGCAGGAGGGCACTGGCGTCTCGAGGCCTACGACAGGCAGCTCTCGTACAAGACTCGCATTAGTGACGGATGAATAAATATTGAAAGTTTTCATTATGTCCTGGATAATAACGCGTACTCAAGACTATGAATAGACCTGCCTACCCCACCATCGAACAGATGACATTGCATTATATACAAGACCTGAGGTCTTTCACAACAAGAAAGTGAAGGTGGATCATAATCGTGACAGTGACACAGCAACTCCCCTGCGGTGCAGGGGCGTTGGATCAGAACCCCGCAACTCGCACACCGATAGGGAATCCCCTGCCATGCGCGCAGATCTCGAACCTATACGAATCGAACCGATAAACAGGTCGCGGGACCTTCGGCGGTTCATTCGCGTCCCCTGGTCGATCTACGTCGATGATCCCGCATGGGTCCCCCACCTGCTTCTCGAGCGACGCGAGCAGTTCTCCCGGCGTCACCCGTACTTCGCGCACGCGCGCTGTTGTTTCTGGCTCGCCTACCGCGGGATGAAGCCTGTCGGCCGGATCAGCGCTCAGATTGACGCGTTACACGAGGCACGGTATCGAGATGCCACCGGATTTTTCGGCCTGCTCGAAGCCGAGGACGAGGTAGAGACGTTTCACGCGCTGTTGAGTACAGCGGAGGCCTGGCTGCGTGACCAAGGGATGTTGCGCATCCGCGGCCCATTCAACCTTTCGATCAATCAGGAGTGTGGGTTGCTCGTGGAGGGTTACGATACGCCTCCGATGATCATGATGGGCCATGCCCGTCCGTACTATGCAGGTCTGCTCGCGGCCGAGGGATATCAGGGCGTAAAGGACCTGTTGGCCTATCATGTTGCCACACATTTCACGCCCCCAGAACTCATGCGAGTCGTTTTGAGCCGAGTTGCGGGCGCCGTACGGATCAGGCCGATGCGCCGGTCACGCCTGAGCGAAGAGATCGGTATCCTTCGAGAGATCTACGAGGATGCGTGGTCGGCCAACTGGGGCTTCATTCCCTTCACAGAGGAGGAGTTTCGACACCTCGGGCACAGCCTGCGACTGTTGGTTGAGGACGAGTACGTACAGATTGCAGAAGTGGATGGAGTACCGGTCGCGATGATCGTCGCCTTTCCGAATGTCAATGAGGCGATAAGCGATCTGAATGGACGTTTGTGTCCGTTTGGCTGGCTCAAGCTCTTGTGGCGGCTTAAGGTGAAGCATCCGAAAACGGCTCGTGTCGCCCTGATGGGCGTGCGCAAACGTTTTCAGGGAACCGCGTTGGGGACCGCACTTGCGTTTCTGCTCATTGATGCCGTGCGCGGTCATGGCATCAGGCGTGGAGTCCAGGCGGTTGAGCTATCCTGGGTGCTGGAGGATAACATGCCGATACGGAATATGCTTGCCATGATAGGAGGGGTGCCCTACAAACGCTACCGTATCTATGAAAAGGCATTGAGATGAGGAGCGGGCTGCCGTTGACCGCGATTGTCCTTGCTGGAGACCGTGTGTCGGACGACCCTGTGGCTCGCGCAGCGGGTGTCCCGTGCAAGGCGCTCGTTCCTGTTGGCGGCGTCCCCATGGTCCTCCGCGTATTGGGTGCCCTGGCTGAGGCGCAGGCGGTCGGCGATCGGATCTTATGTGGGCCTGCGTGGCACGTAGTGGAGGCCAACGACGAACTTCACAACCTGAGTGCGTCCGGGCAGGTGAAATGGGTTGAGGCTCGCGAGACACCCAGCTCCAGCGTGTACGCAGTCATGCAGTCTCTCCCGCAGGAACACCCGGTTCTGTTGGTGACGGCGGACCACGCCCTCCTGAACGCCCGACTGGTCGATTATTTCTGTTCGGAGGCTCGGATGAGGGACGCTGATGTCGTCGTCGGGCTGACCGCATACGACCTTGTGGCGGCCGCCTACCCAGAAATGCGGCGTACCGTGCTCAGATTTCGGGACGGCGGGGTCTGCGGATGCAACCTGTACGCGTTCCTGACCGCGCGAGGCCGTTCTCTGGTGGGGTTCTGGGGCCAGGTTGAAAGACTGCGCAAGAAACCGGTCCGGCTTATCTCGAAACTGGGATGGGTTCCCGCCCTGGGGTTTTTCTTCGGATGGCTATCCCTTCGTCAGGCTCTCGCCAGACTCTCACAGCGTCTGGATCTCTCGATCGAGGTCGTCATGCTCCCATTTCCTGATGCGGCATTGGACGTGGATACAGTCAGCGATTGGAAGCTGGCCGAGAGGATTGTTGGGCGCAAGCTGTCGTGAACGATGCTGGATGTCTCGAGTTGTCCGTCCATGGCGCAACAAGATGGTGGGCGTCCTCCAGGTCAGCAACACAATCCACCTCAGTCCACTTCAGGCCCTGGATGGGACAGGTCCAGACCAGGCCTGCCTGTGCCATTTCATCGATGACCGAGAGATACCAGTGCCTCAGGGCATCCGGTTCCCGCATCGCGCGGTCGATGGCATCAGAAAATAGGCCAGGCCCGCTTCCACGAAACAGCAGCATTCCGATCGACTCTCCATGGGACTGCTCCTGACTCAGGGTCTTCCCCACCCTGAGCACCTTGCCTTCGTTGACCGTCACCTTCATATCGTCGGCGTCATAGGCCGGCTTGCGGTCCGTGACGAGCGTGACCGGCCGGGACGGCGCATCCAGAAGACGCTCCAGAACGGCCGTCTCAAACAGCGTATCCCCGTTCAACAGAATAAAGTCCTCAGTCATCAGGTGACGGGCCAACCAACAACTAACCAGATTATCGCTCACGGCAAAAAAGGGATTGTGCAGCGTTGTGATCTGGTTCGACCTGCCATGGCCCCGTACGAGTTGCTCCACCTTCTCGGCCTCGAAGCCCACGATCACGGTCACCTGATCGACGCCGCACCTCATCAATTGAGCGATCTGCCACTCCACGAGGGACCGGCCACCGATCTGTAGGGCACATTTGGGGACCTCGGCTGTCAATGGGAGCAGGCGTCGTCCTTGTCCCGCGCTTAAGATGACGCACCTCATTGACCATCTCCTCATGCGGACGCACGCCCGCACGCCCTGACGTGCCGTTCGGCCTTATCTTCAATAAGTGTAGACTTGTGCGATCTGGCAGCAGTACGATACCATATAATCTCTTGGAAGGGGTAGATCCAAGATGGGCAAATCCACACAGCAGACTGGGAGATTCTGGGGAAGCGGTCAGCCATCAGCAGCAAGCTGTCAGCTTTTGATACGCCCCTTCACTTTATCCGAGGCTGACCGCTGAACGCTTCATAACTATGCTGATACTCGATCGATATCTTACCCGGGAAATCGCCAAGCCACTCTTCGTCTTTTGCGGAGGGCTATTACTGCTGTTTGCCAATTTTACGGCCATCCGTTACCTGAATCAGGTAGCTGACGGCGTCATGCCCGCCCAAAGCGTCCTGCCGCTGGTCCTGGTCAGGGCTGTGGTCGCGCTGGAGATCCTGCTGCCGATCGCGCTGCACCTATCGGTTGTCGTGACCCTGGGACGTCTCTACACCGATTCTGAAATAACCGCCCTCTTTGGTTCCGGTGTCAGTCCGGCACGGATAATACGCATCGTATTCGCGGGTTCTCTTGTTGTAGCGGGGATCGTAGCCTATCTGTCCATCTATGCGCGACCATGGGCCAACGAAACCCGCTATCGTCTGGAACGCCAAGCGGTTGCGAATATCGATCTAAACGATATGAAACCGGGACACTTCTACGAAAACTCCTCCGGCACTGTCTTGTTCTTTCAGCAGCGCGACCAGAGCAGTGGTCGAATGCAGAAGGTCTTTATTCAGTCTCGGTCGGGGGATCTGGTTCGACTTATCTGGGCGGAGGAGGGTTATTACCCTGAGCCGGCGGAGACGAGTGCGGGCCAGACCCTGGTCTGCTCTGGAGCACAAATCTATGAGCTCTCTCGAGATCAGGGCAAGGTGAGACAGGCCACATCTGACGGGTTGGTTCTCGAGTGGGAGAAATCGCATGCCCTCTCGGAGGAGTACAGGCGAAAAGCCGCCCCAACTTGGCAGTTAGCCCGCTCAGATTCGTCCAAGGATATCGCGGAGTTTCAATGGCGACTGTCAACCCCGGTGGCCGCCTTTCTGATGGGATTGCTGGGCTTTCCTCTCAGTCGTGCCAGGGCACGCCAGGGTAAGCATGCCAAGTTGTTCGTGTCGGTGCTGTGTTATGTCGTATTCTATAATCTGAACATGATGGCGAAGACATGGGTTGCGCAGGGGGTTGTGAACACCGTTCCGGGCATCTGGTGGGTCCATCTTCTCTTGGGGGTTCTGGTTGCAGGCCTGTTGTGGAGACGGATAACGCACCCATGAGTACAATCGATCGCCATATTTGGCTCAGGGTGATCAGGAGCTATGCCCTTGTGATGGCCGTCCTGTTGTCTGTCTTCAGCCTGATGGCATTCGTTACCGAGTTGGACTCGATAGGGCGCGGCACCTACGCGCTGGGCGACGCGGCCCTGAACGTCCTCTTGACGGTACCGAGCCGGATGATCGAACTGGCACCGGCAACCGCCCTACTGGGGAGCATCATAGGCCTCGGAGAATTAGCGAGTGGCCACGAACTAATCGCCATGCTGGTCTTAGGCGCCTCGCCGCTGCGTATTGGATGGTCGGTGACCGTGACCGGCATCCTCCTCATGATTGCGGTGGTAGGGGTTCAGGAGTGGGTGGCTCCGTCCACGGATCAACTCGCCTACACGCGCCGCATCCAAGCGATCTCGAATCCGGAAGCCCTGCACACCAAGCAGGGATTCTGGTCGCGCGATGGGCGGCAATTTATCCGGGTGCATCAGGTGTTGCCCGGTCGCATTCTCTCCGATGTCGAGATTTACGAATTCGATGACCAAGACCGCTTGCGCCTGGTGACATGGGCGGCGCGGGCCGACCCCAAGGATTCGGATCGGTGGGTGCTCGCGGATGTGGTGCAACAAATGACCGAAGTGGAACGGGTCGTGACGAAACGCCTTGCCAGTCTTCCCTGGGCTGGATCACTGACACCAGCGCAGGTAGAGTTGCTCGTCCTGCCCGTCGAGATTCTGTCCCGTTCGACCCTCGGCCAGTATATAGCATTCCTGAAAAAAACCGGCCAGGACGCAGAACGCTTAGAAATCAGGTTATGGCAGCAGATCACAATGCCCCTGTCGACCCTGATGATGGTACTCGTCGCAATCCCCTTTGTGCTCGGCCCCCTTCGGAAGGCGACGGTGGGCAAGCGGATCCTTCACGGATCGCTGGTCGGCGCTGCCTTTCACCTGAGCAGCCATTCCGTGGCCCATCTCGGGGCCATCTTGCATCTGAACGCGGCGCTGACCGTGTTAAGTCCGCTGGCCGTGCTGGGTGGGGTGACTGTGTGGGTGTACCGTCGTGTACAGTGAGCCCGTCGCCGAGCCTGGCATCCTTATTACTCGCTCCTTCCCTGCAACAAAACAGTGGTTCCCCAGGGAGTAGTCGCGCGCCGACGTTCGGACCTCCCATCCATGAGACGACGGACGCACCTCGTAGACATGATACCCCGCACGCTGCTCCGGCTTTCGACCTCGCGCGGAGGCAGAAGGAACTCCTATAATAGGGATAGTGCCTCGCACCTCGGGAAGGTACACCACGGAAGAGCGATGAGTATGTCCGTGCAAAATCATCTCTACGCCGTGCCGAGCGAGAAGGGCCCTCAACGCGGCCCAGTCGGTGAGTCGTTTCCGCCACGCGACCATGGCCGCCATAGGGGGATGGTGGATGAGGAGGATTCTGAACAGGCCCTGTCGGCGGGTGAGATCCAGGATGTCGCCGAGTCTATCCATCTGTGCAGCCCCCAGGCTTCCTGTGGCGAAAAAAGGAGCGGCCGGGTGTGCGGAGGTCACTCCAATCAGAACGGCATGCCCGCGCACACGTACACCTGGAAAGAGTGTACGGTCTGGCATCTGCTGTTCTCCGGTCTGCAATCCCTGATCGGAGGCCATATAGGGTGTCCACAGGGCGAAGGTGTCCTCCCACGGAGTGCGGACGTATGCATCGTGGTTACCCGGGACAACGGTCACGTCAGCCGGTGAACCAAGGGTCTCCAGCCATTGTCGGGCTTGTTGAAATTCACCGGGGAGGCCAATCTGGGTCAGATCACCCGTAATCACGATGTGGTCCAGCACCAGCCCACTCAGATCGTGAAGCAGGGCAGCTAAAATCTCAGGTGCGTGCTCACGACGACGCCGGAGCCGCCAGGACAGGTAACCCAGCGCGCGCTTGTTCAGGAGATCGCGGATCTTGACGTCAACCAGTGAGGTGAGATGCAGATCAGAGAGGTGGGCGACCCTGAAGATCTCGTTCATCGGCTTTGCCATCCTGACGAGGAGCCATACAAAGTAACAAGCTCCTCATTTCCCCCTTGAGGAGCCTGTCCGATAATCCCCTGCCTCCCGTTCGACCCTTCGGTAGGCTCAGGATGAATGGTACGCGTTGCTCTGCTGAGACTGTTCATGCAATAAGAATCAGTATAACACAACAAGATCGTGGGCCGCACTGAGAGCGGAAACAAAGGGGGGTGTTCACCACAAGACCCCGGAAGCGCTTTGACTTTCGCGTCAACTCTGGTATGGTGAAACCCGGCGCGTGAAACCGGTGTTGACGGCACTGGCACTCTTGGCCCTGTAGGGTTTCGCCGCGGCCGCGGAGGAGGGTGAGACGCCATTGGGTCATCAGCTTGGGCTGGTCTGGGTGGCCCCATTCGCCCTGTTGCTCCTGTCCATTGCGGTCCTGCCGCTACTTGTTCCCCGCTGGTGGGAATCCAACCTCAACAAGGGGATCGTCAGCGCCACCTTCGCGCTTCCCGTATTATTCTACATCTTCAGGCTGGATAGTTCTCGCCTCATCGAAACGGGGATTGAGTATACGGCGTTTATCGTCCTGCTCGCGGCCCTGTTTATCATCTCTGGCGGAATTTACCTACGGGGTTCATTGTCTGGGACCCCTTTCACCAACACCGTCGTCCTGGCGATGGGGGCCATCCTCGCAAACTTCATCGGAACCACAGGGGCCTCGATGCTCCTGATTCGCCCGATCCTTCGCGCCAATGAGCGACGTCGGTATCAGGTGCACATCGTGGTCTTCTTCATTTTCATCGTCTCGAATATCGGCGGGCTACTCACCCCCCTCGGCGATCCGCCGCTCTTTCTCGGTTTTCTTCGAGGGGTGCCGTTCGAGTGGACGATCCGGCTGCTGCCTCACTGGCTCCTGATGATCACGGCGCTGCTTATCATCTTCTACGTATGGGACCGGCGTTGGTTTGAGGCCGAGCGAGCGACACACCAGGGGGCCGTAAGGGAGGAGATCGAGGTTCAGGAAAGGCTGAGCGTGGAAGGCAAGGTCAATTTCCTGCTATTACTGGGCGTGCTCATGGTGGCCTTCGTCGTTGGGCGGTTCGGTGTCCAGATCGGTCTTCAGTCCGAGTATGCGCGCCGGGGAGGGCAGGTGGTGGGGATGGGTATCCTCGCAGGACTTTCCATGCTGATGACGCGTCGGGAAACGCGCGCTGCCAACGGCTTCGCTTTGTACCCCATTGTGGAGGTGGCAGTGATCTTTGCAGGGATCTTCGCGACGATGATCCCTGCTCTGGCCATCCTGGAGGCCCGGGGAGGCGATCTCGGCCTGAAGCACCCGTGGCAGTTCTTTTGGGTGACGGGACTGCTCTCGAGCTTCCTCGATAATGCGCCGACCTATCTGACCTTCGCGTCGATGGCTAGTGGCCTGATGGGGACGGAAGCCATGCATCTGAACCAGCTTCTGCAGGCCATAACTGGGGGCATGCATGGGGAGACGCTCCTGACGGCGATCTCTGTTGGCGCCGTCTCCATGGGAGCGAATACCTATATCGGCAACGGCCCCAACTTCATGGTCAAGGCGATCGCGGAAGAGGCCGGGATCAAGATGCCGTCTTTCTTTGGGTACATGAAGTATACCATCGGCATCCTCCTTCCCCTGTTTCTCCTGGTCACCCTCGTCTTCTTCCGCCCATAGCTTTGTGGCGCTACCGCTCGCCTACCACAAAGTGCGCCCTTCGATTCCATTTCCAGGCTGTCTCATCATGACCCAGGACGAATGGACGCTCCTTCCCGAAGCTCACGGTCTTGATACGCCTGGCATCGATTCCCGCCGCCACCAGGTAGTCCCTGATAGCCTTGGCCCGTCGTTCGCCCAGGCCCAGATTATATTCTGCCGTCCCGCGTTCGTCGCAGTGGCCCTCGATCGTGATCTGCTCCGTCGGATTGGCATTGAGCCACTGAAGACCCTCGTTGAGATTTGGCTTTGCATCGTCGCGCATGGTCGATTTGTCGAAATCGAAGAAGATGTCCTTGAGCGGCGACTCCTTACCTGCCATTGCCGGTTGTTGCGCAGAGGGCGCTCCTGTTGCCGGTGGCTCCTGAATCGACGTAGATGGTTTAACGATCTCTTCGGACTGAGGAGCGATACCGGTGAGATCCGCACCTTTTGGGCAGCCTGAGAGCAGAAACGCGATAGTCAACAGCAGCCCTATGCTCGAGATGGGCCAAAGTCTCCATGGTCTCCTCATTGCTTTCGCCTCCTCAAAAAACGTCCCTTGCGGCAGAGCGACTTGCAGTGCCCACCACAACCTTAGCTCGATTCACGCCACACAAACGGCGAATAGCCTCCTGCCAGCAGGCAGGACGGAAACGGATAAGGACCGAAGTAATTTCGGGCTGTTTCGGGATGGAGGTATCTATACTATTCGTCTGTAGGCTTGTCAATCGAATTTCTAGCTTTTGTACGGAACCCTCCATGAGCGGGCGCGTTGACTCGGCGGAAGGTACACGTAATAATGGGTTGGATCAGGGTGAGGGAGCGTGGATGATCAGGCTGCAGCAGGTTGCAAAGGTCTATTCGCTTGGCAAGGTTGAGGTGCGGGCCCTGGATGGGGTCACGCTGACCATTGGGCAGAGAGAGTTCGTCGCGTTGGTTGGACCGAGCGGCTGCGGCAAAACCACCCTCCTCAATCTGATGGCCGGGATCGACCGTCCGACCTCGGGCGAGGTGTGGTTCGAGGGAGAGCGCCTCGATTACCTTTCTGACGACTGTCTCACGCGGCTTCGTCGGACAAGAGTCGGGATCGTCTACCAGTTCTTCAACCTGCTTCCGACACTCACCGCCCGAGAGAACGTCGCCCTGCCCCTTCTGTTGGATGGGCTGCAGGGCGGCGAAATCGAAGGGCGCGTTGAGCGGGGGCTGCAAAGGGTAGGGTTGACACACCGCGCGGATCACTGGCCCCATGAGCTGTCCGGTGGGGAACAACAGCGGGTGGCAATAGCCCGAGCGATAGTGGCCGGGCCGCGGGTTGTCCTGGCCGACGAGCCAACCGGGAACTTGGATTCGGTGGCGGGCGGAGCGGTCCTGGATCTGCTCGACGAGTTGCATCGGAATCACGGCCAGACGATTGTCCTGGCAACCCATAGCCAGGAGGCGATGAGAAGGGCCGGTCGGATCGTCCACCTCCGCGATGGGAGGATAGAGGGGCTCGATGGGCCATAACATGCGTACCTGGTCGGTTATGCGGCTCACCATCCTTCGCCATCTCTGGACGAGCCCGGTCAGGGTGCTGGTGACCGTGACAGGCGTCGCCATCGGTGTCGCCACCTTTACCGCGATCCAGGCAACCAACGAGAGCGTCCTGCGCTCGTTCACGCGCGCCATCGACGTGGTGGCAGGTCGGGCCACGATCGAGATCTTTAGTGGTGAGCTGGGAATCGACGAACGGCTCCTGCCGGTGGTGCAGCGGGTGGACGGGGTGCTGGCGGCCGCGCCAATCATGCAAACGGTGGCTTCCGTCGCTGATCGGCCGGGCGAAGCTCTTCTGCTGATGGGGGTCGATCTATTTGCTGAGGACCAGTTTCGAGAATACCGGTTGGCTGATGGCGACCGTTCGCCGGGGATTGAGGATCTGCTCAGCCCCGACGCGATTTTTGTGACTGCGGCGTTCGCAGAGGCGCACGGACTGCAGAAAGGTGGAAGCCTCACCCTCCTGGTCGGGCCGAGGCGGCAGCGGTTCAGCGTCAAGGGACTGCTTACCCCGCAAGGGCCGGCCCGTGCATTCGACGGCAATATAGCAATTTTAGACATCGCCGCCGCCCAGGTGGCGTTCGGTAAGATCGGGCGACTCGATCGGATCGATCTGGTAACGCATGAACGGGTACCGCTGGATGAAATCAGGGCACGCCTGGTGACACTCCTTCCCCCGCATCTGACCGTCCAGCGACCAGATCGGCGGGGCCACCAGGTAGAGAAGATGCTCAGGGCATTTCGTCTTAACTTGACCGCCCTGAGCGCGATCGCACTGCTGGTCAGTCTCTTCCTGGTCTATAATGCCGTCTCCCTCTCGGTCCTGGAGCGGCGGCGTCAGATCGGGATCCTCCGTTCACTCGGGCTCACGCGGAGTGCGGTAGCCGCGCTCTTTGCTGCGGAGGGAATGGCCCTGGGGCTCCTGGGCTCACTGCTTGGAGTCGGCGGCGGGCTGCTGCTTGGCCGGGCACTCCTACAGAGCGTCTCAAGGACGGTCTCGGTCCTGTATGCCTACCTCCGAGTAGAAGAGATCGAGGTCAGTCCGGTCCTTCTGCTCACGGCGCTCGGGTTGGGAAGCGCCGGTGCGCTGCTGGCCTCCCTCGCGCCTGCCTATGCGGCGAGCCGGATCGCGCCGAAGGACGCGATGTACCTCGGTTCCTTCGAAAGGACCTGGATGCGCCGCTCTCCGCTCGCGCTCCTGGGCGGCCTCCTGCTGCTCACCGCCTCCTTCCTGTTGACTCGCCCGGGTCCGGTTGGTGGCGCTCCCCTCTTCGGCTATCTCTCTCTGGCCTGCCTCATCTTTGGGGTCGCCTATTTCACCCCCCAGCTCTTACGCTTCACCGGGGCAGGTATTCATTCCCTCTGTGGGGGGATGCGGGCTCCACTGCTCACGCTTGCGGCCGGCAACCTCTCTTCGCAGGTCGGGCGGAGTGCGGTCGCGGTCGCCGCAATGATGACCGCCATTGCGATGCTGGTTGGGCTAACCCTGATGATTGGCAGCTTCCGGCGGACGGTGGAGCTGTGGGTGGAGCAGACGATCAGGGCCGACATCATCGTGTCGCCGGCTGCCCGCTTCGTGAAAGGAAGCCAGGCAAGGCTTCCGGACACCTTCATCGAGGGCGCCGCTCGGACCCCAGGGATCGCTGCCCTCGACCCGTTCATCGGCCAGCGGGTGGATCTGCTTGGGCAGGAGGGGCTGCTCGCAGCAGGGGACTTCGAGGTGGTGGCGCGATACGGCAGGCTCCTGTTCAGGAGGGGGGAGTCGGCTACGGTCCTTCGGCGTGCGAAGGCTGAGGACGGGGTGATCATCTCGGAAAGCCTCGCGCTGTCCAGAGGGCTTACCGAGGGGGACCGATTGCCTCTCTATCTTCCATCAGGTCGGGTCGAGCTCCCGATCATCGGAGTCTTCTATGATTACTCAACCGATGGCGGCAAGGTGGTGATGGATCGGAGCCTCTGGGAGAGGACGGGGGGCGGGCAGGGAGCCGACGTCCTGGCGATCTATCTTCAGCCTGGTGCCGACGAGGCCGCGGTACGGCGGCAGCTTCTGACGATTGCAGGCGAGGATAGCGCAATCGCGCTCAACTCGAACCGGGCGCTGAAGGCCAGGGTCCTGGAAATCTTTGACAACACCTTTGCGGTGGCGCGCGCCCTGGAACTGATCGCGATCCTGGTTAGCGTTCTCGGAATCTTCAACGTCTTGTGGGCCTCGGTCCTGAATCGCCAGCGGGAGATCGGCGTGCTGCGGTCGGTCGGGGCGACGAGAGCGCAGCTTCTGCGGATCGTCCTGTGGGAAGCGGGACTCCTTGGCCTGTTGGCCGATCTGCTTGGCCTGCTTGCCGGCATCGCTCTTTCGCTCATCCTGATCCACGTTATCAACAAGCAGTCGTTTGGCTGGACCATCCAGTTTCAGTTCTCCTGGTGGGTCGTCATCAAGTCGTCGATCATCGCGCTCGGCGCGGCCCTGCTGGCCGGCTACCTGCCTGCAAGGCGAGCAGCCCGCCTGAACGTCGCTGCGGCGGTAGCGTATGAGGGATAAAGGGTTCAGGATCGGGGTGGTGGCGCTTCTCTACCTGCTCAGCGGGACTGGGGCGCTGGCGGAAGAGGCCTTTCGGCAGGCGCTTCCTGGCTATCGATTCGCCTTTCCGCGGGACCATGCCTCGCATCCCGACTTCAAGACCGAGTGGTGGTACTATTCGGGCCATCTGCAGACCGAGGATGGGCAGCAGTTCGGCTACCAACTGACCTTCTTTCGGGTTGGCGTCGATCCTGCGCTGCGCGGCGATAGCCGGTCCCGTTGGGCGGTTCGGGATCTGCATCTGGCCCACTTCGCCATCTCGGACCTCACGCACCGCCGCTTCCAATACTGGGAGCGCCGCAGCCGCGGCGCCCTGGACTCGGCCGGTGCCTTGACCAAAGGATTCAAGGTCTGGAATGGCCCGTGGGAAGCCAGTGGAGATGAAAAGGCGCAGCATTTGACCGCTCACGTTGAGGGATATGCAATCGACCTCACCCTGACCCCGACGAAACCGCCTGCAATCCATGGCAGTAATGGCGTGAGCCAAAAGGCGCCGGGGCCAGGCCATGCCTCCCACTATTACTCGCTTACCAGCATGACCACCAACGGCACCTTGACCTTCGCCGGAAGGCTGCAGACCGTAACCGGATCAACCTGGATGGATCACGAGTTCGGGAGTAGCCAGTTGACCACATCGCAAGTCGGCTGGGACTGGTTCGCGATCCAGTTTACGGATGGCGTCGAGCTGATGCTCTACCATCTCCGCCTAACGGATGGTCGCCCCGATCCCCACTCCAGTGGGAGCCTGATCTATCCGGATGGGCGCATTGAGCATCTACCCTTCAGCGCCTTTCGACTCACACCGCAAGAGGTCTGGCAGAGTCCGAAGAGCGGTGGCCGATACCCGGTCCGTTGGCGGATCCAGGTCCCCGGCCGACGCCTCGACCTATCTGTGCAGGTTGCGTTCCCTGATCAGGAGCTGGACACCAGCGGCAGCACCCAGGTCACCTACTGGGAGGGGTCGGTTTCAGTCTCTGGGACTGCGGGTGACCGACCGATCGCCGGCGTGGGCTACCTCGAGATGACCGGCTACGCCAAGCCCTTCCGCCAGCCACTATAACCCAGCAAACTATCGCGACTTAAACTTAGGCTGGTGGTTAGAGAGGTTGGCACCCGCTAAATAGCCAGCACCTTATGGGATACCACCTGGAGGAAAGGGAAGAGATACTAGGGGATTCTTCAATTCCCAAGCTGCGTTGAAATTCGCTCTTAATTCCGTGTTACTGCGATCGCGAAGTTTAGCGGTATAGGCGGTGAAATGTGTCTCCACAGCCTCTAAGAATTTTCTTGGATCAATGACGATCGCTCCGACCTCTCCAGTAATCTTATGGGCTGAGACGGATATTGGCGCCGAGGAGGAAACCAGCACGATCCTGTGTCTTATTATGCCATCGTGAAAAAGCCCACACCGAGCCTCCTCATAGAGGAGACCCGGCAGCTTCTCTACGGCATCCAGGGACGGATCTATTCCTTGTACCGTTCCGCGTCTCGAGTGGGGAAAGACCTCCATGGACGCCTGGCGGAAGAACTTCTTTGAGCGGCCCTTGCTATCGGAACCGTTACGGTAGATTGCGTAGCCTTCGAAGTATCCGAGCGAAAGTTGAAGGACTGCCAGCTCCGAGTTGGGTGCAGCCAGCAAGGATCGCGCGTGGTTGAGAAACCATCCCTTAATGCGATCTTCATAGACATCGATCCTGTCTTCAAGTCTGCCTGAACTAAGCTTCTCACTTGTAAAATGGGGGCTAACCTGAAATATCATGCAAGTATCGCCTCCGAGAATACTGCTGTCTCCTAATCGGTAGCCTTGATTGCTGTCGATAATAGGGTTTGCATCGGCATGTAGCAAGAGAGAGAATCGAGGCCAGTTGGGAAGAGGAAAACAACTGATCTTCTGATTGGCCAGCTGAGACAGTAAGCCTAGTGTAGTGAGTCATAAATACCTTTACGGGCCGTTCGTGGTGAGCTTGTCGAACCACGGATGGAACATGTTGAAAACATTGCCATTCGACTGGCTCAGGGCGAACGGTAAATGTAAAGAAGCGTTAGACGCACTACACTAGCATCCCTTCGTCTGTAGCGTGACCAGGATTTCTTCGCCGAGCATGTCGATGATCTTGACGGCGACGGTCGTTTTACCGTTCGGAGGGGGAGTTCATGCTCTTGGCGCCAATGGTTCCAGCAAGGCCAACAAACGGGGAACGTCTGCGCTCACTGTTTGCCACACTTCATCGAGATCCACCTGATCGTACTCGTGAATAAGCTTGTCGCGCATGCCGACGACCTGCCTCCAGGCAATCTCAGGGTATTGCGTACGAAACTCTTCGGACAACCGTTTAACCGCTTCTCCGAGCAGGAGCAACTGGTGCAAGATCGCTGATTGGGTCTTGAGGTCTTCGAGAAATGCCGATTTGTCCAGGGTCCCCTTGAACTCAACAGCCAACCTGACTGCCTTCAGAATGTCTAATAGTGTGGTATCATCGCGAGGCATAGTACGACTCGGCGCCTTCCAAGATTGCTTGTCGTCGAATCCAATTAGCGCTGCGTTCAATCGCTCGACGGCTCACCAGATCAATCTTACGACCGAAAATGGCAGAAAGCTCTTCCTCCATGGTGACGTGATCAAACAGGCTCCATTTGGCGTCATCGGTGAATGTAACTAGGACGTCCACATCACTATCGGGCCTGAAATCTTCGCGAAGCACGGAGCCAAAGAGGGCGAACTCAGTAATCTTCCACCGGCGGCAGAACTCCGCGATCTTATCGCGGTCGATCGAGATTTTGGCGCTCATATGGAGAACTCCCCAATGAACTTACGCACGGTTCAGCTTGGGCTCGCTCATACTCCCCATTGAGGTCTACCTTATTGGGCACCTAAAGTGCAAGCAAAAACTGTACCTTAGCGAGCCGGCTCCGACCAACCCGTATGGGGCTTCATATCGGTAGGAGTACTGGGGAGCGCATGGTGGCGCTGCATCGCGATTATGTAAGATCACTGTTCTATCTCGGTCTATCGGTCCGGGACCAATAACCGGCCAGCACAGCGCCTGACAGGTTGTGCCAGACACTGAAGAGGGCGCCCGGCAGCGCTGCGGCAGGCGAAAAATATTTTATGGCCAGCGCCACGGCGAGTCCGGAATTCTGCATGCCGACCTCGATGGCAATCGTTCGACAGATGGCGGGATCGAGACCGAGCGCTTTGGGCACGGCGTACCCGCCGGCCAGGCCCAGGAGATTGTGCAGGACTACGGCGATGATGATGGGTAGAGCCAGCGCGGAAAGCTGCGGCTGATTCAGCGCAACAATGACCCCGATGATGAGGACGATAGCGGCGATTGACATGAGGGGGAACAGTCGCTTCATCCCCCTGAGTCGGCCGCCCCATTGCGTGTTGACGAAGACGCCGCACGCTACCGGCAACAGAATGATCTTGAGGATGCTGAGCAGCATGTCGCCGGTAGGAACAGCAACCAACTGCCCGACGTACAACCATGTCAGCAGGGGCGTCATCACCGCGGCCAGCATAGTCGTCATTGAGGTCAGGGTGATGGACAGGGCTACATCGCCCCTGGCCAGATAGGTGATCACATTGGACGCGGTCCCTCCCGGCGCCGCGCCCACCAGCACGACGCCCACCGCCAGGGGTAACGGGAGGGAGAGAAGCCGGGTGAGCAGCCATCCGATCAGCGGCATGAAGAGAAACTGCAAGGCTACACCGAGGGCAATGATGACGGGCCGCTTCATGGTGGCCGTGAAATCGCTTGCCGTAAGCGTTACGCCCATGCCGAACATGACAACTCCCAGCAGTGGCACGATTGCCCACTTGAGTGGGATCAGTGGCGCGGGATAGACGACAGCGGTAGCCGAGATGAGCACCGCCCAGAGTGGAAAGAGTCCGGTAATACGATCCATTCGATTTCACACCGTTACGATGAGCTTCGTTTCCACCGATAGATAGTCACGCCGACCTCGGCGAATCAGCGCCCGATCGGAGCGACCATTCCGGCCTCTGTCATACCCACGCGATTTTCTGAAGAACCCGATCCAGTACAAGGCTACAACACAACGGCATCATAGGGAACGAGCGCAGTGGGTGTCAACAAGAGGATAGCAGGCCGGGCTAGACTCGATTACAATGGCTGCAAAGGAGCTAAGCGGATGCCCCCGACCCGCGTCATTATCGACACCGATCCTGGCATCGACGATGCCTTGGCGCTGATCCTCGCTTTCGCCTCTCCGGAGCTGTCTATCGAGGCGATTACGACCGTAGCCGGCAACGTCGCGGTGGCGCAGGCGGCGCGGAACGCCTGCATGCTGCTTGAGATGGTGAATCCGCATCCGCGACCCCCGGTGGCGGTCGGCGCCGCGCATCCCTTGAGCAAGCCACTCCGCACTGCCCAGGACTACCACGGCGAGGACGGCCTGGGAGAGCTGTCCCATTTCAAGACGGGGGAAGGGATGCCACGATACCCCGAACCGCAACAACTCCCTGCAACCCAACCCGCCCCGGCCCTCATCGCCGAGATCATCAGTTCCGCCCCAGGCGAAATCGTCCTGATCTGTCTTGGACCGCTGACCAACCTGGCGATGGCGATCCAGGCGGCCCCGACGGAGATGGCCAAGGTCAAAGAGATCGTCATCATGGGCGGGGCGATCCAGGCGCCGGGCAATGTGACACCGGGAGCGGAGTTTAATCTGTATACCGATCCCGATGCCGCCAAGCTCGTGTTCACCTCCGGCTTGCCGATTACTCTCGTCCCTTTGGATGTGACAGAGCGGGTCATGCTCACGGCGGAGCTGATCGACGCCGTAGTCCGGCACGTCGACAGTCGCGTGACGCAGTTCGTTCGCGATATCACTGAGCGACTGTTTAGCGTTGAACAAGGGCGGACGGGGTATACTGCGATCCCGCTCCACGACCCGCTCGCGGTTGGCGTTGCGATCGATCGATCTCTTATCAGCAGCCGGCCATTACATGTCGAGGTGGAGACGGGCGACGGTCCAACTCAAGGGATGACGATTGCCGACAGGCGCCCCATCAAGGAGGAATGGAAAAAGCCGCCGAACCTGCAGGTGTGTATGGAGGTGGACGCCGGACGGTTCATAGCCCTTTTCTTGGAGCGGATATGCCGGCCGCCTGCCTGAGCAGACAGGTTATCGTGATCGGCAGCGCGAATCTTGATCTGACTGTGACTGCCTCCCGACTGCCCCGGGAAGGGGAGACGGTCCTCGGCGGAGAACTGCTCCTCTCGAACGGCGGCAAGGGGGCGAACCAGGCCATCGCGGCGCTCAAGGCCGGAGCCGAGGCCCGATTGATGGCGAAGGTCGGGCGTGATCCTTTTGGTGACCGGATCTGTCGAGACCTCGTCGCGGCGGGACTCCCGGCTGCTGGTCTGCTCCGGGACGAGTCGGTCCCGACGGGTGTCGCCCTGATCGTTGTTGATCGACAGGGGCAAAATCAGATCGCAGTGGCGCCTGGCAGCAATCAGTTGCTCCTACCGGCAGCCATTGAGCAGTACGAACCCTTCCTGGCCTATGGGACCGTCATGCTCGTGCAGCTCGAGATCCCGATCGCTACCGTCGAGCGGGCGTTACAGTTCGCCAAGGCCCACGAGATGATAACAATTTTGAATCCGGCGCCTGCCTCCCCTTTATCGGACGATCTCCTCCGTCACATCGATCTGCTGACGCCGAACGAAACTGAGGCTGAGGCCCTCACAGGGATTGCGGTCTCCGACCTGCCCAGCGCTGCGGCAGCGGCCAAGGCGCTGCTTTTGCGTGGCCCTCAAGCCGTCATCGTGACGCTTGGACCTCAGGGAGCGATGCTGTGCACAGCATCGGTCGTGCGACATCTGCCGGCCATCCCGGTCGAGGCCGTCGATACAACCGCCGCCGGTGACGCGTTCAATGGTGCGCTGGCCGCGGCCTTGGCTGGGAAGCCACTGGCCGACGCGCTTGGCACAGGCCGATTACGGGTATTAGAGGACGCCGTGCGCTTTGCAAACGCAGCCGGCGCCCTGACCACGACCAAGCGCGGCGCGCAAGAATCACTGCCCACCAAGGCCGAGATCGAGAGGCTACTGGCAGGAAGACCTTTACCATAAAGATTTCACGGGCCGGACTAGCAAGGACAGGGGTCTGATCGAGAGAGCACGAACAGAGGTCAGGGAGGGAGGCTGGGCCGAAAGAGATTAATGACGGGCTGTCGCCGAGGTAAAGATAGCTACGGCTGCGGGAAGGCGATGATGATCGAATCCAGCGAGAGGACCCGGTACTCCTCGTTGTCCCGGTAGAAATAGTGCCCTTCCACGCCTTCAGAGGCCTCCTCGAAGGCGACAATCGCTTCGAACGGGGGCATCTCTCGGAAGGAGTTGGACCCTTCATCGAAGCCGTCACCAGCCATCACGACCTGGCCGTATCTGATGGAGGCACCCCGTGGGCAGTGGAGCGTCAGGACATCTGGCGGTTCCCGAAGCATCCGGACCACCAGATTGATGCCATAGACCTTAAACGGTGGACATGAAGCCGACCTTTCGTTCATGTGATAGTATATAGCATACTGGGTGCCCTGATGGAAGTAGGAAATGGCGCGTGATTTTCAGGCGCCCGTATTCGTGACAGAGGGAGCGGATTAAGCAAGATTGAGGTGATATGCCACGTGAGATCTCGGCAGGGGTGATCCTGTTCAGGCGAGCGCCGGAGCCGCACTACCTGCTCCTCCATTACGGGTCAGGCCACTGGGACTTTCCCAAGGGGCACATCGAAACCGGCGAAGACGCGCAGCAAACAGCCAGGCGTGAGCTGAAGGAGGAGACCGGAATCGCCGAGGTCTGCTTCGTAGACGGCTACAAGCAGACGCTCCGATATTTTTTCCGACAGAAAGGGATCGGGATCTTCAAGATCGTCATCTACTTTCTCGCAGAAACGGATCAGTCAGAGATCAGCCTTTCCCATGAACATATCGGTTTCGACTGGCTTCCATATGACCTCGCCATGGCACAGTTGACCTTCAAGAACTCCCGGGATCTCCTGGCGAAAGCCCATGAACACCTACAGGCTGTTCAGCCTTCTGGGCAGGACGATCGGTGACCCACCGGCCAGAGGGGGGAAGACGGCAAAGAGATCGCCGTCCTTGAGAGGGGCGTCCTCACCGGCGTGGAGGCCGTTGATGAGGACCATCGTGGGGCGCGGCTTGGGGATGCCGAGTTGGTCGATCACCTGCGCGACCGTGGCCCCATCGGCACACTCCATGATCGCCTTATGGCTCTGGGAGCCCTTCGGCAGGTACTGGGTCAGCGTCCCGTACAGCGCCACCTCGATCTTCACACCCTGCCGGCCTTTTCGATCGCTCGTAGAACAGTTCCCCACCGGACGGGGGCTGGCGCCAGGTGGTCCGGCGTCAAGGTGAAGGTGGTCCGGGTCCGGATCATGTTGTGGAGGATCCCAGCATCCTCGAAGTCACCCACCAGCACCGCGCCCACGAGCGCTTCCCCTTGAAAGACCAGCTTACGGTAGATCCGCTTCAGGTCGTCCCGGACCTCCCGGATCTGATGGCCTTCATCAACCTGTGGATTCCACAGGCCGATTGAGGCGATTGGGGTGCCAATGACCGTCGTTACGTTCATCACCATCGACCCCTCGTATGCGGTGGTGACCCCGACCATATTGAGCCCGGCAATCCTTCCTTGGTTCAGCGCTTCAGGCCAGATGGCATTTACCACCCGCTCGCCGCTAAACATATCCACCGTTTCGGCGACGTCGCCGCCGGCATAGATCCCATCCAGGTTGGTCCGCTGGTAGGCATCCACGAGTACCCCGCGATGGATCGTGGCACCGGTCCCATCGAGAAATTCGATATTGGGCGCGACGCCGGCGGCCATCACCAGGAGCTGGCACGGGAGCACCTCCCCGCTTTCAACCCTCACGCCGGTGATCTGGCCGTTCTTGCCCAGCAACTCGGTCGCCCTGACGCCGCACCTAACGGTCACCCCGGCTGTCCGGAGTTCCTCCTCCACCATCGCGGCCGAGACCGCATCGACCATGGCGGGCATCACGTGCGGCATCCGTTCAATGACGGTCGTCTTTAGGCCACGACGGGCGAACGCATCCACCACCTGGATCCCGATCAGGCCGGCGCCGATCACGACAGCCTCTTTCGCTCTGGGGATCGCGGCGTCGATGTTCTGGGCATCGACATTGGTGATGCAGGGGTAGATCCCTTGAAGATTTGTCCCCGGAATCGGTGGCATCACGGCGTGAGAGCCAGACGCCACCAGCAGATGATCGTAGGACAGATTCTCACCGTCGCTCAGCCTGACCCGGCGGGCGGTGGGATCGACGGAGATGGCAGCGACCCCCATCACGCCCCGCACCTTCATCCGGTCAAAGTACCCGTCATCGCGCATCTGCATCCCGTCGTGGCCAACCTCGCGGGAGATGAAGTGGGTGAGACCAACCCGCGAATAGAGCGGCATCGGCTCCTTCGAGATGACCGTAATCGGGCAGTCCTGGTCTACTCGCCGGATCGCCTCGACGGCAGCCAGGCCGGCCGCGCTGGCCCCGATGATGACCTGATGAAGTTTACCCATACTGGTTATCCGACAGCGGGAAGTGTCTTCAATTGCACTCTTCCCGGCTGTCATGAAAGATCAGAGCGACGGCCTGAGACAAACTTTCGATAGCCTCCTCTTTTGTCCTGCCTTGTCCGTTGGCGCCTGGGATCTCAGAGCAAAAGGCAATGAAACTTCTCGCGGCAAGCCGCGAGGTATCTACCGGAACCAGCCGAATGCTTGAGCACCACAGGACATTGTGTGGTCAAAGCCTGGAGTACATGATCCATCACCGTTGAGTCCCTACGGATCCCTGGCGTACTCGAAGTGCGGCAAACCGCGAGGTATTAACCCCAAAGAAATAAACCAATCGCCATCACGTTCAACAACCGCCGTAAACTCGTTGGGCATCACCCTCGTCTCCTTGCCCAGCGTTTCCCCTCAACCCTAGCTCTGTAAGCTCGCTCTGTCAACGTATGAGGTTAACTGCAACATCAGTAGTGTCCCAACGTTTTATGCATAAATCGTCCATAACCCTTGTTTGGCGCGGCATTGAGGCCACGTCAAGGTGTTACCGATTTCAAACGCATGTACGAATCGGCTGTCGCCGTGTCAGTCGAACATCAGATTACGATACGCACTCGTTAAGCCTGCCCTCGACTTAGGGAGCGGGAACGGGGGAAGAAGGGGTGCACGCAAGGGCGTCCAAAGCCTCAGTTGCGACGAACCAAGGAGGCGATCGATTTGCCCGACACGGCTCAGCGACGCAGGCGTCGCTTGAGCCACTCATACCCTTCTCGCCCACTCAGGTAGGAGCCGATACAAAAGGTCCCCCAGCTCACAAGCGAAACGAGGAGAGTGATGCTTAGCTTCATCGTGTTAGAAAGTGAGAGGAATGGGATCATAAAATAGGCCGGGTAGACTAAGAAGCTTGCAGCAATGAAGGTGACCCCTGCCTTAAACCGAAAACGTCGGTCAGGACCGCCTGGTGACACGACTGGTCCCTGCATGGCGTTGAAAGACCTACTCCAGCCCTCAGGGTACACTGTGCCTCGCGCTATGATGCCAAAAGGGCTGGAAGGAAGCTGGGTAAGAGGGCGAAGGTCTCGTTAGCTCTCGCTGAGGCGGATCATCAGCTCCTGACCCGCCCGGAGCTTAGCCTGACGTCCAAGGTCATTCCAGCGGCGGAGTTCTTCCGGCGTGACATCGTGGGTTCTGGCGATCTCCCACAGGGTATCGCCTCTTTTCACCCGGTGATACAGGGCAGGGGCTGTGGAAGCAGGAGCGCCCCGGCGAGCCTCACGGTTGCTCTTGCCGGCCTGAGCGACCACCTGTAATGCCTGCCCCGGTCTGAGCTTCGCCTGGCCTCTCAGACCATTATCGTTCCACCGTCTGAGTTCCTCAGGCGTCACAGCGTAGGCCCTAGCGATGCCCCAGAGTGTGTCGCCACGCTTGACGATGTGGACGCTGGAGCGGGAGGGTGGAGTGACCTCCTGGACCCGCGCTGCGCTAGTCCGGGAACGGGTGGATCGAGCAAAGGCTGTGGCCCGCTCACTCGATGGTTTGGCTGGTGACAATCGGAGCAGCGCTCCCACCTTCAGCCTGTCGCCAACTTTCACCTCATTGAGGTTGGCGAGCCCGGCGGCGGTTGTCTGGTGCTGCAACGCGATCGATCCCAGGGTCTCTCCTCTTCTCACCCGATGCCACCGGCCTGCGGCCCGAACCACCTCACGGTAAGGGGATCTCGGCAACTGATCCAGGTTGGCCAAGAGGATCTCCTTGGTGCCAGGCGGCAGAGAGATCTCATGCCCAGCGGAGGTCACAGGGGTCACCCCACGCATCAGGGCTGGGTTGAGATCACGGATCGCATCGGACGGAACGCCTACCGCCCGAGCAATGGCGCGAAGCTCAATAGCCCCAGGGACTGACACCCGCTCCACCTCCCAGGGCTCCTCAACCGGTGCAGTGAAACCGTATCGATGGGGGTCCTTGGCAATAATGGTGATGGCCATAAAGGCCGGGACAAAGAGCTCGGTTTCTTTCGGAAGCCTTAACGACCAGAAATCGGTGGTTCCCTGCTGTTCGATAGCCCGCTGAATCCGATGCTCTCCTGCGTTGTATGCGGCTAGCGCCAACGGCCACGAGTGGAACATCTCGTACAGCTCTTTCAGGTAGGCGGCCGCCCCGCGGGTCGCCTTTTCCGGATCTCGCCGTTCATCAAGCCAGTAGCCCACCTTCATTCCGTACCGATTTCCGGTCGCTTTAATGAACTGCCAGATCCCAGAGGCCTTCGCCTTGGAGTAGGCGCGATAGTTGAAGGTACTTTCGATGTACGCCAGATTGATGAGATCTAGCGGGAGGCCCTGATCCCGAAAGATTCCGCGCATCATCGGCAGGTACCGTCCTGAACGCTCGAAAGCCCTGTTCATCACCCCCCACTTTCGGGTTTGATAGTACAGGATGTACGCCTTGACTTGCTCATTGAGCACGATCGGCACGTCAAAGTTGCTCAGGTCCAGTTCAGGCATCGAAGCGATCTCGCCCTGTGCAGGCGCCAACCTCGATGCTTCTTCGGGAGCCACAAGGTCAGGGGCCGCCTCCGTATCGGCTTCGTCCTCCTCCTGTTCGTTTGCCTGGCTAATTGCTTCTTGACCTGGAGGGGCGCCAGAAAGCGCCGCTTTGAGGAGAGCTGTTTCTTCGATGAGCTGGAGGCGAAGGCCACCTGAGGTCGCTACCCCTGAGATCTTCGACAGGATACTCATTGAGATCTCCAACTCTTCCTGAGCCTTGGCTCGATCCCCTGCCGTCAATGCTTGCATTCCCCTGGAAGAATGGACCAACCCATTTCTAAGGGCCCCCTCGTCTTCGCCTGGCTTTTGAGGCGTACTGTCAAGGGCTGCGCTCTGAGGTTGGACGCTCTGAACACCAGGGGGCAAGACGACAGCGGCTGTGAGCCGATTATCAGAGTGGCTCAGCGGCTGTGGGGCCATGGCTAGGCTATTACCACGGGTCGGCTCCTCGGAAGGTGAGGCTGGAGTAGAGGCAAGGAGCGATACGCTCAACGAAATGGCGACCGCTACCCCTGGGAGCCTTCGGGAGAATCGCTGGTCCATCTTGACCTCCTGTTAGGGTTGTTAGCCCGAAGCCGGCAAGCATCAAGAAGCCGCGGTGATCCGTTCTTTCTGAAGAGCCCCAACAGTAGCGGGCAATTGCAGAGTTTTATACCCTTCTTCGATTGGTTTGTCAAGCATTTCAAATGCTGAAGAGAAGAGAGATCGCCCCCGGGTATTCTCACCTAAGATGCCGGAAATGACTTGATCCATCTTGAGGAAGTGTGGAACGGAAGTTGAGAGGATATGAAATCAAGTTACAGCAAAAGGCCGCCGCGCGCATGTGAAGTGAAATATGGAGGGATTGAAATCGGTTTGCGAAATTGGCCGCGCGGCGCTTGCCTCATCCCCACGTACACACTATCATTATATATAAGCGTTCAATCGATAACCGGACACTACTGAGCCGTGGTCAAAACACAAACGCGCTCTTCGCAGCCTGGAATCAGGTGCAAAAAGCGCGTTCGAGTGGCGTAGCGAGCACGATATTTCGTGCTGTGGTCACTTATGACCCCCTCCCGTGCCGGATTGTTTTGCAGACGCCTGCGGCGGCTAGGTCATATCGTGAGGGAAACCTATAGTGCTGCCCCCCTGTCAAGTGGAAAATAGCCAGCTTTGTCTCTCCAGTTCGATCGCTCGTTCAGCTCTCGGGCGTGAGAACCGGCCAGAGGAGAATTGGCTGTTCCCGCAGAGGATCACTGCGTATTTGCTGAACGAGGCTCCGACTAGTGAAGGGTGTGCTGCTCCAGATGGTGATGGGCAAGGATGTGGCGAGCCGGAGGGAGGTGGGTCAGAAGCGCCGCAAGAGCAAGGGCAGCGATGACGAGGATCCACTCCAGCCGCATGAACTGGCGCAGGCGACGGCGAATCCTCCCTTCCTCGCCCCGCCCCGCTCCTACTAGCCATGCGCCGCCAAGGCGACCGATCGTTTTTACCGGCAGTCGGTTACGTGCGCCGGTAGGGTCTCGCAAGAGAGGCAAGAAGTAATACCGGTTCACGGCAGCCAGCCCTAATGCCAGCCCCACCAGGAAGAGTTTTGCAAGGAGGGTCAACCCATAGGAGGTCGTAACGAGGGGCTGCAGTGACCCCACCTGCGACCACGCGTTGAAGAGCCCTGCCACGAACAGAGTGAATACGCAGTAGGCTGCCATCCTCGAAAAAGGCCGGCCGATCGCTGCGAGTCCACGCGCCACCTCCTCCCTACCAGGAGGGGCGGCGAAGCGCTGGAACAGGAATCCGAACGTGAAGAGGCTGCCGATCCAGATGGAAACCGCAACCAGGTGAATCCAGTCGATGAGGACAGGCATCGTCAGGTCTCCCCATTCCCCGGCTTGCCCCGATAGGCTCGTTGTCAGGGCGATGGCCGTGGCTGCGGAAAGGGGGAGAATAATGGCCCGCTGGCTCTGCGGCGCGGTCGTCCGCCAGAGCCCCCAGGCAAGGCACAAGAGCCCAACAAAGCCGAGCCGGACGAGCCAGACGGCGCCAAAGTGGGTCTGTAGAAGCACAACCGGGAGGGTGACGTGTATCTCGGCAAGGCGCCCGCCGCTCATCATCAGCGTTCTCACGATGAGTTCGCCGACACTCGTCAGTACTACAAGTACGATCGAGCTCAGCTCCAGTCGCCGAAGCGGTCGCTCAACCGTCTCGAATTCTTGACGCGGGAGCACAACTGACCGAACCAGGAGCAAGCGAAAGGCCAGCGCGCCAATCAGCATCGAGAGACCGATAAAGTTGAGCCAGCGGACAAAGAGCTGCGGAATTGTAGCAGGCGCGCTGGTGGCCCTGGGCCGATCGGGCAGACCGGGACCGATGGCGAACGAAAGATCGCCTTCGGTGCGGTGGCTGTCGTGGGCGACAACGCTCCACAAGATCCGGTATTGTCCTGGTGGCAGGGGCGGGAGAGAAGCCTCCAGGACGGTGTGGTCGGCAGGGTTCACCCCTCCGTCCCCCTTGTCAACCTGCTGGTGGTCAGCATTGACCACCTTGATCGTACTGAAGACGGGCTCCAATACTCCGTCATACCACATTCTCACGCGCGGGGGCGGCATCTGAATCGTCCACCCCACCCGTGGCTCCGAGTGATCGGGGAAGGCGTGACCCCAAGCTGATGTGGCCATAAAGAGCAGCAGGCCGGCTGCCAGCAGGACAGCCCACTGTCCTGATCTGTTCATCGCAATACACCATACGCTTCCGGTGCGCCGATGGGCATGAAAGTCCCTCCGACTCTATCATTGCGAGCGACCGAAGGGAGCGTGGCAATCTCACCGCCGTTGTCCTGAAGGGCTGTGAGATTGCTTCGGCTTCGCCTCGCAATGACAGGGGAAACTTTCTGCAATGTCATTGCACGGTTCGCTCTGAGTTCACCGTTGGAACACCCGAAGACGGGGGACCTGGCCGAAACAGGTCGCCCCGCTCTAGGGCCAACTGCTCCTGGAAGATTTCCTCCCGCTCCCAGCCGAACCTCATGAACAGGGTCGGCACCACAATCATGTTCAGGAGGGTCGAGGTGAAGAGGCCTCCCAGGATGACCTGAGCCAGTGGCCGCTCCAGCTCTTTCCCGGTCGCCTCGCCGAACAGCAGGGGGAGTAAGCCTAAAGCGGCCGCGGAGGCCGTCATCAGGACCGGCGCCAGACGGTCCTTCGACCCTTGGATAATGGCTTCCTCCTTCGAGACGCCTTCAGCCCGAAGCTGCCGATAGTGGCTGACCAGAATGATCCCATTTCGGGCCGCGATCCCAAAAACACTGATAAACCCGATCAGCGAGGGGACGCTCGTGACCATCCCCGTAAGCAGGATCGCCACCACGCCGCCGATCAGGGCTAAGGGGAGATTGGCCATGACGAGGAGGGCGGCCCGGGAGGAGTTGAAGGCCTTGTACAGCACAAGGAAAATCCCGACCATCGCAAGCCCGCCATACACCATCAGGACCCTCGTCGCCTCCTGCTCGCTTTCAAACTGCCCACCGTACTCGATGAAGTAGCCGGCTGGAAGCTGAACCTCTTTGGCGATCCTGCGTTGGACCTCATGGATCACGCTGATCAGATCCCGATCCGCCACGTTCGACTGCACAACGATCCGCCGCTGCAACCGCTCCCGATTGATCATGAAGGGGCTGTCCACGATCTGCAGGTCCGCCACCAGCCGGAGCGGGATCTTTCGCCCATCAGGCGCATCGATCAAGAGGTTTCGCATAGAGGCGCGGTCTTTGCGGGAGGCCTCGTCAAACCAGACGAACAGGTCAAACGCTCGCTGTCCTTCTATGACGCGGGAGACCGCCGTCCCACCGAAGGCCACTTCGGTCGTCTCCAGGATGTCGCCCACGTCCAGGCCGAGACGGGAGGCTTCCTCCCGATCGACCGCGATGCGAACCCCTGGAACATTGATGAGGGGCTCGAGGAGCAGATCCGCGACCCCCTTGATATCCCGCATGATTTGCTCGACCTGCTGCCCTTTCGCTCGGAGCACGGCCAGGTCGGGCCCGTAGAGCTTGATGGCAATCTGGGCCCGGATGCCGGAGAGGACCTCGTCCAGCCGGTGCGAGATGAACTGCCCGAGGACGGTAGCCACACCAGGAACCTTTTCCAGATCCCGCCGGATAGCACGCAGCAGCACATCCGGCTCCCGCGTGCCATATCGAAGCGCGATATCGAATTCGCTTACATTCGGCGGCAGCGCCTCCTCGTCCAACTCCGCCCGACCTGCCCGCTGGGCGACAGAGACAACCTCGGGATGCTGCTTCAGCAGCCGGACGATCCGCTCCCCCACGCGCATCGATTCAGGAAGCGAGACCCCAGGCAGCATCGTCACTTGCAGGATGAAGTTTCCCTCGCGGAATTCAGGAAGGAAGGAACGGCCGAAGAATGGGACAACGGCCAGACTCCCGGCAATGAGCGTAACGCAGCTCGCCATCACCCATCGGGGGTGGTGCAGCGCCCGGCGCAGGAGCGCCTCATAGGCTCGCTTCATGCCCTGGACGGTTACACTCTCTTGTTCTGGTTGAGCTGCCCCATGACGAATCAGGAGCATGGCGGCCAGGGCCGGAACCAGTGTCACCGCGACCAGGAGGGAGGCGAAGATCGCGGAGGTATAGGCGAGTCCGAGCGGGGTGAAGATCCGCCCCTCCACCCCACCCAGCAAGAAGATCGGTATAAAGACGATCAGGACGATCCAGGTCGCATGGACCACGGCGTGCCGGATCTCTACTGACGCTTCGTAGATCACCTTCAAGGGGGGATCGGGACTGGTCTTCTCTGACTCTCGCCTGAGTCGGCGGACGATATTCTCGACATCCACAATGGCGTCATCCACGACCTCGCCAATGGCGATGGCCAGCCCCCCAAGGGTCATGGCGTTGATGCCTATCCCGAACGCCTTGAGCAGCAGCACCCCGGAGATGAGGGAAGTCGGCAGCGCCGTCAAGGTAATGAGGGACGCCCGGACATTAAAGAGGAAGAAGATGACGACGATGCTCACCACCACCCCCCCCTCCAGGATCGCCTGGCGAAGGTTCCTGATGGAGGATTCGATGAAGCTCGCCTGACGAAAGACCTGCGTATTCAATTCGACTCCTGGCGGTAGCGTCTTGCGGATCTCCTCCAGCGCCTGCTCCACCTGGTACGTGACCGTCACGGTATCGGCCCCAAAGAGCTTTGAGACGGTTCCGATCACAGCGGGCTTGCCCTCCCAGGTCGCGTCTCCCCGCTTGAACTCCGGACCGAAGCGAACAGTCGCCACCTGATCCAGCCGGATCGGTGCCATGCCTCGCTCTGCCACCTTAGTCTGCTTGAGCTCCTCGATCGACAAAATCCGACCAGCCCCGGTGATGACGTACTCCTGGCCTGGTGTCACCAGGAAGCCTCCGGGGAGGCTAACATTCGCCCTCTTGACGGTATCGAGGACCTCCTGAACGGTCACGTCGTATTGAAACAGCTTGTCCGAAGACAGCAGCACCTGATACTGCTTAACCTCCCCACCGATGGAGACCACTGAGGCCACGCCAGGGATCGCCAACAGCCGGTTGCGGATGTCCCAATCCGAGATTGTGCGAAGGTCCATCAGGGAGACGCTGTCGCTTATCAGCGCATACTTGACCAGCCAGCCCACCGCTGAGGTGATCGGAAGCATCATGGGACTCTTGGTCCCCGGTGGGAGCCGATCCTTGACCCCCTGGAGGCGTTCGCTCACAAGCTGCCGCGCCGTGTAGATGTTCGTTCCCCACGTAAAGACCACGACGATGCTTGACAGGCCGGCGGTCGATTTAGATCGGATCACCTCCACTCCCGGAGTCCCGTTGATCGCGGACTCGATCGGGAAGGTGATGAGAAACTCGACATCCTGCGGTGGCAGGCTGGGGGCCTCGGTCTGAATGACGACCTGGGGAGGGGCAAACTCGGGGAAGACATCGAGCGTAATCCGGCGTATCGTGAATAGGCCGACAATCAGCAGAACCACAAAGGCGACCACCACGAGGAGGCGATTGCTCAGAGACCGTTCGATGATCCAGGCAAACATCGCTCTATGCCTCTCACCCCGTACCGGGGGCAGCAATCAACGCTCGTACGCGGATGGGGCGGGCGGTGGTGTGAGACGCGTCGTCGCCGGCAGGCGTAGCACGGATAGCGAAGCCTGCCAGCGTCGATTCGAGCCGTACAGGGACGTACGGCGAGATTAAGCAGAGCACACCAGCGTCCACACCTGAACCCCGCACATTAATGCGTATGCCCGCCCAGGGCCGGCCCGCCGCCTTGAGCCGCAAGCCACTTCGCGTAGAGCTGGCGGCTGCCGTCCGTGATAACCCGATCGCCTGAAGCAAGACCTCGCTTGACCTCGGCGAAGCGGTCATTCCGGGTTCCGAGTCCAAGGTCTGCACGGACATACACGCCGTTCCGTTCGACAAAGGCGAACTCCGCCCCCTCCGCGCTGATGAGCGCCTCAATCGGGATCGTGAGGCTCCTGCGCTGCTCTCCCACGATCACGTAGACCTGGGCAAAGAGATCTTGCTTCAGCAACCCGCGGGAATTTCCGACCTCTGCCCACACCGAAATGGTCCGCTTCGCCGGGTTGACCGTCGGGCTGATAAAGCTGATCTTCCCATCGAAGACCTCATTCGGATAGGCAGCGGTGACGGCCCGGACCTTTTGTCCTAACTTCAGCAGGGGCAGCGTGTCTTCAAACGCCTCCCCCTCGACGATCATGGCAGAGGTGTCGATGATCTTCATCAACGCGGCGTTCGGCTCGATCGCCTGGCCGAGCACGACGTTCCGCTCCACGATCGTCCCGCCGATTGGCGCCGGAAGATGGAGGATGGTGATGGTCTGCTCCTGGCGAATCCGTGCGATCACGCCAGGCGATAGGCCGAAAAAGACCAGTTGTCGGGTGAGGCTCTCGATCTCGTTCATGGTCTCGCGGTGCTGGTTCTCCAGCGTGAGCAACTCTCTTCGGGCCGCGATCCCTCGTTCGACGAGCTTCTGCGCTCGCTCCAGATCGACCTTCGTCAGCGCAAGCTTGTTCTCCGCCTGAATCAGGCTCAGTTCCGCCCGTTCCAGCTCCACGCTCTGGACATGCAGGAGGTCTTCTCCCTTTTTGACCCTGGCGCCGATCGAAAAGTGGAACGCCACCACAGTGCCGGTCACACGGCTGGTCACGTGGGCCACCCGGTCGGGATGCGGCTTCACAATCCCGTTGAGCTTGCGGACATCTTCAATCGGCCGAACCGTTGCCACCTCGATCCTGAGACCGACGTTCTCCCGCTCCTCGGGTGTCAGCCGGATGCCAATTGAGGCGTCGCCTGGGCCGGCCGGCTCCTTGTGCTCTCCATCGTGGGGCTCAAGGTCATGCGGATGCCCCTGCGGGCCATGATTGACCTGTACGCCCTGCGCTGGAGGCGACCCTGCCGGTGCTGGAGCGGACCCAGGCTTCTCCCGGTTGCACCCTCCCAACGTGATGGCGATCGCCAACAGCGTCATGCTAAGGAACAGTCTCAACCCTCGCACCTCGCACTTAGGGCAGCCGCAAGGGACTGCCCCTACCCGGATCCCGCACGTTCTTGGTTTACGACGTGTGCCCAATCTCCAGAAGCGGCGTACCGATCGCCCGTTCAAGCTCCACCGCAAAGCCATTATACTGAGAGACGGCATCCAGATAGCGAAGCCGCCCATCGATGAACTCCCGCTGTCCCATCAGGACATCGGTCAGTCGGAACTGTCCGGCCTCGTATCCCTCCCGGAGTAGGTGAAAGTTCTCCTCCTGTTGCGGGACGATCCGCTTGACGAACTGTTCAACAATCCGCTGAGAGGCAATGAACCGGTCATAGGCCTGCGCGACCTCCTTGTCGATCCTAGCGGTTACCAGGGTGACAGTGGCCTCCTGCCGGGATCGTTCGGCAAGCGCGGATTCGATCTCCCCCTGCCTCCGATTGAATACCGGAAGGGGGATGGCGATGCCGAACAGCACCCGCTGGTCCCTCCCATCGATCGCCAGATCATTGCTATAGCCGATTGACACCGCCACCTCCGGCAGGAACGCCTCCGCCCTGGCGATGGCCAGATCACGCTCCACCACCTGCAGTCCGGCCCGCACGGTCTTCAGGTCCGGCCGCCTTTCCAGTGCGGTACGTTTCAAGCTCGACAGGTCCGTTTCACGAACGGTGTGAAGCAGAGGACCTACAGCACGAGGGGCAAAATCGGACGGCTTCCCGATAAGAAGGCTCAGCTCCTTGCGGGCTGCGGCCCGATTCCTTTCCTCGGCCGTCCTGTCGGTTTCCGCTCGACGCAACTCGACCTCAGCCCGGAGCGCATCCAGCCGGGGCACAGCGCCGGCCTCGAACAGTTGTTGCGAAATGTTAAAGAGCTCTTGGTTCAACGCCACAATCTCTCCAAAGAATTTGACCCGCTCCTGGGCAATCAACACATCGCCCCACGCCCTGATGACGTCAGCCCGGATTCGACGCTCGGCGTCGCTGACCGTCCATCCGGTTTGGTCAAGTTGGGCTGTCGCCTTCTCGATGCGCAAGCCCCACTGTCCCTTGGTCTGGAGTGTCTGAGAGACGGCTACTTCAAAAGCATTTGTGCCGAGCCGCTTATCCAGATCCCTGGGCTTCGCGGACCCAACGGCTGGCTTGACCTGAATCTCCGGGTTCAGTGGATAGACGCGCGCCTTCGTGAACGCTCCCTTGGCCACATCGATCTGCCGCCGCTCGACAGCCAGTTCCGGGCTGTTACGCAGCGCCAGGCCTATCGCCTCCTCCAGGGAGAGAGTGGCCTCCTCGCCCCCCGCAGTAGGAACAGATCCAAGCAGCAGGAGGATGCTCCCGATAAGCACACGCAGGACTGTATTCGCTCGATGCACCATGGACCCCTCGCTGTCGATGAGGTTAAAAGAACGGAAAGCCGGATCTCCTCATCGGGTGGATCACGCTAGTAGAAAGCGGAATCTGTACGGTCAAGGAGATACCTACAATACGAGAATCCGGGCGGGGCAATTAAATCTGATAGACCACGTACAGCACGTACAATGCTTTCGAAGCGGAAAGCGAGGCGGATCGAGAAGCGGGGAGTAAGGGGCCGGTCAGTTCATGTCGCCTCACAGCCAAGAACCGTTCACATGGAATTGCTCGCAGAGGCTCGATTCGGAGGCTGACGCCGGCCTTTGCGCCGGCGCTCGTCACTTGGCCGCTTGAGACTGCATAGAGATGGGAATCATCGCAGGCTACAGGAGGGGATGAACGATGATCGAGGTCGGACGAGGTAACGTGCTGATAGGCAACAGCACTGGCCTGGTGGAAAAAGCAAAACGGATAAACCCACAACAGGCAGATAGCCGCGATGAGAGCCATGGTCCGAGCTATCGATCCAGATCCCCGTCCCATTGAGTCATCCTTTTCGCTATCGAGGACAACTTAATGCTATCACGACCTAAGTGTGCTTTCAATTCAGAAAGCTTAAAGTCGTGCTGGGCACTGGCAAACTCTCAGTCCCCTGGCAGAAGAAGACCGTTACTCACATCGTTGACTACACCTTCACGAACCGATTGCCCTGGCCGACCAGGCCGTAGGGCCGGATGACGACCTTCTGCTCCGGATCGCTTACCACGCGGCCGATCTGCAAGGCTTCCCGGCCATGATGCTTCACGATCTGCTGAAAGGGCTCCGCATCCGCTTCAGCGACGACGACACAGAACCCGATCCCCATGTTGAAGACCTGGAACATCTCGTGATCGGGGATACCCCCCGATTTCTGGATCAGGGAAAATATAGGAGGAATCGGAGGGAGCCGGTCAATTTCATACCCGACCGCGTGAGGCTTTGCGTCCAATCGTAGCAAGTTCAGCAGCCCATCGCTCGTGATGTGGGCGAGCCCTGTAATGGCCAGCGATCGTTCGAGCGCCTCAACCACCTCCGGTACATAGATGGCGGTTGGCTCCAACAACTCTTCCCCCAGCGTTCGCCCAAGCTCCTCGAACTTGGCGTCCACGGTGTACCTGTTCTGCGTGAACAGGACCTGTCTGGCCAGCGTCAGGCCGTTACTGTGGATCCCGCTGCTTCGGATTCCAATAATGACATCACCTGGAGTCACGGACCTGCCAACGATGACCTTGTCGAGCGGAACATGGCCGACGCACATCCCGACCAGATCACATCCCAATCCTTCCCGCTCAGACGCGAGCATCTCCCTGATCTGGGCGATCTCTCCGCCGCAGATGGCGACCCCTGCGCGACGCGCCCCTTCCTTCAGCCCTTGCATGAGCTGGCCGATAAGGTGCGGATTCGCCTCTTGCACCGCGATATAATCCAGAAACGTAGTTGGGCGCGCGCCCACGCAGAGCACATCGTTCACATTCATGGCCACGCAGTCTATCCCGATCGTGTCGAACTTCTGCATCATCTGCGCGACCATGAGCTTCGTGCCCACCCCGTCGGTCGAAAGGGCCAGGCCCATCCCGTGACCGAGGTCGATGATATTCGCAAAAAAGCCGATAGGCAGGACCGGTTTTCCGATTCCTCGCACGAAGGCAAACGTTTCGGTCGCCGTCTCGATTACACGGGACAACACCTGCTCTTCCCGCTCGACATCGACGCCGGCGCCGAGGTAACTCGCTACGCCCTCTGGATGCTTCTGCATCGTTACTATCCCCCTCTAACTTCGCCGCACTAGCCTCCAAGTATCTGAGAAAGCCTGACAGCGCAACCACGAACCGATCAGTTGTGTGCCAACAGTAAGAAATTCGCTGAAGCGCGTCAAGCAGTATCGCAGGTGATCAATAATCCTTCATCGCCCGGATCCGCCAGATCGAGATCCGCGTCCTCCGTAGCCTCAAGTACTCCCGTCGCCGGCACTTTCAGCTTGGCTTTGCCTCGTAACGCCACCGTGGGCAGGTGGCACCTCCAAAGGTGCGCCCGGTTCTACGACCCGGATTTGTGCAACCTCGCGTCCCAACAAGACTCAAAGAAGCTCATCGGGAATTTCCCGCACTTCTTCTTCGGGGGGGGCAAGCAGGCGGGCCAACTTTTTGTCCCGACCAGTCCGTTCGGCAAGTTGAAAGGTGATCGCTTTTTCTTCCTCAGTCATCAAGCGGATGAGGTTCGACGCATCGTCGGCATCTTTGAGTCCTGTGGCCTGCAGTTTCATGGCGGCAAGATGCGGTTTGGTCAGCACGGGGATGGAGACGCCTGGAAGATGCTCAGCCCGCTTGATGGCCTCCAGCTCCCATTTATAACGCGCAATCAGCAGGTCCATCCGCGGATATTCGCCCCTGAGATCCTCAAGAAAGATGACATCGTGCTTAAAGGGGTCCTCGGGAACCTTGCTCCCCTGAACCACCTCCGCGCGAAATCGTTTCGGAAGGTGTTGCTTCAATAGGACGAAGAACGCATCAGTCCCAGATGTTCGAATCAAGTCCGAGTACAGGCAGAAGTCCACATCAAGAGTAGTCCGTTCGACGCCGTGCAGGATCACGGCATAGCCGCCAACCACGGCCATGTCGACCTTAACGGGCAGGGCGTTGATAATGCCGTGGATTGTCTCGAAGGTATCTTTGATAGATTTCATAAACCGAGACCCCCTCCGCATCGGCCTTGAGGGCAAGGATGTTGGAGACCAGGCGGTGCATGGCCTCCGCCCGCTCAAGGGGCGGCAGTCGAAGGAAACTCGCGCGCTCCTCGGCTTTTCTGCTGTCCAGGATGGATGGCATACGAATACTGTACCACACTTCCCGCCTCTATCACCAAATCCATCCCCTGCCCCGCGTGGGGACTCACGGGCAAGCCCGTGGTGTCAACGGCTAAACGCCCTGTCGCTCGTGAGGCCGGCAACAGCAGAAATGATAATCCGGCATTCTACATCTGTCCGTCCCCCCCTCCCCCAGAGAGAACCGTACCCGCGCCAATCCTGCATTTCTGCGGCATGACGCGGGTTAGCTTGCGCCTGGGAGTGCGAAGGAGTATGATTTCTCGGCAAGAACCTAAAATGGTTCTCCTCTTAGCCAAAGAAGGGAACGATGATGCGTTACTTCAAAGTAATCGTGGAGAAACATCCGGGGGGCTATGTAGCCTATCCCATGGGGCTCAAAGGGGTGGTGATCGGCGAAGGCGAGACCTACGAGGATGCCTTGGCAGATGTCCGATCTGCCATCCGTTTCCACATCCAGACCTTTGGCCCGGAGGCGCTGGAAGCCGAGTCCCCCATCCTGGACGCCTTCATTGCGGAAGCTACAGTCACGGTCTGATGCCCAAGTTTCCGGAAGATGTTCCGAAAGCAAGGGCCATCAAGCCCCTGGAGCGGCTGGGCTTCCGGCTGGTCCGAGAGGGGCCGCATCTGGCGATGATACGCGAGAACCCGGATGGAACCCAGACGTCCCTCACCATGCCTAATCACTCCGACATCAAAGGCTCGACGCTCCGCACCATCTGCGCTCAAGCGGCTGTCACCCAAGACGAATTCCTCCAAGCCTACGAAGAGACATGAGTCGGGACTTGATGAACCCGCGAATGCGTGGTGATCTCTGTAGCGCCAGTTTTCCCGCCCTGATCTAGTCGCGTATAGGACGTCTTGGATATATTTGGGATGCTCAACTCCTACCTTAAAAGAATCTTCGAAGTCACCAAGCATGGAGACGCCAGAGAAGAAAGTTACTACTCCGGCTTGGAAGAACTCATTAACAACTGCGCAAAGTCTTCCGGTAAGAAAAAGACCCATGTCACAACCCTTCCCAAGAAGACCGAAGCCGGTAACCCGGACTTTCGAATTTGGGATGGTCAACAAAATATCGTTGGTTATATCGAGGCAAAGCCTCCGACCGAAGAAAACCTCGACCGCATCGAAGAGACGGCACAGCTCACACGCTACCGTCACACCTTTCCGAATCTGATCCTCACCAACTTCTTTGAATTCAGACTCTACCGTAACGGTCAACTCGTTGACCGAGTCCAGATAGCCAGACCGTTCATCGTGCACAAGCTCGAAAGGGTCCCACCGGTTGAGAAGGAAGCGGCATTTCTGCATCTCCTGGACCAATTCTTCGCCTTCTCGCTCCCCAAGTCCTATTCGGCCAAGACGTTGGCCATCGAGCTGGCCAAGAGGACGCGCTTCCTGAAAGACCAGGTGATTGCCGAGGAGTTGCGTGAGGAGACTGAAAAGGGTACAGGTCACATCCTAGGTTTTTACGAGGCCTTTCAGCAGCATCTCATCAGCGGTCTGACGAAGGACGACTTCGCCGATCTCTACGCCCAGACGATCGCATACGGCCTCTTTGCCGCAAGAACCCGATCGGAAAACGGGTTCAACCGCAAGTTGGCCTTCGATTTTATTCCGCCGACTATCGGCATCTTGCGCGACGTGTTCCGGTTCATCTCAACGGGCGACCTGCCTCAACAGATGGAATGGATCGTGGACGATATCTCGCAGGTCCTGGCAACGGCCGAGGTCAAACAGATCCTGCACAAATACTTCCACGAAGGGAAAGGCAAAGACCCCATCATCCATTTCTACGAGACCTTCCTGGCCGAGTACGATCCTGCAGAGCGGGAGCGGCGCGGTGTGTACTACACGCCGGAGCCGGTGGTCTCCTACATCACGCGATCTCTGCATACCATCCTGAAAGACTATTTCAACCGCGCAGACGGCTTTGCGACCAAGTCAGTCACCGTCCTGGACCCGGCGGGTGGAACCCTCACCTTCCCGGCGGAAGCCTCGAAGCTGGCTGTCGCTGAGTTTGTCGAGAAGTACGGCAGCGGCGGACGGTCCTCGTTTATCGAACATCACATTCTGAAAAATTTCTACGCCTTCGAGCTGATGATGGCCTCCTATGCCGTCGGGCATCTGAAGATGTCGTTCCTCCTAGAAGAGCTCGGCTACCGCCTCAAGAAGGAAGATCGCTTCAAGCTCTACCTGACCAATACCTTGGAGATGGAAGAACTGGCCCAGTCCAGGCTCCCCGGTATGTCTTCCCTGGCGGAAGAGTCACGATTGGCAGGCAAGGTGAAAAAGGAAGCGCCGATTCTGGTGATTCTCGGCAATCCGCCGTACTCCGGACACTCCTCGAACATCGGCAATTGGATTTCAAAAGAGATTAAGGCCTACTACCAGGTGGACGGCAAACCATTGGGGGAAAAGAACCCCAAGTGGCTCCAGGACGACTACGTCAAGTTCATCCGCTTCGCCCAATGGAAGATTGACCAGGCCGGCGAGGGCGTGCTGGGGTTCATTACCAACCACAGCTACCTGGACAATCCCACGTTCCGTGGGATGCGGCAGTCGCTGATGACCAGCTTCGATCATATTTACCTACTCGACTTGCACGGCAACAGCCTCAAGAAAGAACGATGCCCGGACGGCAGTGAGGATAAGAACGTCTTTGACATCAGGCAGGGCGTTGCGATCGGCCTGTTCATCAAAAAGAAAGGTCTCAAAAAAAAGGTGGTCCACGCAGAGCGGTGGGGCTTGCGCGAAGGCAAGTACGAATGGCTGCTCAAAAACGATCTGAGCACAACCAAATGGCAGCCGATCAAGCCGAAGTCGGACTTCTACCTGTTTGTTCCACGGGATGAGGCGACCCTAGATCAGTACAATCAATACCCCAAAGTCACCGAGATATTCCCCGTGAACTGCCTCGGCTTTCAAACGCACAGAGACGATTTCGCCACTGACATCGATAAGGATGCGCTGAAGCGCCGCATCATGATGTTTCGCGACACAAAGATGCCGGACGATCTGATCCGCCAGACGTTTGGGTTAAAGGACAGTGATGCCTGGAAGATTGCTTCGAGACGAAAGGCGGTTATTGCTGACGAGGACTGGAAGGAGAAAATTGTTCCTTGCCTCTATCGGCCATTTGACGCGAGGTGGATTTTCTTTCACGATGAAGCCGTGGATCGTCCGCGCAAAGATGTCATGCGACATATGATGCAGGACAATCTCGCCTTGAATACCGTGCGCCAAACGAAAATGCCGGAATGGAGACATGCGGTGGTTTCCAACCTGATGGCCCCGGCTGTTTATGTAGAAATCAAAGACGGGTCAAACCTATTCCCGCTTTATCTGTACCCGGATACCGACAAAAAGGATCTATTCAGTGGCACGGATTCCCACCATAAGAAGCCGAATCTCAACCCTGAATTACTCACAGCGCTGACCAAGGCCTACGGCAAGAAGCCGACGCCGGAGGAGATTTTCTATTACATCTATGCCGTCCTCTACGCCAACACCTACCGAACCAGATACGCCGAGTTTTTGAAAGCCGACTTCCCGCGCGTGCCCTTCACCAAGAACCACAAGCAGTTTGTCGAGATGGGTAAGTTTGGAAAGCAGTTGGTGGAACTGCACCTTCTCAAATCCCCTGTCCTTGAACACCCCGCCGCCCGGTTTGAAGGCACAGGCGACAATCGCATGAGGAAACACCGATACAGCGAGAATGAGCAGCGGGTTTACATCAACGAAGCCCAGTACTTTGAGGGGATCGCTAAAGAAACCTGGGAATACCAAATCGGCGGCTATCAGGTTTTGAACAAATGGCTGAAGGACCGCAAGGGACGAATCCTCAGTCTCGAAGACATCCAGCACTACTGCCTTATCGCCACGGCGCTCGCCCGAACCATCCAAACCCAAGCCGAGATTGACCGCTTATATCCACAAGTCGAAAAGGACACCCTGGCAGTTGAGTTGCCTCATCAGGCATGAGGCAACCAATAGTCTGAAAACGGCCACTGGAGTGTTTGATTCTGGAATAGACTGCCGCCAAAACTAGCGTCAGCAAAAACGTGAGTGAGGGAAAGGCATCGGCGGTTGGCTAATTCGGAGGACTTGGAAGGGAAAGTGATGGTGGGCAGGGGCGGGATCGAACCGCCGACACCAGGATTTTCAGTCCTGTGCTCTACCGACTGAGCTACCTGCCCAAAACCACAAGGGGGGTGAGCCGTTCACGGAAAGGCCCGACCTTTGTAGCACCGAGAAGCTCTTTTGTCAAGGAGTGCAGTTGCGTCAAACTGCACTGTTGAAACAGCATCACAGGCCCAAGTCCGTCGCTTGCGGCGTCGGTCCGGAGTAGTCGTAGAAACCCCGGCCGGACTTCCGCCCATGATAGCCGGCGATGACCATTTTCTTCAGAAGTGGGGGTGGCGCGTACCGCGCTTCCCGATACTCCTCGAACATGATGTTCGCGATGGCGTAGGTCGTATCAAGGCCAACAAAATCAGCCAGCTCCAAAGGACCCATCGGATGGTTGCAGCCGAGCCTCATCGCTTTGTCGATATCTGTCGCAGAAGCGACACCCGCCTCTAACGCTCGAATAGCATCCAACAGGTACGGCACCAGCAGACGGTTTACGATGAAACCACAGTGATCTTTTGCCGCAACCGGCTCCTTCCCGAGCGACGTGACGAAATCGGAGACGGTCCGAAAGGTCTCCGCGCTGGTGCGAATGCTCCGGACTACCTCCACCAGTTTCATCAGCGGAACGGGATTGAAAAAATGCAGACCGGCAAACCGGTCGGCCCGCCCGGTCACAGAGGCCAGCGCCATGATGCTGATGCATGAGGTGTTGCTGACAAAGATGGTACTCGGCGGACAGAGGCGATCCAGGGCCCGAAATAGATCCTGCTTCAGCGGCAGATCCTCGGTGATCGCCTCGATGATCAGGTCGGCCCCTCTCAGGTCTTCCAGGGCGAGCGTCCACCTGATCCGCCCGAAGATCGTAGCCTTTTCCTCGACGGTCATCCGCCCCTTTTCAACCGCCCGTTGCAGCCCGCTGTCGATCGCCTGCCTTCCCTTATCCAACAAGCGCTGCTCCACCTCCCTGACGACGACTGCGTGGCCTCCCTGCGCGACGACCTGCGCGATGCCGGACCCCATAATACCGGCACCGATGACTCCAACGGTCTTGATGCTCGTCATAGACGCTCCCATCGCTTACGACGGCGTTCCCGCCTTCCGGCGACGCCACTCGGCAAGTCTTCGGCCGATCTCGGCTTCGAGCCCGCGGTCAGTAGGCCGGTAGTAGATCCGGCCTTTCAACTGTTCAGGCAGGTAGTCCTGAAGGGCTATAGCCTCAGGCAGATCATGGGGGTACTGGTAACCGACGCCGTACCCCTGTTCCTTCATCAGGGAAGTTGGGGCATTCCGCAGGTGCAGCGGCACCCCTTCGAGCGGCGCCTGCTCCACATCGCCTTGCGCCTTACCGAAGGCTACATAGATGGCATTCGATTTGGGCGCGGTGGCGAGGTACACCACGGCCTGCGCGAGCGCCAATTCACCCTCTGGCGAGCCGAGGAAATGATAGGCTTCCTTGGCCGCCAGCGCCACTTGTAAGGCCTGTGGATCGGCATTACCGACATCTTCCAACGCGAACCGGACCAGGCGCCTGGTAATGTACAGCGGCTCTTCGCCCGATGCCAGCATGCGGGCAAACCAATAGAGGGAGGCATCAGGATCGCTGCCCCGTAGGCTCTTGTGCAGGGCCGAGATCAGGTTGTAATGCTCTTCCCCGGCCTTGTCGTAGCGCAGCACCCGCCTTCCTGACGCCTCCTGGGCCATCTTCAGGGTCAATCGCTTACTCCCATCGGGCTGCTCCTCTACCATCTGCGCCGCCAGTTCCAAGGTGTTCAGCGATACGCGGGCATCTCCCGAGCCGAGCCCCGCGATGAAGCGTAGCGCCTCGTCATCGGCCTCGATGTGAAGGTGACCGAGCCCCCTCTCCTGATCGCCGAGTGCGTGCCGGAGGATGACCATTAACGCTTCATCCGCCAGCGGGTGAAGCGTGACGACCTTCGCACGGGACAGGAGGGCAGCAATAACCTCGAACGATGGATTCTCGGTGGTGGCTCCGATCAGCACGATCGTTCCCCCCTCCACGTGGGGGAGGAAGGCATCCTGCTGGGCTTTGTTGAAACGATGAATCTCATCGATGAAGAGGAGCGTCCGCCTGCCATAGGCGCGCTCCTGCTGGGCGCGAGCGATCACCTCTTTGATCTCCTTGATCCCGGAGGTGACGGCCGAGAACGGAAGGAAGGTCGCCTTACACCGATCCGCTAGTAGAAAAGCGAGGGTCGTCTTGCCTGAACCGGGCGGGCCCCACAGGATCAGCGACGGCAGTTCTCCCGCCTCCATGGCCCTCCGGAGGAGCTTCCCTTCTCCGAGCAGGTGCTCCTGCCCGACGAACTCCTGGAGCGTCCTCGGGCGCATCCGGTCCGCAAGCGGCGCTGGAACCTTTTGGGATGGGGTGGGCAATCGGTCAAAAAGATCCGGTGTCATCTTACGCCACCGCCTTGAGCTCATCCAAGATCCGGTGAGTCGCCTTGACCGGATCGGCTGCTGCCGTAATCGGCCGGCCGATCACCAGGTAGTCCGCGCCCGCAACAGCCGCCTCATGAGGCGTCATAACCCGGCGCTGGTCCTCGGCTGCAGCCCATGCCGGACGGATGCCCGGGATGACGAGGAGCATCGACGGTCCCAGCGTGGCCCGCAGCAAGCCGATTTCGTGAGGCGAAGCCACAACGCCATCCAACCCGGCCTCTCGCGCGAGCGAGGCAAGACGAACGACCTGCGCCGTGAGATCGAGCTTGCCGCCGACGGCCTCTTCAAGGCCTCGCGAGTCCAGGCTGGTGAGCACTGTCACCGCCAGCAGCCGCATGGGCGAGCCGCTTGCAGCGACGGCGGCCTTTGCCGCCTGCAGCATCGACCGTCCTCCGGAGGCGTGGAGCGTACACATCACCGCCCCAAGCCTTGCAGCCTCGCGGACGGCTCCGGCGACGGTGTTCGGGATGTCGTGCAGCTTCAGATCCAGAAAGACCGCTCCGCCCCGCTGCCTTACCACCTCTACCGCCCGCGGACCCTCAGCCGTGAAGAGTTGGAGGCCCACCTTGAAGAGTGTCACCGTCGGGTACAGTTGTTCAACCAGCGCGGCGGCTGAAGCCAGGTCTCCCACATCCAGGGCCACGATCAGTTCGGGCGTCTTATGCATGTCCTCGCTTCTCTCTACACCGGTAGGCGCATCAGGTCTTCCGCCAGGGTCACCTCACCGTCAAAGACCTTCTTGCAGGGGGTCACGAGGTCGTACGCCTCGCAAATTGGGTAAAAGTGCGTCAGAACCAGCCGGCGGCAGCCCGACAGGGCCGCGATGCGTCCGGCCTCCGTCGGGGTCAGATGGACCTGCATCGGCTGCTCATCGGGGGCAGCGCACTCCAGGACCAGCAGGTCCGCCCCCTTGGCCGCCTCGATCATCGCGTCACAGTAGGTTGTGTCGCCGGAGAAGACCAGGCTCTTCCCATCGGCCGACTCGACACGGTAGCAGAGGCTATGCTGAAGGTGCACAACCTCACGAGGAATCACCCGGAACCCTTCGGCTTCCGTAACCTCCTGGCGCGTCTCATTGAGCACCAACTCATACGTCTTCGCAGCGATCCAGTCACCGTACAGATGGGTCAGACCCTCATAGAAGGTCAGAAACCCCTTAGGGCCTGTGAGGTATAGCGTCTTGGTCCGCCGCCACACCGGATTCCTGAGGGCGAACAGGAGCGGGACCAGGTCGCCGGTGTGATCCGGATGGAGGTGGGTGTAGAAGACTCGGTCCAGTTCAGTGACCGAAATCCCCGCCTTGAGGAGTCTAGGCAGCGTGCCCGATCCGCCGTCGAACAGAAGCGAGGAACCGGCCACCTCGACCAAGAGGCCGGGTGATCCCCGTGTGAGGCTTGGAATGGCGGTCCCGGAGCCAAGGATCGTGAGCTGCATGGCGTCACGATACCATGAAGCCATGGCATTGACAAGGCAGGGCAGGATGGAGTAAGGGTTAGGTGAACGGGGCGTGGAGGCTTACAGAATGGAGCATAGGGCGTTCGTGAGGGCTAAATGGTGGCGAGCCTGCTGTAGCCTTGCCCTTGGGTTGCTGATGCTCTTGCCGCCAGATCTGAGCCGAGCCGATCTCTGGGCCGACGCGAGGACCCAGGAGGTGGTGGCGGCGGGGACCGATCACCTCCTCAACCTCGACTACGACCTGGCCGAGCAGGCATTCGCCCGCCTTAGCGGCGTCGATGGGACCGGGCTACTCGCACCGTTCTACCAAGCCTTCGCGACGCTCATGCGTCTGCCGGATCGGGAGCCAACCCGCCAGGAGATGGATGCCTTCTTGGCCGCGATGCGCACGCTCATCGCCAAGGCCGAGGCGCGCCTCAGGCAGGCCCCTGATGAGCCTGACCTCCTGCTCTTCCTCGGGATGGCCTGGGGCTCCAAGGCGATGATCGACGGCATCTGGGGTAACTATTTCTCGGCCTACGAGGCGATCAAGCGGACAAAATCCTATTTCGATGCCTGTCTCCTGCACCAACCGACCAGGTACGATGCCTACTACGGCTTGGGGCTGTACAACTATACGCTCTCCAGGGTCGCATGGTACTATCGGCCCTTCGTGCATCTGGCGCTCCCACCTGGCGATCGCGAGCGAGGCCTGCGAGAGCTGACGGTAGCCAGCGAGCGGGGCACCGCAACCAGGATGCTGGCTAAGCTCGCCCTTCTGCAGACCTACACCGGCATCGAGAAAGACTTTGAAAAAGCCCTGCCGCTCGCTGATGAATTGCTCCGCCGATTCCCAAGCAACCCGGATCTTTACTTCCAGGCGGCGCTGGTATATTCGGAGCTGGAACGATTCCCTGAGGCTCTGGAGGTCGGCCGTCGCATCCGCGAGAACCTGGAGCTGGGCCGGTACCATTTTGCGCGGGAGATGCTGCCACGGTACTTCCAGATGATGGGGAAGATCTACATGGATCGGGGCGACTACCCCACAGCCTTGAGCTTCTTCAGGAAGACGATCGAGCAGCCTGCGCCGCGATATGCCTGGGTGACGGCGTGGGCCTGGACTCGAACCGGCATGATCCATGATCTGCTAGGGGAGCGGGCGGGGGCGCAACAGAGCTACAGGATGGCGCTAGCAGTCGAGACCGACGGCATCGCCAAGAAGTTAGCACGGTATTACCTCAATGAGCCCTACCGCAAGGAGACGGCCCGTCGGACCGCCCCCGCCACCGGACCGGAGGAGAACACAGAATCGCCCTAGCTCAGCTACCTACTGACCATGCTGAATGGGGGTCCCCACGCGGTTACTTACTACCCCCTTTGCTCAGGGTCGTAAGCTGCTCTTGGTTGAGGGCCTGCCGTATCGCCTTGTGAAATTTGATCTGTGTCAGAAGCACCTCTTTATCGGCTACTCCAAGTTGGTTGACCACCTGGTCAATATCCTTATCCGATGCCTTCTTGTCAAAGATCAGACTCACCAGCCTCTTCCGGAGATCTAAAATCTTCTGCTCGCTCGCGCTCAGCGCTGACATCCGATCCTTCTTGGCCGTATCAAGCTTACTCCGCTGATCGGCCGAAAGTCCTAGGTTTTGGAAGGGGTCTGGCTCCTTTGGCTGCTCCTTTTGAGCCGAAGCTATGCCCCCTCCGATCAGCATCGTTGTCGTCAGCAGTCCAATCCCCAATCTCTTCCATGCGCGCATGCAGTTCTCCCCTTTCCGTTAGGCCTGTCCCCGCATGCTTTAAGCGGAGATAGGATGACCCATCGCCAAACAACAACAGAGTGCAGTGCAATGTTACTGCTGTCCATCTTTCTTCTCGGCAGCGCGCCGATAGAGCCGCTCGTATTCTCGGGCAGAGCGATCCCAGGTAAAATCGGCGGTCATGGCATTCGTGATCAGCCGAGGCCACAGGGCTTTCTCACGATACAAGGCCAAAGCCTGCCAGATGGCCTGCAGAAAGGCAGTCGTAGTCGATTCCTCAAACCTGAATCCGTTCCCATCCCCAGTCACGGGATCGAACTGGACAATGGTGTCGTCCAGCCCGCCCGTGGCGCGGACGACCGGAATCGTTCCGTAGGCCACACTGTACATCTGGTTCAGGCCGCACGGTTCATACCGCGATGGCATCAGGAAGATATCGGCGCCGGCTTCAATCTGATGCGACAACGGGATGTCGAAGCCGATCTGGACGGCCAGCTTGGACGGGTACTTGGCCGCCGCCTCACGAAAGGCCGCTTCGAGTTCCTTCTCACCGCTCCCTAGCAGGACGAGTTGCAGGTTCAGCGCCATCAGCGTCTCCAGGATGTCGCGCAGCAGGTCGAGCCCCTTCTGCCCAGCCAGCCGGGAGATCACGGCTAGCAGCGGCACAGTGGCCTTGACCGGGAGCCTAAATCGTTGCTGGAGATCCGCCTTACATCGGGCCTTTCCGGCAAAGTCATCGACCGTGTAGTGAGCAGCGATGTGAGAATCGCTGGCCGGGTTCCATTCCTCGGGATCGATCCCATTTAATACGCCGAAGAGATCGCTCTTCCGCTCTCTGAGGACGCCGTCCAGACCGAACCCGCGCTCTGCAGTCTGGATCTCTTGACTGTAGCGACGGCTTACGGTGGTGAGCAGGTCGGCGAAGAGCAACCCGCCCTTCAGCAGACTGCCCTTCCCGTAACACTCGAGGCCCGCCGGCGTGAATAGCTCCCGAGGCAACAGCAGCCTCGGCAGCACCTCAGGCGGGAAGAGACCTTGGTAGCCCAGGTTGTGGATGGTGAAGACGGTCGCGGTCTGCTGGAAAAAAGGATCAGTTCGAAGGGTGGTCTTCAGATAGACAGGGAGCAGCGCCGTCTGCCAGTCGTGGGCGTGCAGAACCTCCGGCTGGAAAGAGACCGCTCGGCATACCTCCAAGGCGGCCCGGCAGAACAGGGCAAACCGCTCCGCATTATCCGGGTAATCCTCTGCAGATGGGCTCTGATAGAGGCCGGTACGGTTGAACGAGGAATCGTGGCGAACGAAGTAGACCGGCATCCCGCTTGAGAGGTGTCCCTCAAGCAGGTCCACCGCTTGCAGGCCCGAAGCCGCCGGAACCCCGATCCCTTTTGTAACGACACCGAGTCGGTGTTGCTCCACCTCCACGGCGCGGTAGAGTGGCATGATGAGCCGGACATCGTGCCCAAGCCGACTGAGCGCCTTTGGCAGCGCGCCAGCCACATCGCCGAGCCCACCGGTGTGGGCAAATGGCACGGCCTCAGAAGCCGCAAAAAGAATTTTCACCTGGGCAATCCTGCCCTCTGTGTGGCATGTGATGATGAGCAGTGGCGGGGCCGACGGGACTCGAACCCGCGACCTCCGGCTTGACAGGCCGGCGTTCTAACCGACTGAACTACGACCCCCTGTGTATGAAGAGGCCCTGAGTGAACAGCTACCCCGCCCTCAGTGGCCTGGTGGTGGGCGAAGGAGGTGTCGAACCTCCGACCCCCTGCTTGTAAGGCAGGTGCTCTCCCGCTGAGCTATTCGCCCGGCTGCGACGCCACTCGCGACAGGATTCGCGGAAGAAATCGGTGTTTAGTATAGCCTATGGAGACAGAGTGTCAAGCCGAAACCCTGCCCAAAGTGAGATAAGATCGTTCAGGCTCCCCCTCATGAGTGGATCGAGAAGGGGCTGAACCATCTGAAGGACCTTCCGGAGCGAAGGACGGAGCAGTCGGCACTCCTACTGAGGCAATTGCGGGGACAGATCCGACTGGAGCCAACCGGGGGGGGACATCGGCCGGCCCTACTGCCTCGCGCAGACCGCCATCGACGTCCTGGCGCTTATTGAACCGCCCTCCGAGCTGGAGAGCCCGGAGGGCGGTTCAATTGCATTGCGTTGGTGGAGGCGGCGGGAGTCGAACCCGCGTCCGAGAACATGTCGGAAAGAACATCTACGTGCGTAGCCTGCGTATGAATATTCGCCTCTCTTGGCCCCCACAGGCAGGGTCCCGGAGCAGCTAGCTCATGTGGATCTTACCCACCTCCCCAGAGCACGAGAGGCAAGCCAGCCCGTCTAGTCGGCGCCCAGATCCCACCCGACGAGCGAGGTGGGGTGAACGTGGCCACTCTTAGGCGGCCAGTGCCAATTCGTGGTTGGCAGTTGCTTGTATTCCCACCTTTTCACGAGGCGATGGGTCCTCGGCACGCAGCCCTTACTCCCTTGTCCCCGTCGAAACCGGAGCGCCCCCGCACTAATAAAGCTAATGCCACACCTGGTTGGGCCTGGAGGTAACAGACTACTTCTACTTTATGCCGCCTGGCTGAAAAAGTCAACAGCTACCCCCGATCCGCGCGGCCGCGAGCGAGCTGGTCCATCTCTTTCGTCATCGCGCGCTGCTTCAGGGTTTCCCTCTTATCGTACAGTTTTTTCCCACGGGCCAGCGCCAGTTCCAGCTTGATCTTCCGTCGAACCAGATAGAAACTCAGAGGGATCAAGGTGAGGCCCTTTTCTTGTACCTTCCCTATAAACCTGGCGATCTCCATCCTGTTCAGGAGAAGTTTCCGCTTACGGTTCGGGTCCGGGTTAAATCGATTTCCCGCGGTGTATGGACTGATGTGGCAGTTGAATAGATACGCCTCCTGCCCCTCAATGGCGGCATAACTATCTTTCAGGTCAGCCTTGCCATCCCGCAGCGACTTCACCTCGGTTCCGGTAAGGGCTATCCCGGCCTCGATGACCTCCTCGATCTGGTACTCATACCTCGCCCGCCGATTGGAACAGAGGATTCTTCTTTCCTGCTTTAGTGCCATTGGACTGACTATAGCGTAGCCCAACAGTACGCGGCAAGTGGAATTCCAGGCTCTGGGATCAAAAGGCCACCAGGCGTTGACCAGTCAAGGGAGAGCGTCTCCACCCCAGCCGAGACCTGAGACGGGGTGGGCACGTGGGGCGGTGTCACGCGCGGACGCGGTGCTCCTCGGACACTGGGCGCCTGGCGTCTCCCCCCGCCTGCGTTGGGTGCGGGCGTGGGGGGGAGCGAGCCCTTCACCGACTCGGTAACTGGAGACCATGCGCCTGGGCTGTTCTGTACTACGTTCAATTGCTAAGGTCTTTTTTCCCTTGACAGATCATTGGAGAGTTTGAGAAGAGCTTTCTAGGCGAGTCGGCAAGGACCGATGGTGATCTACTTATGCTAAGGTCTTTTTTCCCTTGACAGATCATTGGAGAGTTTGATAAGAGCTTTCTAGGCGAGTCGGCAAGGACCGATGGTGATCTACTTATTATTAGTGGATTCATTGAGAAAGGAGGGGGCATGACCAAGGCGGAACTCGTAGACAAGATTGCCAAGGATGCGTGCATCACGAAAAAGGCGGCAGAACAAGCCCTGTCCAGTGTCACAGCAGGGGTGCGGGACTCTCTCAAGAAAGGGAAGAAGGTCACCTTGGTCGGCTTTGGGACGTTCTCGGTGGCGAAGCGAGCGGCCCGGAACGGGCGCAATCCACAGACCGGTGCTGTTATCAAGATCAAGGCGGCTAAGATCCCGCGGTTCAGGGCGGGAAAGGCCTTGAAAGACGCCGTCAGGTAAGTGGGGTTTGCTGGTGCCCTGATCCATCGACCATCGCGTCAGACGTCATAGTGCAATGCGAAGAGGAGAGACACAGTCTCTCCTCTTCGCATTGATGAACGTTTCGGAACTACTTATTGAGTCCTGCATAAGTAATGGAACGCGAACTATATACCTATCCGTTCGGCCTGAGCTTGTCGAAGGCTGATCCGCCCATGGTTCGACGGGCTCACCATGAACGGAACGAGGGCATCCACAATCTACATTACTTATGCAAGTCTCAATAGGTAGATAGACTGAAGGCTGAAGGCTTTTAGAGGTAGAAACCGAGAAGCTCTTAAACGACTCGATTCGTGCCTTGCGTAATGATTGATATGCTTCAGCCTTCGGTCTTCAGCCTAAACCCCTGAAACTCTCACAAGCGCTTTAGAGTGGTGATCCGGCGCTTGGCTTGCCTCGATGGGCGTCGAGCGGGGCCCTTTAGTCTTCGAGGCCCTGGGGATTCGGAGACCGATTCGTCATCTTTTTGAAACTCGCCCCCATCCCCTTCTCGAAGCGCGAGATCCAGGCGCTCGTGAAACTCCTCGGCCGAGAGGACCAAGGCGCCGGTTCGCGCCACGTCATCTGCCAAAGCCCGATCTGAGGTAACCACGACCGCCCCTGAGGGGGCTTTCTCAACAAACCGCACGATGACCTGATCGGCCCGCTCCCCGCGGCGCGAGAAGACCACCTGCAGGCCAGCGGTGAGTCTCACCTGCTCGCTAATCCCGCCCTGTTCCCACCCATCGAAAACAACAGTGATCCGGTGACCCTTCAGGCGTCGGTAGGCGGCTAATGTTGTAAGGAGAGCTTCCCGCCCCTCCTGCAGGTCTCGGCGATCGATGGGGTGAAGCTGATGGGAGCGGCGGATCACATTATAGCCATCAATCACAATCCACATGGACCAGACCTAGCGCCCCGCCACACCCCTGGGGGCAGAGCGGATGACATGTAGCAGGGAAGCAACGGCGTCGGCTGGATCGTCCGCCGTCATTATGGCGGAGATCACGGCCGCCCCGTCGGCGCCAGCCGCCATCACGGAAGCCGTATTTGAGGCAGTGATTCCTCCAATACCCAAGATCGGCAGCCGGACCTGCCGCCTCACATCGCTGAGCTGCCCCAGGCCGACGGGCGGTCCGTACGCTGCCTTGGATGGCGTCGGGAACAGCGGACCGAGTACGATAAAGTCGGCCCCCTCTCTCTCAGCCTCGATCGCTTCTTCGGGAGAGTGGCAGGAGACGCCGATCAGTCGCGCTGGTCCCAGTAGGGCCCGCGTCTCGGCAGGCGGGAGGCTCGTTCTGGAAAGGTGGACACCGTCGATCGGCAGGGCCAACGTCAAATCAACTCGATCATTGATGAGGAGGCATGCGCCTCGCCCGTGCACAATAGGGAGGAGTCGCTCAACCAGCTCATAGAGATCCCGCGTCAAGAGATCCTTCTCGCGAAGCTGGATGGCTTTCGCCCCACCAGCAAGCGCGGCATCGACGACCGCCTCAAGGGGCCGACCTTTCGTCAGGGAGCGATCGGTCACGACGTACAGACCCCATGAAGACGGGTTTCGGGTTTCGGGTTTCGGGTTTCGGGTTGAAAGAAATGTCCCGGGTTCCACGGGTCGCATACCTAACTCCAAACTCGAAACTCGAAACCTACCTACTCGATTATGCCTTCGAGCGGGCTTGAGGCGCTGGCGTAGAGCTTCTTCGGTATCCGTCCGGCCAGGTACGCCAATCGCCCCGCGATCATCGCATGCCGCATCGCTGTCGCCATCGCGACCGGATCTTTGGCGCAGGCGATCGCCGTATTCATCAGGACGCCATCGCATCCCAGCTCCATGGCGATAGAGGCATCCGAAGCCGTGCCCACCCCCGCATCGATAATGATCGGGACTCGCGCCGCCTCAAGGATGATCCTGATGTTGTGCGGGTTTCGTATCCCAAGGCCGGAACCGATCGGGGCGGCGAGCGGCATCACGACGGCTGCACCGGCATCCTCCAGTTTCTTCGCCATGACGGGATCGTCGTTGGTGTAGGGCAAGACTACGAAGCCCTCCTTAACTAAGACCTTGGTGGCCTTCAGCAGCTCCTCGTTGTCCGGAAAGAGGGTCCGCTGATCGCCGATCACCTCCAGCTTGACCATGTCCGAGAGACCGACCTCTCGGGCCAGCATCGCGGTCTTGATCGCCTCCTCCGCAGTGTAGCAGCCGGCGGTGTTGGGCAGGAGCGCGTACCTCTTGGTGTCGATGTAGTCCAGGAGCGACTCCTGGGTTCGATCCAGGTTCACCCTTCTGACCGCCACCGTCACCATCTCGGCGCCCGAGGCCTCGTGAGCCTGCTGCATCGTTCGATGGTCCGGGAACTTGCCCGTTCCGACGATGAGCCGCGACCGAAACTCCCTACCTGCAAATTTAAGGGTGTCGCCGTTCTCCATCACATGATGCTCCAGCGCCGTCTCGCTCCTCATTGGGACCCGCCGGCCATGAAGGTGATAATCTCCAGCATGTCCCCTGCTTGCAGCGCAGTGCTCTCATACAGCTCGCGCTTGATGATCCGCTGATTGAACTGGACCGCAACCCTGAGCGGGTTGATCTGCAACTCCTCCAGCAGCGCGGTGATCGTGGCGCCATTTGTCACTTCGAGCTTCTTCCCGTTGACAGTGAGTTCCACGTCGAGCAGCCCTTTCACTACCCCCCAAGGTCTCGACCCTCGGCGTCCGGGATCATCCGTTCCACTGCCTCGGCGGCCTCCGCCACAGCCACTTCGATCCCACACTCCTCGCGAAGCTTCCGGACGACCGCCCCGACCGCGAGGACGGGATGATTGGGGTACTGCCGTTTAGCGCCTCCTTTGCAGTACATCAAGCTCTTTCCAACCGACGAAAACAGTCAGCCATCAGTGGTCAACTTTCAGCGAAGGCACGGTTATCTTTCCAGATCTCGCTGATCGCTGAGCGCTGCCGTATTTTGACCTTACCCCACGTATGGCGACTTGTCAACGGCGGGGAAGAGTCTGAGACCTCCTCAGCTCCCTCCTCGCTCCTGCCCTCTGAATGCCGGTGTGCGCTTCTCGGCAAAGGCCTGTACCCCTTCGCGAAAGTCCGCAGTCTGGCTGCTCAGCGCGATGAGCTGGGCCTCGTTCTCCATTTGGGTCTCCAGGCTTGCATGATCGCTCATGAACAGGAGCCGCTTGGCCCGCCCGAGGGCAAGCGTCGGGCCGGTGGCCAGCTCGTTCGCCATGGCGTCTACAGCGGTAACAAGCTCAACGTCTGGCACCACCCGGTTCACCAGTCCCCATTCTTTCGCCTCTTCTGCCGTCAGAACCCGGTTGGTGAAGGTCAACTCCATCGCCCGTCGCAACCCCACCAATCGGGGAAGAAAATAACTCGAGCTGGCATCTGGGGTAGCGCCGATCTTCGTATAGGCCATGGTGAATCGAGCGGACTCAGCCGCCACCGCCAGATCGCAGGCCATGGCTAAGCCCATCCCGGCGCCGGCGGCCACCCCGCCCACCCCAGCGATGACCGGCTTTGACATCCGACAGATACATGTGATCACGCTGTGAAGAGACATCAACAGCCGTTTTACGTGCAGGGCGAGGGTGCCAGTATGTTCGATGAACTCCCTGACATCTCCGCCAGCGCAAAAGGCCTGGCCGGCGCCCGTCAGCACTACTGCGCGAACTGCTCGGTCCTCGTGGCAGGCGAGGACCGCCTCCAGCAACTCCTCCACCATCTGCCTATTCAGGGCATTGTAACGGTCAGGACGGTTCAGGGTGATGGTGGCCACTGAGCCCTTTACCGTGTGGATCAGTGCCTTATAGGCCATTCTACCCCCACTCAAAGCCTTCAGTCTTCAGCCTCTTATGCGGCCTCCGCGAAGCTGGTGATGATATACGTCCCACTCTTAGGGTCTCGCTTCAGTTCGATGATATTGTGTTTGGCGGCGTCCTCTAGCAGCTTGGAAAAGGTGCTGTACCCGTAGTACCCTTCGTTAAAGGAGGGCCGCTTGCGGATCATCGTCTGTTTGACCATTGACCCCCAGAGCACCTCTTTGTTCTCCCGCATGAGGGCCTGGATGGAGTCGCCCAGGAGCGCGAACGCCTCTGCCTTCTTCTCGGGCAGTCCGGAGATGACGGGCGGCTTCTTGGGGGGGCGGATCAGGTCTTCGTAGTAGATGAATTCGTCGCAGTTATCCACCAGCAGTTCCGAGACCGAATTCTTAACGCCGAGACCGATGACCTCCTTGTTATTCTCTCGCAATTTGGAGACCAAGGGCGAAAAATCGCTGTCACCAGAGACGATGACAAAGGTGTCAAGATGCTCCTTGGAGTACGCCATGTCCATCGCATCCACTGCCAGCCGGATGTCAGCGCTGTTCTTGCCGCTGATTCGCTTCTGTGGGATGTCGATCAACTCGATGGCCGCTTCGTGGAGGGGCCGTTTGTACTCGGCGTAGCGTCCCCAGTCGGCATAGGCACGCTTGACCAGGATTTTTCCCTTCTCCACGAGCCGCTCGAGCACGAGGCCGATCTCGAACTGCTTGTGCTTGGCCTGCTTGATACCAATCGCGATATTCTCGAAGTCGATGAAGAGGGCGAGTCTCTTCTCTTCGTTCATTGAACCCCTTTCTGCTTGACGTCCTTCATTCAGGCAGCGCCGATGGCATGACGGATGATCCGCGTTTCCGGCGCAGCACCCCCTTGGCTCAAGATAAGCCTAAACATGCTACCCTTAGCCTGTCAACAGGTTTAATCGGACTGAGTTCCTGCTTGGGAGGCACCGCTCCCCTCCTCAGCCCAGTTCTTCGGCCGTCACCCGTTCTCGCCGGATTGTCTCTTTTCATTTTGTTGAGGGTCGATACCCCGCGGCTTGCCGCGAGTTCGTCATACCGGCGGAAGCCGGTATCCAGAGGGCCCGACTGGATTCCCCCGTATCAAGTACGGGGCAGGCTTGTCAAGCACGGAATGACGGGCCAGAACAGAAGACGATACCCCGCGGCTTGCCGCGGGGTAGTTCATTTCTGATGGGAAGCCGCCACGGTTTTACCGGCCCATCGCTCCACCACCATGGCGGCGAGGCCTTGCCGGCTTGAGCGGCTGACGATGAACCACGCCGCTGCGAGCAGAATGTAGCCGATGGCATAGAGGTGACGGGAAATGGGATCGGTGAAGAACAGTTGAGTGACAAAGAGAACGAAGATGAGACCAGCCTCTGCCAGAGAGAACGAAAGATTGGCCAGCACGGCAATCGCGAAGAGGGATTGAGCCGCTGTCAGAAATATCTCCTCGGTCTGCCTGGCATCCAGGTGCATCGCCCCAAGATGGCCGGCAGAAAGGTTGTAGGCAAGCGGGAGCGTGCCGATTAGAAGGGTCCATTGATTGACCTTGGAAGACAGGAGCGTGCCCATGCTGGCCCCGGGGTTCCCACGAAGCGCGAAGACGATCGCCACGATGAACTCTGGCGACTCGGAGGCCAGCGGCGCCAGCCACTGCACCAGGAGAAACTCCTCAATCGCGAATATCCGGCCGGTGGCCAAAAGGCCCTCGGCGAAGGGCTCGGCCGCTAGAAAGATGCCGAGCCCGGCATAGACGAACATCGCGATGGTAGCCAACCGACGCAGGTTCGGCTGCAGTTGCATCAGCAGTTCCCCGACCCCTCCATCCAGTTCTGGTTCGACGACCTGCGCCTTCGAGGCGGAAATCATGTACGACACGAAAATCGCCACCAGGATGAACGAGTCGAGCGCCGAGAGGGTTCCTTTCAGCGGGATGATGAGGCTATAGGTGGTGGCGAGCACAAGATGAAGGAGTTCGATGTAGCGAGATCGGTCGAGGACGACCTGCCGATGTCGGGTCTTGAACCAGAATGTCACGACAACGGAGGCCCACCCAACACCGATCAGTAGGCGATTTGCGCCGGTCATGTTGGCAGTGGCGTAAGCAATGTAGGCCGGGTCCTTGCCGGCGGACCAGGCGAAGTAGATGTCCACCGCATATTCCGGGAGCACGGCAACCAGCGCGAGGAAGGCAAGCGCGAGCGCCTGCGGGATATCAACTTGTGCCACCTCGGCCGCCCAGGAGAGGAGGAACGCGGCCCCAAAGATGGCCAATCCGGCGCCCACCACCTCCCATTGAGGTGACAGGTGAACGTCGAAGAGCCGGATGCCTATCCACTGAAGGGGCAAAAGGGTGGCGGTGATCAACCGCAGTGTTGCTCTCATCGCCGGGGCTTCGATTGGCCTCCCTCATCCACCCTCCAGAAGCTCATGCGACTTCCTGGTCCCTTGCCGTGTCTCGCTTCTGCCGCTGCCGCCGGTGGTGATCGAGTTTGATCCGCCTGAAGAGCGGTTCCCGATAGCGGTAGAGCACAACCAGCCCGACAGCCATGAAGAAGAGGAGGGCAAAGAAACTGCCATAGTGGGTGGTCCGTACCTGCCTGCCCTGCAAGGAGAGGAGCCAGGTACCCGGAATACGGCCCACGGTGCTCAACAGGAAGAACATGCCGAACGGCAGGGGGCTGGCGCCAAGAATGAAGCACAGGAAGTCCTTCGGGAAGCCGGGGAGGAGAAAGAGGAGGAAGGTGATCCACTTCCCTGTAGTTCGCGTGAGAAAGAAGAACATCTCGTAGGTCTTGGGTGTGACGAACCGGCGGGCGAAATGGTGTCCCAGCCAACGACCCAGGCCAAAGGCGATGCAGGAACCGATGGTTAGGCCGATGGTGGAATAGATGAGACCCGGCAGCGTCCCGAAGAGATACCCGCCGATGACGCCCGTCGCCTCACCGGGGATCGGCGCGACTACGACCTGGAGGGCCTGCAGCCCGATGAACACGAGAGGTCCCCACGGTCCGAACTGTTTGACGTACCGGGCTAAAGCCTGTTCGTTAGTGTAGGGCTCAATCCACTCCCAGTACGCTCCCAGGTCGAGCCATTCGCCCCACAGGGTATAGGCGTATGTCAGGCCGGCCACGGCCATGAGGACCGTGGCAATCATCACGGTTTTCTTCATCGACGAACGTTGCTCGATCGACTTGGCCCACCAGGCCGCGGGCATGGCGCACCACAGAGCCCAGCCAATGAATGCGCTGAAATGAAACGGCAAGGTGTGGGGCTTGACTTGGAATGATTGGAGAGCAGTATCGTCATGTCTCGCCACTCTCTTACCTGTTATGCCGCGCTACTGTCAAGAAAAATCCTTCCAACCTGCCCTACGACAGACTGGCGTCAGCCTCTTCACCTCAGAGCGGATGGGCTCGCCGCCTTGACATTGCGGGACCCGTGGCTTATCCTACTGTGCGCGGCTGGACCGAACCAGCTTGAGCCGATGAGCGTGGCCAGCGAAGGCGTACTGTTATCGGTCGTCTTCTGGTGAGGCTGGTCAAAAAGGAGGTAGCATCTGTGCCGATTTATGAATATGAGTGCGAACTCTGTAATCACAGGTTCGAGGTGATTCAAAAGATCTCAGATAAACCGATCAAAAAGTGCGTGTTGTGCCAGGGGAAAGTCTACAAGGTTCTCTCCGCCCCCGGCCTACTCTTTAAGGGGTCGGGGTGGTATGTGACCGATTACGCCAATCCCGAGCGAAAAAAGGCCGTGGAGGCGGATAAAAAGGCAGCATCGGCCGATAGCGGAAGCGTGAAGACCGAGAGCAAGGAGTCGAAGAAGAGCGGGACCCCCTAACTTGACCAGAACGGCCGGCATCATGCGCGACGAAGCAGACGAGGAGTCACTTTCTCGTTCGCCTGGGCGCGTTGCCTTATACAGCGTCGATAAACTCCAATGGAGGCGTGGACTTGAGTTCCCCCTCCGTCTCCAACAATGTGAAAAAAAGGTGGAGCCCCTGGAGATGCCGTGGAGTCAGGTCGAAGGAGAGGCGCTCCTTCAGGTAGGTTGCACAGGCGTCTCGGTCCAGCCTAACCCGTTGACAGACTGCCTCGCAGATCTCATCAAGCCGAGCGAGGCTGTAGCGCTTGGAGCAGAGCAGAGCACGATGAATCCGGTGCGTCTCCTCCCGATGATCGCGATAAAAGTCTCGGCGGACCGCCCAGACGGCAAAGACAAACGGCAGACCCGTCAATTCCTTCCATCCCTGGCCTAAATCAAGGGTGAAGGGGAGTTGTCCCCTCGCCCGAAGCGCCGGATCACCGATCATCAAGACCCCAGCAACATCCTCCGGGAGCGAGTCGGTCGTCTCTGCCTCGGCAGACAGAAACCGAGGCCTCACCCCGAACGCCTTCGCGAGCAGGAGCTTCACCAGGAAGACCGATGTAAGGGAATCCCTGCTCAGGCGGACCGGTCTCCCATCGAGGTCACATGGCTTCACCCGGCTCAAGAGCAGGACACTTTCAGCCGGGCCATCAGAGCCGATCGCCAGGTCCGGGAGGATCAGATACCTGTCCGAATGGCACGCATACTCGATGGCGGAGATGACTGATAGATCGAGATCCCCCGCCCGGAGCATAGAGTTCAACTCGGCAGGAGTCCCCTCAACGATCCGGCATTCTGCCGGGATCGCGCCCTGCTCGATCCCGTAATAGACCGGCTCACAATTGATATATGCCACCTTGCCCAGTGCCGGCGTCACCGCTCCGCTCCCTCGCGTTGGTACACGATCTTCCCTTCCACCATACTCAAGACGACCAAGTCATCAGATGCCTGGCTGAGGAGCGATCCATACGGGTCGGTATCGTCGAGGTGATCGATGGCCAGGGCAGTGAGATCCGCCCGCTTACCGGGCGTAAGCGACCCGATGGCCCCAGCCATCCCGAGTACCGTGGCCCCGCCGAGCGTTGCCATTGTCACAAGCTGCTGCGCCTTAACCACCCCGCCATAGAGCCGATGCGCAAATTGCATCTCGTCCCAAATGCTCAGCGTCTCGTTGCTGGCCAGTGAATCGGTTCCCAGGCCGACTCGAAGTCCGGACGCCAGGTACCGGGGGAGGGGAGCAGTTCCCACGTTGAGATAGTCATTACTTCTAGGACACATGGCCAGTGCCACCCCTCGCCGTTTCAGCAACTCGAGATCTGACCCCCCCACATGCACCCCGTGGACGGCCAGTAACTGCTCCGAGAGCAGGCCGGCTCGGTCGAGGAACGCGACCGGACTTTCGCCGCAGACTCGATGGGATGGCGAATGCCGGCCCACGGCAGGTAGCAGCTCACTAGCGATCGGACCGAGCCCTAGCCCGATATACGCCACCTCCTCGGGAGATTCGGCCAGGTGAATTGTCGCCGGGAGGCGCCGTCGCCGCAGCAGTTCGGCGCAGCGCAGCAGAAGCGGCTCGGACAGGCTGTACGGCGCGTGTGGCGACAGGCCGACCGACAACAGGCTTCCGCTCGCTTGGAGCTGAAGCGACCGAAGGGCCTTCTCGGCCGCGTCGAGCCGTTCTGTGGCCTGCTCAGGGTCAAGTCCCAGGATCTCCTGAAAGATGATACCCCTGAGCCCCGCTGCCTTGAGAGGGGCTACGCTTCTGCCGGACGTAGTAATGTCGGCTACACAGGTGACGCCACTTCGGAGCAGGGTCGTGGTACCCTGGCGAGCTGACGTAGCGAAAAACTCGCCATCCAACTCGGAGCGGAGATTGAGCAGGGCGGTTGCCCATTCGGTAAACGATCTGCTAAAAGGAAGGCGGCCGTGCAGCCCGGTCAGCTCCAGGTGGGTGTGAGCATTGACCAGGCCGGGGAGGAGAACTGCGCTCCCCAGGTCATCGTGAGGCTCTGTCGCGAAATCCCTGATGAGCGCGGACGCCTTGCCCACCGCGCAGATGGCCCCGTCGCGGATCAAGAGGCCACCGTCCAAAAGGGGAGGGCTGGAAATGGGAAGCAGGAAACGAGAGGTCAGGATCACGGCAGCCGCATTTTAGCCGTCAGTTGATCGCTGATGCCTGTGTGGGTGTCGCCTGATCGCCTCGGCATGCTCAAGCTCTGGTGGAGTATTGACGTTCATGAACCCGAGGAGATGAGGGTCCACCGCCCTGATCGCCGGCTCCTCGATGATCTTCACCTTGGCCTTCGGGAAGAACCGGGCAATCTTCAGCACGCCACCGTCGATGGCCTCTTTAATGAGCGGGAGGCACGACTTCGCGTACACGGCATGCAGCGGCTGTAACTCGCCTCCCACAAGTGGCACCACCACATCCCAGCCCTCGGCCTCGCGGATCAAGAGCTTGATCAGGTCGGCATTGAGGAAAGGCATGTCGCAGGCAACGAAGAAACACGCAGGATGACTAGCAGCACTCAGCCCAGTATAGATCCCACCAAGCGAGCCGGAGTCGGGGATCAGGTCTGGGATGACCTTGACACCGAGGTACGTATAGAGCGGAGGGTCATTGGCAATAATCAGGACCTCCGGGAAGAGCGCCCTCAGGCAGTCTACCGTCGCCTCGATCAGCCGCTTGCCACCGAATTCGATACAGGCCTTATTGAACCCCATCCGCGAGGACTTGCCGCCCGCCAGCACAACACCCGTCACCTTCAGGCTTCGTCCTCTACTTCCCTTGGCTCTTCCAGGGCATCGAGATCAGTCACCTCCAATTTCTCTATCTCCTCGCCCGATTCGGCGAGTAGCTCCGCTGGAGTCTCCTCCAACTCGGCTCCCTCTTTTTCCTCTTCTTCCTTCTCGACGATCTCCTCCTCGCCAAGGCTGTCCCCAACGGAGAGGCTTCGGAACCAGGTAGCCCCAGCCTCTGGACCAACCAGTTCCACTGCCCCCGCACCCTCTACGGGCTTCATGTCATAGGCCAGCTTTCCGGCGCCTATTTCCTCCAGGGCGATATACGTCGGCTTGTTGCTCTTCGGGGCGATCAGGTGCTCGGCGCCGTGCATCAACTGCTTCGCGCGCTTGGCGGCGATGATCACCAAACGATATTTGCTATCCACGTGCGTCAGGAGTTGTTCCAAAGGGAAAAGCGGCATGTCCAAGATCCTCCCCACCTCAGTCGATTCCCACATCCAGAAAGGAGAGATCCACTCGATCTCTTCGGGATCGCTCGGCAGTGATAATGCAGCAAAGCTGCTTGACGGCCTTTTCGAAGATATCGTTCACGACAATATACTGGTAATGCCGGTAGTGATGCAGTTCTTCTCTGGCCATGGCTAGGCGCCGGCGAATCTCCTCCTCCGAATCAGTCCGCCGCTGCCTGAGCCTGGTTTCCAGCAGGTCGAAGGTGGGGGGAACGACAAAAACGAATACCCCCATTTGGTAGTCCTGCCTGAGCTTGGCCGCCCCCTGCGTATCGATGTCAAGGATGACATCAAGCCCTTCCGCGAACTGTTTCTCCAGCAGCGGGCGGCTGGTTCCATAGAGGTGGCCATGCACGTACGCCCACTCTGCGAATTCGCCCGCCTCGATCATCCTTCGGAAGGTGGCCTCGTTCACGAAGTGATAGTCGCGTCCGTCCTGCTCGTCGGGCCGGGGGGCGCGGGTCGTATACGAGACAGAGTGAATCAGGCGGGGCAACCGCCGTGCGGCCTCCTGGCACAAGGAGGTCTTCCCAGCCCCCGAGGGGGCCGACACGACTACCATCAGCCGCTGCCGATTCATTCTGCTTGCGAGCCCTTACCCAGCCGACCGGAAAGCGCATCGGCCTCGAACCGCTGGGCTAGCGTCTCGGTCTGGATGCCCGACAGTACGACATGGTCGCTATCGGTTACGATGATAGACCGGGTACGCCTGCCGTTGGTTGCGTCAACCAGCTTCCCGGCCTGTTTGGCCTCGTCCTTCAACCGCTTCATTGGGGCCGAACCGGGATCGACGATGGCGATGACCCTGGCAACCGCCACCGTATTCCCGAACCCGACGTTCAGCAGCTTTGCGGCCAAGGCGATCGCCCCTTTCCCCGATGTCTCGCGGACAGGCTTACTCGACGTTCTGGACCTGCTCCCGGAGCTGTTCCAGAATACTTTTTAATGTTATCACATCGTGCGAGGTCTTGGCATCGTTCGCCTTGGCGCCGATGGTGTTGGCCTCGCGCTGCATCTCTTGCAAGAGGAACTCCATCCGTCGGCCGTGCGGACCCTGTTGTTGGATGAGATCCCGGAACTGTCGGAGATGGCTTGTGACCCGCGCGGTCTCTTCCGCGATATCCGAACGATCAGCCAGGATTGCGACTTCCTGTTCCAGCCGGCCGGGATCGACCGGTTTTCCCTCCAGCAAGCGCTGGAGCCGAAGCTCCAGACGACTCTTGTAGCTTTGCACCACTTCCGGCGCGCGGGCGGCGATCGTCGCCAAAGTCGCCTCGGCTTGCTCCAGGTGGCCGAGCAGGTCGGCCTTAAGCGCCCTTCCCTCCTCCCGCCGCATCTCAGCGAGGGCGTTCATCGCCCCTTCAAGGGCAGTCTTGACCGCTGACCAATCAGCATCCGCCGTCCCCGACTCCTCTCCTTCCAGGCCGAACAGGTCTGATTGGGAAAGTAGTAGTTCCAGCGTCACCTCTCCCGCGAGACCGAGTTCTGACTGAAGCGTCTTGACGGCATCAAGATACGCGTGGGCCAGTGGACGATTGAGACGCAGCTTGCAGGACCGCTCACCCGTCAATTCCTCAAGCACCGTCACGTCAAACCGCCCTCGCGCGAAGCGTCCCTGCAGGATCTTCTGGACCTGCAACTCCAGGGCGCCAAGCCGCTTCGGGAGCCGGGCGCGGGTCTCCAGGTAACGATGGTTGACCGACTGCAGTTCGCATGCGTATCGTCTTGAGGAGGTGACACACTCCCCTTGCCCGAACCCAGTCATACTGTTCAGCATCTCGTTACGGCCTCGATAATGTTGGCATGAGTGTTGCCACTACCTGGATAGGTGGACGCGAAGGGAGCCGCGCGGGGGTCTCTAAAAGCGGTAGTTTAGCGCTCACCGGCAACCTTGTCAAATCAAATCCTCGACGTATCCTCGACAACATGCCACCTCCTTTGCTCATGTCGGACCCGGGGCGCGCTCTTCTGGCGAGGTCCCGCCTTCATCTCCATAGCCTCGCTCAACCAGGTGCTTTTCGATATCCTCTTTCGCAAAGCCGATTCGTCGAGCGACTTTATCGGCATGGCTCACTCGTGAAATCCCCTCGACCAATCGGTAGGTTGGGGAGCCATGGGTAAATTCTGCCTGGCGATATAATCCAACATCTCTTTTTTGAAACTGCTCCGCCAGCTCGTGATTGTGGGTGACCAGAATCGTATTGTTGCCGACTTGGTAAAATCCACCGAGGATGGTGCGGGAGATTTCCAGTTTCTCTTGATAGGTGGTTCCCTCCGCCAGCTCATCCAGAATAACCAGGCTTCTGGGCGATGATGCGAAAAAGATGGCCTTCGTGCGCTGTAACTCCGTTCCGAATCTCCCCTCCCGGTCAGCCAGCGAGTTGCTTTCCGGAACCTGATAGAAGATTCGATCAGCCACCGAGACCTGCGCCTGTTCGGCGGACACATAGCAACCGATCTGCGCCAGCAGTTGCACCTGGGCAATGGTTTTGCAGAAAGCGGTTTTCCCGCCTCCGTTTGGGCCGGTAATAAACGTCAATCGAGCCCCGTTCAGGTCGATATCGTTGGGTACGTAATCGGCATTCCCTTTCCCCAGGATAGGGTTTCTGACCGTTTTCAAGACCATCGCGTGCTGATCTGATTCGATGAGCGTCGGCAAGACGGTCGCACTCCCGAACGCTTTGGCATAACGATGAAAGGACAGCAGTTCATCGATCTGCCCCAAGGCCTCTAACGCCTGCTGCACATCGCGTGAGTCTCTATAACCATCCCGCAAGGGGTAGATGATACTGTCCCGATCAAAACCCCCGATGAGAGGTCCATACAGCATGAATGAGGGGAATAAGAAAATCAGCAAGGCAGGCATGGCCGCTCGGGCCACCCCAAGAGCGGGGGCGTAATGCAGTAGGAGACCCAGCGCAATCAAGAGCGCGATGATCAATCTTGGCTTGAAGAGGGTTGGTCTGAATTTGATGGCAGGGGTCAGTAGCCACTTTTCAGCCTTCGTCCTGATTGCCCTCTCCGTCAGGTAGACAGGACCTTCCATCAAGGCATGCGATCGCGTGGAACCAAACGCCTTGAGAGCTTCGAGGCGCGCTTGAAGATAGGGGCTTTCGGGTGTGGGCAGGCCTTGAGCGCCCTTGACGAGATCGAGCATGCACTTCGTCCCTTGCCGGTACGTTTTATGCCCATAGCCCCCCGTCTCCATTTTATCCCGGGGATCCCCTAAGGTACCGACAAAAGTCCCAAACAGCAGACGGTAAAATTCCTCTTCATATTTCGCAGCATGCTGCACCAGCGCTTCGATTCGTGCTCTCAGATCAGCCTTCGATTCCAGCTCTTTGAGCGCCTCCTGCTTGGCCGTGATGGCCTCGACCGAACTCAACGGGTGGGCTAGAGAGCGGTAAAGCGTTGCTTGCCCGACGACGGTACTGGCGCAATTGACAGCGTCAAAGAGTCGATCGACTTCTATAGTGTTGAACGTACTCTCATCGAGTACGCCTTCCCCCGTTTTCACCGCCCTGGCCGAGCGAACCGACAGCTCCTTGCCGATGGCTGTCAGAATAGGTTCATGCATTCACACACTCCCATTAAGAAAGTCACCACTAGGGTAGCACCTCCTGCCCCCTGCTGGCTAGTCCTGTGGTTGCACCCTTCCGGGCCATAAACTCTCCTCGACTTTTCTCGCCATCAAATCACGGTGCGGGTGGGCCAAGGATGAAAGGATCGATACGGTCCAGGAGCTATTGAATCACTGGGGGTTCATTCCCCGCGGCTTGCCGCGAGTTCGTCATACCGGCGAAAGCCGGTATCCAGAGGGCCCGACTGGATTCCCCCGTATCAAGTACGGGGCAGGCGCGTCACGCACGGCATGCCGGGCCAGAACAGCAGACGATACCCCGCAGCAAGCTGCGGGGTAGTTCATTGGCTGGGATGTCAGCACTACAATGATCTACATCCACGTGTTGAACCGGGGCGGACGGGGGGTCAATAGCCCGGCTGATCGGCTATAGGGCGGCCGAGATAGGCCGCCAATTGTTAGGGAGATAGGCCGCCGAAGCTGGCAGCGTTTGTCGGCCAGAATAGTCTTGATCGGTTGGGCTAAGTGTGGGAGATTACAAACATATTCGTTGTTGAGAAGTGGAGCCTTTTGGGAGATAGGCCGACGGTCTTTGTCGGCCTCTAAAGCGGCTCACTTAATAGTTAGGCAACATTTCTTCGGAGCCTAGTTTCGTGCCAGATCAAGAGACTTGGAAATTTATCAATACCTTCGCACCATGGCTCTCTGCCTTCGGTACACTTTCAGCTGTTATTATCTCCCTCTATCTCGCTCGGAGGGCGGACCGCATCGGTCTCGAAGTTCGAGTCGGTATCCGGACACTTGCCGTACGTGGTGGCGGACCAAACCATGGCACGGAGTTTCTTTTTGTCAGCGTTACAAACTTGGCTCGCCGAAGTGCAACATTGACTGTCCTTCACTGGCGTCCAGTCCCTTGGCGTAAATTCGGGTTTGGCTGGATAGCGCCTGAAAATAGCTTCTCGTCTCAGTTTCCTATCACTCTTACTGACGGTCAGTCTGCTAATTATGCGATGCCTATGTCAGAATTTCGGAAAAACTTTTCAAGCTTTGCCAGAGAAACCTTTTCGGGTTTTCGTGGCTGGGTTCGTCTTCACCTTCTTCGGTTCCAAGTATTCACATCAACAGGGCGTAGTTTTTCCGTCAAGCCGGAAAGGCTGATTCTACAACAACTCCGGGCGCTGGCAGTTGAAAGGAAAATTATCAATGTTGCCTAACAAGGCGCTCCACCTGCTCGCGGTGCTGGCGTACCGCTCGCAGGTGAGCTTGGTCGTTAAATGACAGCAACGACCGTCGCCATGGCCACGGATCAGCAATCGGTTGAACTCGTCCGCTGGGGCATATCGATTGGCATTCCGGCGCTATCGGGACTTGCTGGCGTCGTCATTGGTGCATGGCTTACCGGTCGGCGCGAACGGAATCAACGCCGCCTTGCGTTCGTCGAAAAACAGCTAAAGGACTTCTACTCGCCGATCCTTGGGCTTCGAAGCGAGATTCGAATGCGCAGCGAACTCCGAGTTCGAATTCACGATATGGCAGATACCGTTTGGAGAGAGCTTTGTGCAGAAAAGCGCCAAATCAGTGTCGACGCGCTCGGAGAGTTCTCAGCTACCCGCGGTTCCGAGTTCAAGAAACTCATCGAGTACGATAACAAACAGCTTCAGGAAGAGCTGTTACCCGCTTACCGGCAGATGGTGACGCTTTTCCGCGAGAATCTTTGGCTGGCTGATCCAGACACCCGCGAACACTATCAGCGTCTCATTGAGTTTGTTGACCTTTGGGATCGTTGGATCGCGAAATCTATTCCTGGAGAGGTCATTGAACGTCTGGAACACTCCGAAGAAAACCTAAAGCCGCTTTACACGCATTTGCAGCAGAGGCACGACGCTCTACGCGGTAAGATCGAGCAAGGTAAGGTGTGAACAAGCAGTCATTTAACCCCTTGGTCAGCCACGTGCCGGAAGCGGCACGTGGCTGACCAAGCACGTTCGGCACCAGGGCGTCGGATAGCGGGTGCTGGAGTAATTGACAACACGGCTTAGTGTTGGTATTCTCTCCAACATGAAGGCTCTGCCCTTGCTCCTCCGGCGAGTGATCGTTGCTGCAGACGCATTCGTCGAGGTCGTAGTGTGGGAGGTTCCAGAGCCGGTATCTCCATCAACTCATGAATTCAAGTACCGGCTTGCGTATGTCGTTAGTGGCCAATGCGTGCTGCGATATGACAATGAGCGGGGAAAGGGTGATCACCGGCATACCGAAACAACCAAAGAGCCTTACAACTTTTCTACGCCTGATCAACTGATGGCCGACTTTACAGCTGACGTAGCGAGGTGGAATCATGAACACGGTCGTTCTTGAAGTTCGTTCTCTCAAGGAAATACTGGTCGATGCCTCACGCGCAATGAAGACGGGTCGCGCGAAGTCTGAGGCGCATATTAGCTTTGCTACGCCAGAACTCCTTTGGGAAGTCCTGACGGCGAAGCGCTGGGAGCTCCTCAAGGCTCTTTGCGGGGCTGGCCGCGTATCTATCCGCGAGGCTGCGCGTCGGGTTGAGCGCGACGTGAAAGCCGTCCATGGTGACGTAAGGGCGCTTCTGGAAGCTGGGATACTTAACCGCACACCCGATGGGCGCATTGAGTTTCCGTTCGACGCCGTGAGAGTAGAGTTTCTACTGAGAGCAGCATAAGCCGAAGGGAGCCGGTGCCGAACCATGGCGTGCAGCCGATTGGGCCTTCGGCCCACCGCTGACGCCTATCGGACGGTGACTAGGCAAACACTACGGTCTTGTTGCCGTGCACCAACACCTTGTCCTCCAGGTGCCAGGTGACGGCTCGCGCCAGCACCATCCGCTCCACGTGGCGGCCGATCCGCTTCAGGTCCTCCACGTTGTTGCGGTGATCCACCCGCTCCACATCCTGCTCAATGATTGGCCCGGCATCCAGCGCTTCGGTCGCGTAATGCGCCGTGGCGCCAATCAATTTGACCCCGCGTAGGTACGCCTGCGCATAGGGATCCGCCCCGACAAAGGCCGGCAAAAAGCTGTGGTGGATGTTGATAATTCGGTTGGGAAAGCGTCTGATAAAAGATGGCGAAAGGATTCGCATATACCGGGCCATGACAATCAAGTCAACCTTGCCTTCGACCAGTTGAAGCTGTGCGGCCTCAGCCTGATCTTGTCTCTCCCGCGTAACCGCGGTGCAGTGAAAGGGAATGCCGTAGGCCTCTACAAGTCCGCGCAGGTCGGTGTGATTGCTCACCACCATGGCGATCTCTGCGGCCATATCTTCAGCCCTCCACCGCCAAAGCAGCTCCAGCAGGCAGTGGTCCTCCTTCGAAACAAAGATGGCCATGGGCTTGACGCGGGCTGCGTACGCCAGCCTCCAATCCATCCGGAACCGGCTGGCAACCGGCTCGAAGGCTCTCTCCAGTTCGGAACCACGGCTGTCCAGCCCCGGGAGGTCGAACTCGATCCGCATGAAGAAGACGCCCCCCTCCGGGTCGGTGGTATGCTGATCCGAGTGCACAATATTGGCGCCCTGTTCAAACAAGCACTGCGAGACGGCCGCAACGATGCCTGGACGGTCAGGACACGAGATAAGCAGGCGGGCACGAGCGCTCAACGTCATAGGCTCTCCTCCATTCAGAACCGCTACAGAAGAAGCGTAGTCCGAATTCAGGGACAAGGCAAGGTGAATGACAATGGACGTTGCTGAAGCGCCTGCCTGACACGGTAAGCGTAGAGCGCTATACTATCAGCGGAGAGTCACCTTGAGAAGCGGCGAAGGTGCCCGAGCCAAGGCATGATATGAATCGGTTGATTTTCAGTGCGATAACAGAGCAGGGAGTCCGAGGATGGCCTATACGCGTGAATCGATACGAGAAGCGGTCGAACGCGCCGGGGATGAGCACTGGCAGGCGCTCATCGCGCACCACGTAGACGCCTATCCCGCGAGTCGGCCCACGCCTGGGGATGTCTGTCGATTAGAAGCGGAGCGACTCAACGCGCTTGGCCTTGGGGACGCGAAGGAGTTCGAACTGATTGAGACCAGGGTGGAACGAGTCGGGCCGGCGATTGCGCTTACCTATGTTCTCTTATATCGCCCGCTCGGAATCCGTCTGCTCACGGAGCCGTACCGCGGGTATGCCCAATGAGCCCCTGAACTGAGTCTATCGCTTCCCCTTGGCAAAGCGCCCTTCCCACTGTACACCAGGGGCGTTGGGATCAGTAGGGATGTTCAGCTCGTAGTTGAACTGGCCCACGAGGTATTCATGAATGTGCTTGGCAGCATGCTTCGCCTGCCCCATAGCCAGGATCACCGTAGAGCCGCCGGTAATAACATCGCCACCGGCGAAGACCCCCTTCTTGCTCGTGTGGTAGGTCGTGGGGTCCACCATGACGACGCCCCACTTGTTGGTGTGGAGGTCAGGCGTAAAGCTGGGGATGATCGGGTTCACGTCGCACCCTAATGAGAAGACCACCGTGTCCACCTCATCGATGAAATACTCGCCGGTGGGGAGAGGCTTTCGTCTGCCGGACTCATCCGGATCGGACAGCCTCATCACCTCGCACCTGACGCCTTTGACGAAGTGGCGCTCGTCGCCGATGAACTCCACAGGGTTGGAGAGCCACTTGAAGTCGATGAACTCCTGTTCCGCATGCTCCAACTCCTCTGTCCTGGCCGGGGCCTCCTCGCGCGAGCGGCGGTAGTAACAGGTGACATCCGCGCCAAGCCTCTTGCCGGTGCGGAGCACGTCCATGGCGGTGTTGCCCGCGCCGATGACCGCCATCCTCTTGCCCTGATAGAGGGGCGTAGGGGAGTGTGGGAACTGGTTGGCGTTCATCAGGTAGATTCGGGTGAGATACTCGTTGGCGGAATAGACGCCATTCAGGTTTTCGCCGGGGATACCCAGCATTCTTGGCAGACCTGCACCGGAGCCGATGAACACCGCATCGAACCCTTCCTTTTCCAGCAGGTCATCGATGGTGAGGATCTTGCCGATCACCATGTTATAGACAAACTCTACCCCCATATCTTCAAGTAGTTTGAGATCTTCGTCGATGACCTCCAGTGGCAGGCGGAACCGGGGGATGCCGTATACCATCACACCCCCGCCACGGTGGAATGCCTCGAACACCGTCACCTCATGGCCGCGGGTGCGAAGCTCGTAGGCGCAGGTAAGCCCCGAGGGACCGGAGCCGATAATAGCCACCCGCTTACCGCTGAAGGATGGGATGTCCGGAGTGCGGTCCAGCTTGTGCTCCCGCTCGTAGTCCGCCACATACCGTTCCAGATTGCCGATGCCCACCGGATCATTCTTCTTGCCCACAACACACACCGCTTCGCACTGCTTGTCTTGAGGACACACCCGGCCGCAGGCGGCGGGGAGGAAGTTGGTCTCTCGAATCTTCCTGGCCGCGCCGCCGATATCCCCCGCCTCAACCAGCTTGATGAAGGCGGGAATATCAATGCCCACGGGGCACGCGGGTACGCATTCGGGCTTCTTGCACTGAATGCACCGTATGGCCTCGTCCATGGCCTGCTCCCGTGAGTAGCCGATGGGCACCTCCGCCCAGCTTTGAACGCGCAGCTCTGCCGGATGTAACGGCATGAGATTGCGCGGCTTCTTCATCCGCTCCTTTGGGCTCAACCCCTTCGTGACTTCTGCCATGTTGACGTCTCTCCCTTATCGATGCATCGCCTCGAAGGCGATCTTTTCTTGTTCCACGAACATCTGCTGACGCTTCACCAGCTCGCCAAAGTCCACCTGGTGCGCGTTGAAATCCGGCCCATGATAGCAGGCGAACCTGGTTTTGCCGCCCACCGTCACCCGGCAGGCGCCGCACATTCCGGTGCCGTCCACCATGATGGCGTTCAGCGAGACCCATGCTTCTATCCCCTTCCCCTCCGTTATCTTGGCGACGGCCATCATCATCGGCACGGGGCCGACCGCCAAAACCATGGATACCTTCTCCCTCGCCATGATCTTCTCCAGCGCGTGGGTGACGAAGCCTTGAATGCCGACCGACCCGTCATTGGTGGTGACGAACACCTCGTCGCACACCGCCTTGAGTTCGTCCACCAGTATCAGCAGGTCCTTCGTGCGGGCGCCCACCACGCCGTAGACCTTGTTGCCGAGCTGCCTCAAATCCCGCGCCGTGGGGATGACGGCGCCCGTACCGTAGCCTCCGCCGAGCACCACGCAGGCCCCCTCGTATTTGGCAACATGGGAGCGCTGGCCCAGCGGCCCGACAACGTCATGGATACTGTCGCCTACGTTTTTCCGCGTGGCCTCGGTGGATGTCCTGCCCGCAGCCATGATGACGAGTTCGAGGTACCCCTTTTCCCTATCCCATCCGGCGATGGAGAGGGGGATGCGCTCACTGTCATGGTTGGGACGGATGATGATGAACTGCCCGGCCTGTATCTTTTTTGCCAAAAGCGGCGCGTTCACCTTAAAGTAGTAGGTGTTGGCGCACAGTTCTCGCTTTTCAAGTATCGTAAAATCCTGGTGGTATCTGCCCCTGGAGAGGTTCTCGCTCTCTTTCGAGCTGCCCTGGCAGTAGTGAAGTTGATGTTCAGCCTCACTGCGGACGATAAAGGCATCGTCCCAGTCGAAGTGATCCATTCCGAGGATGGCACGAAAGGCATAGTGGCTCTTCTCCACCTGCCCCGGCGTGAAATAGGAGTGGCGAACGCCTTTCCCTATGGCGCGCACGGCATGCCTGCGGACAAGGGCCGACGGATCCGACAGCCCGGCGAACAGCGTATCGAACAGCGTCGACCGATCCGCGTCACCGATCGTCTCAGGGGGAATGCGGTTGAAGATCCGCCCCACACAGTAAAAGGCGGCGGACTTCACCTGTTTATTGGCGGATCCCGCACATCTCAAGGCCTCAGGCAGGATCCTGACAATGGCCGGATCGGTAAAATGTCCCGCCGCCAACAGGAGGTTGATCTGGGAATAGTCGTCGTCCCTGCTCGTGTCGAACCGGGAAAGCAGCAGATCTACGACAGGGGCGCCGATCTGCCCCAAGGCGCCGGCGAAATGCTCGGCCGATTCCGCATCGGCCTCAACCAGTTGCTCGATCATCCATTCAGCCACCTCTGCGCCAAGGGAGGCCAGGACCGATTCTCCTTGATCAATGAGCTGAGCAAGCTCCTCATTGCCGGCGGGGTCCCTGTAAAAGGCAGTGGAGATCGCCGCCGCCAGTTCCTGCTTCTCCTCTGAAGAAAGGCCGGAAAGCGTCGAAACCTCCGCTAGGGCGGCCTTCATCTGGTCAGTGTTCTGGGATGAGATTTTGGCTGTGATCCTGTTGATCCTATTTGTCATCGGGGCAAGCTTCCTCCAAAGTTCCTTTACCTCTTACACTCTTGCTTGAGCAGAAAATATACATTTATGATACACAAAATTCCACCAGTTCACAACCAAATCTGCAATCCCAAAAATAGCGCCCGATCAGGAATCTCACGCCCCTAACTGCCGTGCTGACGATAGATTTGCTTGCCATCTCTCACCCTCCTTGCGTATCGTTGTGCTGAGGTTAGATGTGCCCCTTTTAACCGGAGAATTTTACCATTGAGAAAGCTCAAATCGACGCTGATCGTTCTGCTGCTGGGACTGACGACCGCTGCCGTCGTTGGCGCGCTTCTGCTCACGCTCTTCCTTCCCACCCTCCTCCAGCGGTTCGCCTGCGCGCCGTACGGGATTCGCTGCGCCGTCGGGCAGGTCAACATCCGCCCCCGCCCGAACCTGACCGCAGACCTTGTGATTGACCATCTTACCCTGTTTGACCCTGATGGCCGAGGTGTGGCGCTGCAGGTGAAGCGTCTCGCCGCCACGCTGAACATTCCGGCGTTGATCCTCACGCGTCAGGTCATGCCGACCGAGGTCCGGATCGAGAGCCCGGAACTGCTGCTCAGACAGCTCGACGACGGCCGGTGGAATCTGGTGGCGTTGGCTCAAGGGGTGCAGCAGCATCTGCAGCCCGCCACCCGGCCCACCAGATTGCAGCTTCCACGGGTCGCTTTAACCGCCGGCGCGCTTCAGATCGGCGGCCATCGGGTCACCGATGTGAACGTGACTCTTGAGCCGAAGCCGGCCCCTTTACTGTTTGAGATCAAGGCGCGAGCCGCCGTCGGTGGACGATCGGTCCAGATAAGCGGCGCCTTGAGGAACACGCTTGAGGGGCAGATCCTGGCGCAGGTCCAGGAGGTTATGCTGCGGGGCGCACTGCGGTTTCGCTTTGATCAGCCGGACCGCGCGGTGACCATTCCTGAATGGTCGTTCGAGGCGGATGGAGCGATGGCTCGCGGGACAGCAGCCATTCGTTATGGGGACTGGCCACCTGCCTATACGCTGACAGTCGCGCAGTGGCGAGCGGATCTTGCGGCATTGGCGCAGCAGCTCTCCTTTCCTTGGCTTTCTGCTCTTTCAGGGATGATAGAGGGCGAGCCGACCACGCTGCAGGGTCACTGGCTGGAGCTGCCTGTCGGGGAGGTCACGGCCACGCTCAGAGGCGGTGGACTGGAGCTCGACACGCCGCGATTCGGAGTGACGGGGCTCAGTGGACGCATCAGCTTCTCGTTACCGGACGGAGGCCGCCCATGGAAGGCGGAGATCATGAGCCGATCGATACAACTCCACGCTGCCACCATGAACGGTACTGCAACACTGCAGACCGCTCAGATCGCCATACAAGGGATCGGGATGTCGGGGCGTGATCTTGAAGGCACGCTCGCCATCGGACAGGCCGACTTCGCTGGTCGGCAACTGCGCGCGCTCAAGGCCAGGTTTGAGATAGATCCTGACCATGTTCGAATCCCCGAGTTCCACGTTACCGCCGGTGATGGGGATGTCCGTGGCTACGCCTCGTTTTCGAGGGCTGCACCCCTGCAGGAGACGCGCGTGGCGCTTTCGGTACGCGGCCTTCGTCCGCAGTTCCTGTTCGCCCCCGTCGAAAAGCCAGCAAAGCTGCTGGAGATCCCTTTCGACGCCGAGCTCTCGGTCGCGCTCTCCCACGGTCTCGTGACAGCGACCATCGATCTGCCGCCTGCCGTAACTGGGCAGTTACGTCGCGTGATCCTTGAGGCCCCACACACGGCCTCCGCCAACCAAGCCAGTGGCCATCTTCTCCTTCAGGCGCAAGGGACCCTCCAGACCGGCCAGGGCGTGCAGACATCCGGTTCGGTCATGGTGCGAGGGCTCCGCGAGCTGCTGGCCGGTGGGGATCCGATGAATCAGGCGCTCCCCGTTGAGCTCGCCATTGCCTACCGTGATGGTCTGGTCACGCTCAAGGCTCAAGAGCTCGGCTTGTCGGCCTCTGAGCTTACCCCCTTGCTCAGTCGGCTGACTGGCCGGCGGATCGTAGGCAGGGAAGGGCGCCTGGTTATATCGGCAGACGCTACATTCGGCGGATCGCAACCTCCCGCCGCCGGCGGATCGATAATGCTTCGAGGCCTTTCGTTCAGTCTGGCACGGCAAGCGGCTGAGCCGGTGCCTCTGCTCACGGGCATCCGGGGCGCAGTCGCCTTCACCCTCGACAGGGGCCTGCTGACGATCAAAGAGACGGCCCTTCGGACCGACGGAGATCTCACACTCATCCTCTCAGGCAGTCTGCCGCTCGGCCACAACGACCGTAGCGCGACCCGCGTTCACCTGACCGTCCCGTGGACGGAGGTCGCCGCCCTCCGCTCCCCGCTGACCGCCCTGACGGGAGGCCAGCCTGACGCGACTCGCTTCGCCGGTCAGCTTCAGGCGAATCTGGAGCTCATCGGCCAGGAATATCACGGGGCGCTCTCCCTGCGACACGTCAGCATAGAATCGAACAGCTTCCATCTGGACAGCGCAAGTGGTGTGATCCCGCTGCACGGACGGATCGATCAGGATCCGACTTCACCCCTGCACCAAGTCGCGGCCCAGCAGAAAGCAGGCTGGTCTCACCTCACCAAACGTGAGTATCGCACGGCGCTGGAGAGGTTATCGAACGTGCCGGCCCGGGCGCCATTCTCGCTGACCATCAGATCACTCGCCTACGACCCGATCGAGCTTCGTAACATCGAAGTCGCCCTCGCCTCGTCCGGAAACCAGATCGCCGTACAGCGGTTTACCCTTGACGCCTCGGGCGGGCGGTGGAGCGGCTGGGGAACGGTCGAGCCGCTGGGTGGGGGGATCGCTCTGGCCTTACTCACTGAGGGACTCAGTCTGCGCGCGATTTGTGATGCCTTTCCTCCCATCAAAGGGTATATTCATGGTCGGATCAACGGGATGGTCGACCTCGTGGTTCCACGCTTTGCCCTCGACCAGGCACAAGGCAGCGCGCGGTTCTGGGCCGTAGACTCCCCGCAAGAGAAACGGAAGATCAGCCGTACCCTGATCGAACGGTTGGCTGGGCAGCAGATCCGCTATTTCAGCCTGTTTGGAGTGCCCCGTCGCTATAATCGTGGCGTGCTGGAGGTAGCCTTGAAAGCGGGCGATCTGAGCTTCCACGAACTTGAGATTTCCCATACGGCCATAGGGTTTAAGGATCTGGACGTTCGAGTCTCGCCTACCTTTAACAAGATCGGGTTGACTCACCTGCTCGAGAGCATCAGTGAGGCGATCGAGCGGATCAGATCCTCGGCTGAGACAAATCACTGAACCGCAGTCAGTTATGAACAGTCTCAGGATAGAACTTGATGCTCGCTATTTCTTGGGCGTCATGCCCGCGGATTGTAAGCGGGCATCCAGGGCTTCTGGATTCCGGGTCAAGCCCGGAATGACAAACTACAAACATGGAGGGCGTAGATGCGCAGGCACCGAAAACAGCTTGTGATGTTCACCCTGAGTGCCCTACTCAGCTTCGCCGCGTGTGCGGTTATTACGGTCAACGTCTATTTTCCGGAAAAGGATGTCAAATCGGCCTACAAGTCGCTGGAAGAGGAGTTGCTTCAGCCGACTCCGAAGAAGGAGAAGGAGGCGCCAGGTCAGTCGCCAACGTCCAGCCTGTGGCAAGGGCAGCAATCGATGCTGGCCGTGATCCGTACGTGGCGAGTAACGTTGGTGAGCGAAGCGATGGCCCAGGACGATCTCGCGCGACGGATTACGCAGGAGATTAAGGGCTATCCGGAGGTGATCGCCGCGTATGGAGGGGTCGGCCGGCGACGCGACAGGCTGAATCAGCTTCGAGATCAGGGATTGGTGGGTGAGGCGAAAGATGGGAAGGCGGCCTTACGCGCGAATCCCCCCCAGGTGGGTGAGGCGGAGGCCGCGCTGCTGCTGGAGGAGAATGGGGACCGGGAGGTGATTATCAACGGGATGGCCAAGGCGATCCTCAAGCTTACCCAGCAAGAGGGAACCTCTGCGAATCTGGCGAGGGTAAAGACACAGGCCGCCGACACCTTTGCGTCGATCCGCCGCGAGGCGGCTCACCCGGGCTGGTGGGTACAGCTTCCGAACGGAACCTGGACGCGAAAGTGACGCCCGACCCAATAATGTGGCATTGGTCGCTACTGTTCTTCGTACTTTGCCTTTAGCTCAGCCACCACATTGGCGTCTGCCAGCGTTGTGGTATCGCCCATCGCCCGGCCTTCGGCAATGTCACGAAGCAGGCGACGCATGATCTTACCGCTACGGGTTTTTGGCAGCTCGGCTGTGAAGATCAGGTCGTCCGGCCTGACGAAGGCGCCGATCTTCTTGACGACGTGTGCCTTGATCTCCGCCTGGAGCTCTGGAGTGGGCCTGATGCCGTCCCGGATGGTCACAAAGGCGGCGACGGTCTGCCCCTTGATCTCGTGGGTACGGCCGATGACGGCCGCTTCAGCCACGGCAGCGTGATCCACGAGAGCGGACTCGACCTCCGCCGTCGAGACACGATGTCCCGAGACGTTCATCACGTCATCGACGCGACCTAGCAGCCAGAAATCGCCATTTTTATCTCGGCTGGCCCCGTCACCGGTGAAGTAGATACCCTTGTACTTCGACCAGTACTCCTTGGCGAAGCGATCCGAATCGCCCCATATCCCGCGGAGCATGCCGGGCCAGGGCTTACGAAGCACGAGGTAGCCGGTCGTGGCGGGCCTGCCGCCCTCATCCACCACCTCAGCGTCGATCCCCGGGAAGGGCCTGGCAGCCGAGCCTGGCTTGAGCGTGGTAATCCCCGGGAGTGGCGTAATCAGGATGTGGCCGGTTTCAGTCTGCCACCAGGTGTCCACCACCGGACAGCGGCCGCCGCCAATGACCTTCCAGTACCAGACCCACGCCTCGGGATTGATCGGCTCGCCGACGCTGCCGAGCAGGCGAAGGCTGGAGAGGTCGCAACGCCTGGGGTACTCTTCGCCCCACTTCATAAATGTGCGGATGGCCGTCGGCGCCGTGTAACAGATCGTGATCCCGTGCTTCTCGATGATGCGCCAGAAGCGATCCTTATCAGGGTAGTCCGGAGTGCCCTCGTACATGACGGTGGTGGCCCCGTTAGCCAGCGGCCCGTAGACGACGTATGAATGACCCGTGACCCACCCTACGTCGGCGGTGCACCAGTAAAGATCGTTGTCCTGGATATCGAAGACCCATTTGTGCGTGGCGACCACTCCGGTCAGGTAGCCACCTGTCGTGTGGATGATCCCTTTCGGTTTCCCGGTCGAACCGGAGGTGTAGAGGAGAAAGAGCATATCCTCGGCATCCATGATCTCAGGGGCGCACCGAGCAGGCGCGTCCTTGATGAAATCGGTCCACCAAACGTCCCGGCCCGGCTGCATATCTATGGCCTGCCCGGTCCGCCTCACCACAACCACCGTCTTGACACCGGGGCACGCCCTAAGCGCTTCGTCGGTGTTCTTCTTGAGCGGCACCACCGCGCCGCGACGGTAGCCGCCGTCGGCCGTGATCACGAGGGCCGAGTCGGCGTCGAGGATCCTGTCGCGGACCGCCTCCGGTGAGAAGCCACCGAAGATCACGCTGTGGGGAGCGCCGATACGCGCACACGCCAGCATCGCGATGGCGACCTCCGGAATCATCGGCATATAGATGGTGATCCGGTCCCCTTTCTTGACCCCGTGTCGCTTGAGGGCCGCTGCAAAGCGGTTCACCTCGCGATAGAGATCCCAGTATGTGAGGGTTCGACTGTCACCCGGCTCTCCCTCCCAGATGAGAGCTGCCTTGGTGCGCAGGGGGCCGTTCACATGGCGGTCGAGGCAGTTATAGGCGACGTTCAGTTTGCCGCCCGCAAACCACTTGGCATGCGGGACTTTCCACTGGAGGACCCGCTTCCACGGCTTGAACCAGTGAAGGGCCTTGGCCTGGCGCTCCCAGAACCGGACCGGATCCTTCGATGCTTCCTTGTAGACGGCAGGCTTATTGACGACCGCCCGCTTGGCGAACGCCGTCGGAGGCCTGAACTTTCGTCTCTCCTTCAGAGGGACGCTGATTGGGGTATTATCCCGGCTCTTGGTTATTGCCATAGTCATCTCACTCGTCACGAAGACGAGAGCATCAGGGGAAGCTCGTAGGTAGTTATCGCGTGCCAGGTTCCCGGCGGTAGTACCGCGACGCATCGGGAAGCCAGGCCTCGATCTGCTGAATGCGGGTCGTCTCCGACGGGTGGGTAGAGAGGAACTCTGGGGGACGGCCATGGCCTCGGGACGCCTCAGCCATGCGGATCCAGAGGTCGCGGGCTGCGCTGGGGTTGTACCCGGCCTTCGCCATGTAGATGAGCCCCAAGTGGTCGGCCTCGGATTCCTGTCCGCGACTCCAGGGGAGCACCAGCCCCACGGCCGCACCGGCGCCCAGCAGGGCGCTCACCGTCTGAACGGTCTTCGGGTCACGGTTCGAGATGGCCACCATGGTGCCGGCCAGCCCCACCTGCACAAGTAGATTCTGGCTCATGCGTTCGGCGCCGTGTCGCGCGACGGCATGGGCGACCTCATGCCCAAGGACTGCCGCCAGGCCTGCCTCATCCCGCGTGATGGGAAGTATGCCGGTATACACCGCCACCTTGCCACCAGGCAGAGCAAACGCATTGGCCTGCCGATCCTCGATCACCACAAACTCCCAAGGGAGGTCTGTCCGACCGGCGGCCGCCGCGATGCGGGTCCCAACACGCTTGACCAGGTCGTTGGTCACGGGGTCTGTCGAGAGCTTGGACTTCTGCACCACCTCCCGATAGGATTGGATCCCCATCTGAACCTCATCCGCTTCCGAGAGCAACAGGAGCTGGGACCGGCCCGTGATGGGAACAGTCTGACAAGCGGCAATGCCGACGCAGGCAAGTGCGGCAATACAGCAGGCAAGCGACCATTTCAATCGAAAGATAGGCACGCCGAACTCGCGATCTGCCTACTTATGGGTCAACACCCACTTCTCGCGCCGCGAAGGGCAGTTCGAAGCTGGGCTATGGTGGCCGCGTAGTCGGGGGTCCCGAAGATGGCGGAACCTGCCACGAAGGTATCGGCTCCGGACTCCGCAATTCGGCGGACGTTCTCCACCTTCACGCCGCCGTCCACCTCCAGATCGATCGCCTTCCCAATGGCATCAATGCGCCGGCGAATGGCCGTGATCTTCGGCAGCACATAGTCGATGAAGCTCTGGCCGCCGAACCCGGGGTTCACGCTCATCACCAGCACCAGGTCCAACCGCTCCAGCACATAGTCCAGCCAGACGATGGGGCTCGCCGGATTAAGGGAGACGCCTGCCCGACAGCCGAGACTCTTGATGAGCTGGATAGTCCGATCCAGATGGCGGGTCGCCTCCGGATGAACGGTGATGATGTCGGCCCCGCTCTTGGCGAAGTCTGGAATGATGGCGTCCACCGGTTCGATCATCAGGTGGACATCCAGCGGCTTTCGGGTGTGGGGACGGATCGCAGCGACCACGGCCGGCCCAATGGTGAGATTGGGCACAAAGTGATTGTCCATCACATCGACGTGGATGTAGTCGGCGCCGGCCGCATCCACGGCGCGAACCTCTTCACCCAGCCTGGCAAAGTCGGCAGACAGAATCGAAGGGGCAAGCTTATAGGTAGTCACAGGGTCTCGCGCGGCCATCACGAGGCCGGACTAGTTGACATGCGGATCGAGTTCGCCCTTGGCGTAGCGGCGGGCCATATCGTCCAGAGAGATCGAACGGATCTTGCTTGCGTTGCCGGCGCTCCCCAACTGTTCATAACGGTCTTTACAGATTTGCCGCATGGCCTTCGTGGCCGCCATCAGGAACTTGCGCGGATCAAAGTTCTTTTTGCCTTGCGCCAGATCCTGCCGTATCGCACCGGTTGCCGCCAGGCGCAGATCGGTATCGATATTCACCTTCCGCACCCCATGCTTGATCCCAAGCTGGATCTCTTCGATCGGAACCCCGTAGGTCTGCGGCATGTCGCCACCGAACTCCCTGATGATCTTCAGCCACTCCTGGGGAACGCTTGAGGAGCCGTGCATGACCAGGTGAGTGTCCGGAATGCGCGCATGGATCTCCTTGACCCGCTCCATCACAAGAACATCGCCCTTGGGCTTCTGGGAGAATTTATAGGCGCCGTGGCTGGTGCCGATGGCAATAGCGAGGGCATCCACCTTGGTCGCCTTGACGAACTGGGCGGCCTGCTCTGGGTCGGTCAGGAGCTGATCTCGCGAAAGCGTCCCCTCGGCGCCGTGACTGTCTTCCTTCTCGCCGGTGCCGGTTTCGAGGGACCCCAGGCAGCCGAGCTCCCCTTCCACCGACACGCCGATCGCGTGGGCAACCTCAGCAATATGAGCCGTTGTCGCGACATTATACTCATACGACGAAGGGGTCTTGCCGTCCGCGAAGAGCGAGCCGTCCATCATGACGCTGCTGAAGCCGGAGCGGATAGAAGCGATACACACCCCAGGGGATGCGCCGTGATCCTGGTGAATAACTACCGGGATGTCAGGGTACATCTCTAGCGCCGCTAGAAACAGGTGGCGGAGGAACGGTTCGCTGGCGTACTTGCGCGCGCCGGCGGAGGCCTGCATGATCACAGGACTGTCCACCTCATGAGCCGCCTCCATGATGGCCTGGATCTGTTCCATGTTGTTCACGTTAAAGGCGGGGACGCCATAACCATGCTCGGCGGCGTGGTCGAGTAGCTGTCGCATCGAAATGAGTGCCATGCCTTCCTCCTGTGCCTCTCTATGTCCTGTGCCTGTCCTAAGCCTCGTTACACGACCCGATGGTCCTCACTTTGTCTAGACAGTGCTCTGCCTGGATCGTACGCCTCGTCCGGCTCCTGCCACGCATGACGATCGAGTGGGTCGTCGAGCCGCCGTCTGTGTATCGTACACCTTGCATCAGCAGACCGTCAGTAATTCCAGTAGCCGCGAAGAACACGTCATCGCTGGCTACAAGGTCGCGCTCGGTGAGAACCCGATCGATATCGAGACCGGCGGCAAGCAGCGCCTCACGTTCGCCGGGTTTCTGAGGGGCCAGTTGGCCCAGCATCGCCCCACCCAGCGCGCGAACAGCACAGGCGGAGATGACGCCTTCCGGTGTCCCACCGATACCCATCAGGACATCCACCCCCGAGCCGGGCGTAGCAGCCATCAGCGCGCCGGCTACGTCGCCATCGGTACGCGTCAGCACGCGCGCGCCGGCGGCCCGTACATCGGCGATGAGCCCGACGTGTCGGGGCTTGTCGAGCACGAATACCGTAAGATCTGCCACGGCTTTATGCTTCGCCTCACCGATGGCCGCGAGCATCTCAGCCACGGGTAGAGCGAGACTGGCCAGGGAGATAGCCTCCCGCGCCTCACGCCCGACCACCAGTTTGTTCATGTAAAAACCAGGGCCAGGGGACCACATCGTGCCCCGCGGCGCCACACCGATCACGGCAATCGAATCAGGCCGGCCATGGGCCAGCAGACTGGTTCCCTCCACCGGGTCTACCGCTATGTCCACGGCGGGTCCTTGGCCGGTCCCAACCGCCTCGCCGTTGAAGAGCATGGGCGCCTCGTCTTTCTCGCCTTCGCCGATGACGACCACACCGTTGATATCGACCGTCCTGAGCATCGCACGCATGGCATGGACGGCCGCCTCGTCGCCCGCATCCTTCTGCCCGCGCCCCATCCACCGGCCGGCAGCCAATGCGGCAGCCTCGGTCACGCGGACCAGCTCAAGCGCAAGGTCGCGCCCCAGACACTCATTCATCGTCAACACGCTACTCATAGGCGTCCCTTCTATACGGCGAGAACTCACCGGAGGCTAGATTAAAACAAAAACGCCATCAGAGATCAAGACAGACCTAAGAAGGCGTGTTGTTAAGGTAGAAATATTTCATACGCGCTCTGCAATGTCAACTCTTTCTCGCACCCCTTTTCGACCATACCAGTGCCGTGGCGACCCTTGCCCCCCACCAAGATAAAGGGGTCAGGAACCTTTCGCCCAGCCTGACCCCTTCATCTCATCCTACCGGAGCGGAAGCAACGGGCTATCCGATGGTGCCAGCGGCGTCTCTGTAGTGCACATCCACCCAGTAGCGCGGCAGGCACTCGCCAGAGGGAAAGATCAGATCGGACTTGTCAAAGCAGGTGGGATCTTGCATCTCCTCTCCGACATGGATTCGGCCCCTCACAACTGACTGAAGTGGATCAAACAGCGCGCAAAGGTCAAGGACCTCTACCAGGTGACCGGCCTGCTTATCTTTCAGGAACATCGCAACTCCTCCTTCTCCCCCACAGTACACAATAAGAGTAATTTTCCCATGCGCTTCGGAAGCGGTCAAGTAGTTCCGGTATCAGTGGCTTCGAGGAGTAGCCAACGAATTCATACAGTTCAGGGTATCATAGGAGTGAATTACCCCCCAGCAAGCTGGGGGGCATCTTCGTGAAAGAACAAACCTGAGAAAGACGCATTCCTCCCCTCAGCAAGCTGAGGGGTATCCTGCGGTGATTTTATGAAAAGGTCGTGAGGCCACCCTGGAGACCTGTCCGCAGCCAGGCAGGTCAGTCAGCAGACACGCCTCGCCCCTTGACGATCTGGCCTTGGAGTGCCTTGACGAAGTCGTCGGCTAGCCCGCGATGCCAAGGCCAGCCTTTCATCACCTCTCGGGTACCATCAGCCGTATTGACGACAACAGTCGGGTAACCCCAGAGGAGACAGCCGCCAAACAGGATGAGGATGACGCCAATGAGAGCCCAGATCGTCAGCACTCCGAAGAAGACAAGCAAGATCCCGCCGATAAGGTTGCGGGATGTCTCGACCTGGACCGAAGCGACATGACTGAGAGGCCTGTCTTCCTCTAACCCTGCTATCAACCAACCTCTATGGGGGTGGTAGACGACCCGTTCGTCTGTGACCAACCCGAATATGTTGTCGACGTAGGTCGTTTCCGCTTCCGCCTCGGGCATGCCTCGACCTCCCTTCACCCTGACAGGACCAGCACCGTTCTAAGCTAGTGGCGGACCAATTTTACGCTCGATAGACCGATAGACCTTCGCAAAAAATCCGATACCAACAGTCGCTACGCCCACATATCCCATGAAGACTATTTCCGTGGCTAGAGTCCAGAGATCTGCCAACTGAACATGCTTCTCAGCACATCCTACTCTAAGACCTTCTATACATGACGACATATGTCTCAGGCAGTTTGTCATTCCGGGCTTGACCCGGAATCCAGTGCCTTTCTGGATTCCCGCTTTCGCGGGAATGACGTCCATTGTTGCGACTGACGGCACCATGTATATAACTATCCAGATTCTCCAGCCTCTCAGCGGACTTGTCAAGATCCTCAGTGGCCTTCCTCAGAAAATAGCGTTCAGCCGTCAGCCTCGGATAAAGCAGAGGAGTGCATCAGAAGGCTTGAGAGCTGACCGCTGAAAGCTGACAGCTTCCTCAGATTGCATTTTCGTGGGCCGCGGTGCGGCAGCGCCTCATGGGGTGCTGCTCTGGAAACGGCACAGACATCGTATCCCTAAAGCAATGGGCTAGGGCTCATCCTTCGGCGGTTGTGGGATCGATCATCGACCTGATCTCCGACACGCGGTTCGCCGGGAAGCCGCCATGGCGGGCGTGCTCCAGGACCATTTCGGCGTTCGGCGCGATGTAGATACAGTAGACCTTCTCATCGGTCACGTAGCTGTGGACCCACTGAATCTGCGGCCCCAGCTTACCCAGCACGCCGCACGACTTCTGCGAGATAGCCTGAAGCTCTTTGGCCGAAAGTTGCCCCGCCCCGGGGATGTCACGCTCGATCAGATACTTCGGCATCGTGAACCTCCTTTTTTCGCGCCTAACCTTGCGCTCCCCATGCCGCTTCCCACGGTCATAGAGAATCGCCGTCGCCTGCAACCGATGCATCATGTTCGTGGTGTCCGCCACGACCGAGATGAGTCCATTATTGTTGGATGGCGACAGCGAACGGCATCTTCCCGACTGGGACGGTAGCGATCACCTTCTCGGTCGCGACGTCGATCACCGAAACCGCGTCGCTGCGGCCGCAGGCGACGTACAGGCGCCGCTCGTCCGGCGTAAAGGCCAGATACCAGGCCCGCTCGCCCACGGGGATCTGTTTGGTAACGGTCAAGGTGCGGGCATCGATCACATAGACGGCATTGGTCCGTCCATGCGCGACGTAGAGCCTGCGGCCATCCCGCGTCACCACCACCCCGACCGGCCGTTCCCCCACGGGGATCCTCTTGATCACCCGGTGCCGGGCCACCTCGATCACCGATAAGACGCCGGGGTTGGCCTGCTCGCTCGCCACATACGCGTACTTGCCGTTGGGGCTGAAGGCGATGCCCCGCGGGTTCTTCGCAACCGGGATGGTTGCCACTACTTTGAGGGCCGAGGTATCGATGACCGAGATAGTGCTGGATGTCTCGTTGGAGACGTAGGCCACGCGCCCGTTTGGGCTAATCGCAATCCATTCGGGCTCCACCTGGACCTCGATGGTGGCAATCACCGTGCCGGTCTTGGTGCTGATCACCGTGACCGTTCCGCCGTTCTCGTTCACTGCGTACAGACGGGCCCCGTCAGGACTGAGCGCCACCCCTTCGGGATCCACCCCAGCGGGCCACGTTTCCACGACCTTTCCAGCAGCGGTCTCGATGACGCTGATGCTGTCTGAATTGCCGTTGCTGATGTACGCGTGCTGCCCGTCCGGCGAGATCGCCACACCTCTCGGGCGCTTGCCAACCGGGATCGAGCGGACAACTGAATTGATTGTGGTGTCGATGACCGAAACGTCATCGGATTTTTCATTCGTCGCATAGGCCATCGGTCCAGCCGAAGCGGCCGACGAGATATGGGCGAACCACCACAGAAGCGCTATCACAAGGGACCAGCAGCTTCGACGAAGTATTTTCAGCATCATCTGTGCTCTCCATTCGGCGGTGTATTGCGTCTATAGAAGCCCTTTCGCAAAGCACAAGAACAGGGATTTCCTATCACAGATCGGAAGGGATGTCCATCACGAAGGCAGGTCAGGGCAACTTGGATCATAGCGCCCTCGGCTCCATCTGGTTAAGCGGCGTCCAATCGCCTCCAGCGATCTGCCGAGTCGCCACCACGCCCTCCTGCGTGGTGGCGAAGACAGCACCCGACTCCGTCGCCCCAGTCCGTGCCGGTACCAGGGGGCTAATCGACGAACCTTGTTATGATCTGCCGGTGCGCCTGCCTGACGGTAGATAAGTCGCACCTGTCTGCGTCGCGAACGCGACAGGCAGGCGCAGACAACCGATCTCCCGTGGCCGGACCCCGTACCCCCGCCCGCTACCGGCAAAGGGGCCAAGAAAGGAGACGTCCACCTAGGGCCCACCTTGTCGCACTGCCGGATCCCTCCGGGATGATAATTCCGCCTGACTTCCCCTTCCGCCTACTGCTACTTTCCATCGTCGCAAGTTTGATTGTGATTATTTTGATTATTTGATTTTGATATCTGATTTAACCTGAGGAAGGGCAGGCAGGTATGAGGATTGCTGACAAGGAAGAGGGTGCTGGCCAGGCACGAACCTCAGAGATTGCTCTTCTAAGGATCATGACGGCCACGACAGAAGCTGCAACACGAGTCGTCGATGAGTTGTCGGAAGACGGGCCGGGGACCTCCCGATCCTGCGCTCTTGCAGGAATCGTTCGGTCTGGAGGCGAAAGGGGAACACCCGTGTCGGGGTTCACGTGGACCTGTGCAGAGATGCCATGCTGATAGGTATGGCGGGTGATCTCTCCGAGTCAGTTGCATTGATTCAATCGAGACGAGGTGGACTATCCCTGGATGGCTGAACAGTCGAGTGCTTACACTCGGGAGGAGGGCTGAAAAGGATGAAACGGGATCGATTTGTTGGAACGTGATAGCCAGGTTCCGCCGCCTGGCAACAAGGACCTCAAGAGGGAGAATTCCGGTCAGGTATCTCATCCCGATGGCACCAGTGACGGCTGGCACGGAAGCCCCTGTTGATACTCTCGGAGTGTGGCCAGCACAAGCTGGGGTCGAACATCCACTGGATTGACCTCTCGTTCCCGTTCAAACTCCTGAATGGCATACTGAAGGATGCGACCCTTAACAGCGGGCGGCACACGATCAGCGCAATAGAGCCGCTCTGCCAACAGGAATATCCGGTTGCGCACCTCTGAATCGCCGAAGGTCCGGTATGACAGTGCATGGTCGAAATGCGCTATCGCGAGGTCGAGGTTGCCGGTCTTAAAAAGCTTCACCGTTTCACCGAGGGCCATGGCCTGAAGGTACGGCCGGACGTTCGTGACAAACGACCCATAACCCAGGATAAGCGATGCGCCGAGCAATACCGCGTACGATCTTCCTGGTGCTGGCCTGTCATGGACCGGGGAGGTGCGGTGTGTTTCTTCAGGATCCAGGCCTGTTTGAGATTTCATGCCGGCCAGAAAGGCGAGGATCGCAAAGAAGATGACGTAGCTCATCAGGGTGTCGAACTGGAAGAGATTCTGAACAAGGTAGCTCACGAGCAGAGCACAGAGGGTTATCGCTTCAAGCGTGCGAAGCGTTTTTTGTGAGTAGGAACGCCAGAGGAGGAAAAAAGCGCACCCGAAAAGCGACAGGTACGAGAGGAGGCCCAATACCCCTGCAGCGGTTAGCCACTCGATGAGCACATTGTGAGCTCGGTCATACCATAGGTCCGCTAAATTAAATAGCTCCTGATCATCCGACCTTCCCACCAGGAGGGCAACGCTTTCCTGCCCCCAGCCCAAAACTGGGCGCTCGCGGAATTCTTTCCACAGAATAGCCCACACACGAAGGCGCGCGCGAAGCGATGGATCTGCGTCTGCCGAGAGACCCAGGCGCGATAATAGCGGATTGGTCTGGACAACATGGTTCTCTTGTAGGCTGGAAACAATATCACGTTTCAGAGCCCCAAGATAGACGATGGGTGTCAAGATCAACACCATTGCTGAAACCACTGCCCATCGCCTGATCGCTCGCTGTCGATCCGGCTGGTGCTCACCAAAGACGGCGTAGAGCAACAAGAAGAGAAGAACGCCACACAGCAGCCCGAGGACCACAGCGCGACTGGCAGGGGGAAGGATCGTAACAAACTGAAGTAATGCCGCAACGCCATACAGATACCGCAGTCGTTGTGAGCCGGCGCCAAAGCAGAGCAACAGGCCAATCCCCCCGGTTAACAACAGGTAGACTGCAAGCGGATTCGGATTCCCTAAGAGACTGCCAGGACGGGACATGCTGCCTGAGATGGGGGGGATCAACCCGAACCATGCGAGCAGCGTATGAAAGGCTACAGTCACACCTGCGACCAAGAAGAGATTCCAGATGATCCGCCAATCCTTCTCATCGAAGGCACTTGCCAGGACTACGAAGAAGGCGCCGAAATGCAAGAGCGACAGGTACCCCTCCATCCGCTCATGGTTTCCCCAAAAACCCCGATAAGGATTCAGGCCGATGGCATCGGCGAGGCCGACGGTCAGCAGAAATGCTCCTACTGCCCACAGCAGTGGATTGCCTGGGGTGGGCCGGTACGATTTTCGGAGCGCCGCTAAGCCGACCCAGCAAGTGAAGGCGATCTCAATGAGGACTCGAAAAAGAAAGTTTCTGCCGGTGACGAATGGGAAGGGAAGGTTCCATGCCACGTAGAAGACGAGGAAGGGGGTAGCAAAACACGAGCCCTTGATGATCTGTAGCAGGGTCTTTTCGTACAAAGCGTGTTGTTGCGCCATCGGGTCGTGTAACAATGCCAGAGGCCAGGCAGCCCAGCACCTGCCTAGCCTCCGCGGATCCATTTCGCTTGAAACGACAGGAAGAACATTCAGTGAATAGCGCTGGTCTTATGCCACCTGCGCCGAAACGAGAGGTCGGCTATCGTGCTGGCACATACCCGATGAAGTTGCCGAGCGCCCACGGCTCTTCCCCCACCGGAAGGGTCCCGCTGACCCGATGGGTGGCGGCGTCGATAATAGAGATCGTATTACTCCGTCGGTTGGCTGCCACGACCTTCCGCCCATCCGGCGATACCGCGATCCCCACCGGGACCTTGCCGACGGTGACCGTCTCCACAACCGTCCAATCGGCGGTTCGGATTACCGAAACCGTCTCATCCCCCTCAGCCGTTCCCAGATTGGCTGCATACACACTCTTGCCGTCCGGCGAGACGGCCACCCCAAAGGGCCCATTGCCGACCTTCACCTTCGCCACGGTTGTGAGGTCCAACGTCCGCACCACCCGGATGATGCCGGTAGGCATCTCATGAGCCACATATACGTATGCGCCGTCCGGCGAGATGGCGATGCCGGTGGCCATCCCCTCATCAAGTTCAATGGTGCGGCTCGTGCGGGTTGCCACCTCGATCACCGAAAGGCCGGAGGTTCGCGCGTTGGAATCGACCGGTCCCCACTGGTCGGCGATATACAGCCGCTTGCCGTCTGGACTCACGACGATTCCGATCGGCTGGTTGCCAACCGGGATCGTTCCTACCACCTTTTTCGCCTTGGCATCGATCACAGAGACCGTCGTGCCAAAGAGCGGAAAAATCCCGGCCTGTGTGACGTATACCTCCTTGCCGTCCGGCGAGACGGCCACCCCATAGGGACCCTTGGCCATGGGGATGGCAGCGACCACAGTGTTATCGACCATACGAATGACCGATACGATATTACTTAACTGGCTGGCGATATAGACTAGCCCATCCGGTGAGACCGCGACCCCTCGCGGATATACTCCGACCGGCAGGTGGGCAACTACGGTATGGTCATCGAGGTCGATCACCGAAACCGTATTGCCGCTCGCGTTGGTCACGTAGGCCCGCATGTGCAATCCCGTCGGTGTGCTGGTCGGGTTTGAGGCTATATCACTTTTTCCGGATGGTATTTGCTGCGTGATATGCAATCCCGTCGGTGTGCTGGTCTGGTTTGCGGTTGTACACCCTCCTATAGCCAGAACCAGTACTCCAAGGGCGGCGTGTCGAGTTGTCAGGTGCTTCATCAAGGCTCCTGCCTCCTATGAGTCGGTCGGTTTTCCCTCATACAGTGCGCCAAAAGCAAACCAGCCGCCATGGTGAGATGGCGGCTGGTTTGCGAACCAACACAGCGAAAACCGAGGGAACCTTACGGCATCACTGCCCAGATGCCCACGCAGGTCCCAGCCTGATCGGAGCAGCTGGTAGACAGACTGTTTGTGCCCGTTTGGATGACAAAGCCGGTGTTACTCTTTTCTCCTGCGGCGACAAACGGGTTAGCGGTCGCGATATCGGTCCCCGACGTGCCACACATAACGGTGCTTGTGCTCAGGTTCCCAACGGCATCATAGAGGGTGTACCAGACATTCTTATCCAGACCAGGCACAAGGATGTTGAGGATGCCGGTTTGAGGGCTATTGGCCCCAACAGCTGTAAGCTGGGTGGCAGCGCCAGCAGTAGTCGCGACCCGGTTACAGATCGGTCCACCGACTGAGATGCTTGGAGCATCGTTGAAGCCGCCGGCGCCAGGGGTCTTGGCCCAGATCCCGGAACAGGTATCGCTTGAACACTGGCTGGAAAGCGAGGTCGTACCCGTCGTAGCCACAAATCCATTCGTCTTGGTATTGGAGGTCTCAAATACGTTATTGGCGTTCCCGGTCTTGACGGCAGATGAAGAAGCTGAACCGAGTGTTGAAGTCACTGTATACCAGACAGCCCCATCTTCCCCAAGAATAAAGGTATAATTCGCCGAGCTACTTGCTGAGTGCACGGCGGGCTTCTTCTGGGTGATTGCCTCAGCATGCGGCGCGGCAAAGACAACACCTAAACCAAGCGCCATGCCGAGACCGACAATTCCAATGGTCGTCTTTTTCATCTCGTTACCCCTCCCCTCAGTGAGACTGCGTACGATAATCCCCAAGATTGAGTTACGCGCACCCCTTCGCTTCCGAAGGTGTTCCTGTGAGGCCATGAATGTCTAAGTGTCCGCATCCCTCCTTTCTTCATGCTTGTTATCACCAGTTTCTCCAGTACATGTTTACCCATTGCGGGAAAAGACAATCAGCGTGCCATGAGGCGATTCACTAGTATGGTCGCTTTTGTACTTCATCCATGGGGTAGTTGTCAAGAAAAATCTTTGAGTCTCAGAGGGTCATCACGCTCCTGTCTGATGGGCCATCGATCTGCCCACGCCATCCCACACAGCACGACGAGGGCGCCGATGGAGATGAGCATGCCTCGTGCGATCCCAGGTGGGGTGTAGACAAACCGGATCTGGTGGCTCCCAGCCGGGACAAGGAGACCTCGCAAGAGGTAGTTCGTCCGGTTGATCGCCACCTGGGCTCCGTCGAGGGTCGCGGTCCAGCCAGGTAGGAAGACCTCGCTCAGGATCAAAAAGGCAGGACGGTCCGATACCATCACCACCGTCAGCCTGTTCGGGCCCTCATCGGCGACCTCCACCTTGACCTTGACAGGATCCAGAGGACCGAGATCCAGGCTCTTCCCCTCTTCGATCAGGGCGGTGTGGCGGGGGTCGAACGGCTGGCCATCGGGTAGACGGCCAGTCTGGATTGTGTGGAGGACCTGGGCCTGAGTCAAGGAGAGGACCTGTGAGGCAAGCCAGGCCCTCGGGAGCGCCTTGCGGTTCTCAAAGATGCCGACCCCGTCGGAGAAGAGGCGTTCCTGCCATCGGTCGGGCTCGCCAAGCGCCTCGTGGAGGAGGGTGACTGGAGATGAGGCTTGGGTGGTGGCATCGAAGAGGGAGAGGCGGTAGAGGTTGAGGCTCGACTCCGGGACGAGGTAGTCGAAGACGATCCGCTTGACCGACACTCGTTCTCCAAGCGGGAAGACGGCAAGGTAGCGGTGGCCTGTGAAGTGTGTTGTCTGAGACGGAGCAGGGGGGAGGTCCTCGGCTATTGTCGCCTTCCTATGTCTGACGAGCGGCGTCACGTCTGGCCTCTCCCAGGCCCATTCTGCCGTGTCGTGGCCCGCGCGCACCAGCCGTTCAATCCGTCGTCCTCCATCGGTGAAGATGGTGATCTTCGCAACCGGCTGGCCGTCTTGGATGGCGAGCGATCCCCCCATCGCCGAGATCAGCGCGATCGCTGTCGCTGATACCCCTCCCAGCCAGAACTCCCGATGAGGCGCAGACGGGATCAGCGATCGGGCAAGCGGCGTTGAGGCAAACCGAAATGTACCGACCTGTATTAGGGCGGGAGGGTTGAGGCGTGCGTCGCTTACCAGGAGATACCGGACGCTCAGGAGATCGAGCGCTCGACTGGCGCCCACAGGCAAGACCGCATCGTCACTCACGAGGTTCATGTAGCGGGCGGTCACCAACGGGTCTTCGCCGCTGATGTTGCGGATGCCGTGAAGCATCAGTCGATTGGGGTGTAGCGCCCAGTCCTTCAGGCGTCCCTGCGTCTTATCACCCTTCTCTACCGACAGGATCCGAGACTGGGGGAGGAGGGGGTCAATATCGCGGAGGGTCCGCAGGGCTGCCGGCATCGACTCAGCCTCTGCCGCTGGAGAGGCGTGGCGCCATTCCAGCTCGTGTCCGAACAGGGTGAGATCGAGACCAATCACGCCAAGGAGGAGCGATCGCGTCACGACGCTGGGTTTGCAGGCAAGGCCCACAACGGCCACCGCCCCCAGTGCTCCCACCATGACAGGGAGTGTGAGAGGCCAACTGAGCAGGGTGAGCGGGTCTGGAGGGAGGCTTGCCCCGGGATTCGACGTGACCAATCGGATCACCCGATCCTGGATGAACGGGAAACCGATCCAGAAACCGAGGAGAGGGACGAGGATGGACCCGATTCCGAACGCGCTCAGGCGCTTCCTCTGGTCGCTTGCCAATCGTGGTAGCAGGGTGATGGCAAACCCGGCGAGGAGGGCGACCGCGAAATTCCACACCACCAGGATGCGTGCCGGCGCTCGAAACAGATTGAGCCCTGGAATGTGATACGCCACACTGGCGAGGGGAGCATTCCCCCCGAGGGCGTATAGGAGCGTGATGACCGCAGCGGTCAGCCAGAACACGATGGGCCTCCCCCGTCTGGCCAGAGGGGCAACGGCTACCGATAAGATCAGCGGGGCAATCCCGATATATCCCGTCAGTTCCGTAAAGTTCCATGCGCCCCACCAGGGGGTGCGATAGGGGAGGATGTGATAGGCGCCGTATGCCTCATAGGGTGTGTTCCACCCAAACAGGTACGGGAACAGCAGGAGCAGCAGGTGCGAGACGGGCAGGGAGAATGAGGTGAAGAACCCGTAGGTCATGGTCTCTCGGATACTCTGCGTCCCCAGCTCGCGAGTTGGCAGCACCTGCACTGCAGTCAGGCAGAATCCCAGGAGAAAGATCAGCGTTCCGGTCAGCAGGAAGCGGACGCGACCAACAGGCGGATGCTCAATGAGACCGGTGAACAGCAGGTACAGGACGGCCGCCATCAGGGTGTAGGCTGATATTTGCGGATGGCCGGCGAGGATCGACGCCGCACAGGCCGCCACCCCACAGATCACATACCGGTGCCAGCGGCGGTCTGAGGCGCGAAGTTGTTCCAGACAATAGAGCACAAGCGGCAACCAGGGGGCGGCCGTGATCATCGTCAGGTGGCCCAGGTGCGCCACCATGAACCCGCCGAATGCGAAGATAAGTCCCGCTGCGTACGCGCCCCATTCGTCCATCCCCACGGCCCTCGCATAGAGCACGGTAAAGGCCCCCGCCAGGATGTAGCTTGATAAGACCAACAGGTCCATCGCCATGGCAGAGGGCAGCACCAGGAACAGCCACGTCAGGGGAAAGAAGGCGCCAACCTGCGGATCAGCGGCAGCAGGGAACCCGCCGTAGACAGACGGATTCCAGAGGGGGAGGTGATGGGAGGCCAGGGTCTGCTGCAAGGCCACCCGAACCGGGTAGTAATAGAAGTAGCCGTCTCCCGGGGCAAGCATCCGATCTTCCCACAAGACTGGAGCAAAGTAGAGGAGCGCGAGGGCCGTAAAGACGGCAAAGGGACCTGCGCGGCGCCAGTGTCTCATCGGTCCTGCGCCTTCATCGGGATGCTACCCAACCTTGCGCGCGTACACTTCCATCAGGTCGCCAGTCTGGATCGGGATGGGCAGGTCAGCAATGCGTTGCGGCAGGAACCGGGCAGGTGGCCCAAGGCAGGTCCGCAAAGAGCGATAATGCCACGGGTGAACGACCTTGACGGGCTCAAAACCGACTGCACGCAGTAATCGGATCAGGGTTGCTGAAGAAAAATACCAGAGATGGGTAGGGGGATGGATGAGGCGCCAATGGCGACCTTGTAGTCGCGGCAAGATGGAGTCGATATCTCCCGTGCTGATGGCAATCACGCCGTGAGACCGGAGATCAGATGCCACCTTTTCCAACAGTCGGCGAGGCGAGAGGAGGTGTTCGACCGTATCCCACAAGCACACAATGTCGGGCATAAAGGTCCGCATATCGTGAAGCAGGTAGTCGCCACAGATGCATGGGACACCCAGATTCTGTGCCTCTTGTGCGGCATGGGCAGAGATCTCAAGGCCTTGTACGCGCCACTGTCGCCCTGCCAACTCAAGAAAGTACCCGTACCCCGATCCGATCTCGACCAACCTCATCGCATCCGGCGCTAACCTCCGCAGTATCTGTATCCGGCGCCTGAAGTTGGATGCGAGGGCCTTCTGTTCGCGCCGGTAGTTTACATACTCGGTCTTCCCCCCGATAAACTCTGGCCCATGAAAATATCTGTCTGTATAGATCTCCGATAGCTCTGATGCGAAATAACGATCTGCCGCCCGCACGAGTGCGCATTCAGTGCATTGGAGGAGCCGGTTGTCCAGATATGGTTTCGTGCCGATCGAGCCGCAGACGATACATTTCATTGTTGACGATCTTCCTCGCGGAGTCCATCGAGGCCGATACGACGTCGCACGACATAGACTGGCCGGTGCAATACCTCTTCAAAGACCCGACCAAGATACTCACCAACCAGTCCGATCGAGATGAGCTGAACCCCTCCAAGAAACAGCACCACCATGATGGTTGAGAACCAGCCAGGGAGGGCCGGCGAGAAACCCGGGATCGTCCACCCTAATACCACGGCCAGGAAGCTCAAGAAGGCGTACAGGAGGGACAGCGATGCGGCTAGGCATCCCACGACGAGCGTCGCCCGGAGTGGCAGCGCCGAAAAGGAGAAGATCCCATCAAACGCGAGACGGAAGAGCTTTCTATAGGAGTACTTCGAGCGTCCAGCGTACCGCTCAGCCGGTTCATAGGCCAGCGCGGCCTGCTTGAATCCCACCCAGCTGACCAGGCCACGCAAGAACTTCCGTCGTTCAGGCATCGTGAGGAGCGCATCGACCACCACCCGATCGAGGAGCCGAAAGTCAGACTGCCCAAATAGGATTTCTAATCCCGTCGTATAGCGAATGATTGAATAGGCGACCGCCATGGCCATTCGACGCACGATCGAGAACGACTCCGCCACCTGTTTAATGGTATAGACCACCTCATGCCCTTCCTGCCACAACCGTACGAGCCTTGGAATCAGTTCGGGCGGATGCTGGAGGTCGGCATCCATCGAGATCACGGCCCGTCCACGTGCGTGCTCGAGGCCGGCGAACAAGGCCGCCTGATGACCGAAGTTCCGTGAAAAACTCATCACGTGGATACGCGTGTCTCGCTTCGCATGGTTTTCCAGGATAGAGAAGGACCCGTCGCGACTCCCGTCGTCCACAAAGATCAGCTCAAAGGGTTGACCGAGTGACTCCATCACCGTCACGAGTCGCTCAATGCAATGCGCGATCGACTCGCCCTCATTGTACACGGGGAGCACAACCGAATAGGTTGGGCTGGAATGGGCGTTCGGCATGATGACGGTCCCCATAAGAGAGCCCTTACTCCATCTGCTGGACTACTGTTCGTTCCAGCCATAGGCCGGTTTGTCCGGAAGACTGGACGCGAAGCTCATAGAGCATCGTTCTGGCTAGACCATGCGTCGCAAAGCGCACATGGAAGTCTTGAAATTGTCCAGGGCGTGTAAAATCGGTGCCCCGAATGGATAACCGGGCCAGGATCAGATTCGTCAGAGGCGCCAGGAACGGTTCCATCCGCCTTGACGGATCGAATGCGTGGACATCGATGACTGCCACCTCCGCTGGGGTCGATTGATCGGCTCGCAGGCGAACCGCCGCTTGAAAGTCCCCCTCCGGCAATGACATCTTCATCCCATACAGGAGAAATCCGACCTCACCGTGCTCCGCAACCAGATAATGGGTCTGCCCGTCGCTCATGAGGCGTCCGATGCTGGAAGGCGTCTGTCCGTTGACAGGATACACCACCGGCGGATGCCCCTCCCTGGCCACCGCCTTCGGCGGGCTCCCATTCCGACAGCCTGTGAGACTGAGCAGGATGAGGAGTCCCGCCGTGATCGTCTTCCGATTCAAGGCAGATGCGAGTGGATACATCGTCGTCCCGCTATGCATGTGCCGGTATACGTTGATGCGCGCTCTATCCAGTTGGCCGCAGCATCCGCTGATCTACCCAGAGGCCGCTTGCGCCTGATGAGTGCACGCGGAATTCGTAGCGCGTCTCCCCGGCTAATCCCTTCGTCGAGAAATGGAGCGTAAAGTTACGAAATTGGTCTGGCGCAGCAAAATCCGTTCCGCGTATGACCAGAGAGGAGAGCGTTCGGGACGTGTGTGTGGGCGGATCGAAGGCGTTGACGTCGAGTATTGCCATCGCCTGGGTGCCGGGGTGTTCTCCACGCAGGCGGAACGTGACGGTATAGTCTCCCTCGGGTAACGCGACATAGGGTCCGTACAGTACGAACCCGGCCTCGCCCTTTTTCGCATAGAGGTATGGTCGTTGATCGCGACTCATGACGGTGCCGATATGATGGGGGACCGTGTAGTCGGTCGGGTAGACAATAGGGACGGCTGAGGCGACCGGTTTCGAGTCGGGGGTGTCCTGTTGGCATCCCATCACCCCACCAAAGCATGAGGCAAGGGTGAGCACTGCCCCCACGATTCGATAGCCCCTGATCACCTCGACTCCATCCGCTCATGCCCCTCCAGAGGGAAGGGGAAAGAGTGTTCGCAGGCGGCGCTGATAGGCTTCCAGGCTGAAATGCTCAACCACATAGGTCCTCCCGTTCCTGCCAAGTTCCCGGCGAAGCTCCGGTTGCTCCAACAGCGTCTTCAGCGCGGCCTCGAACTCTTCATACCCCTCAAACCACAGCCCACCATTCGAATGGCGGCAATGATCGGCAAGGACCTGGCTCGCCTCATTGACGAGGCCAGGCACCCCTACCGCGAAGGCCTCTAGCAGGGCGATCCCCAAGCTCTCGTAGGAGGAGGGGTGGATGAAGCAACGCGCATCGCGGAGCAGCCGGTACAATTCGTCCCTCTCGACCCGCCCCTGATACACAATGTCAGGCGATGACGGAATCTCCATCGCCTGTGTCCCGGTCAGATACAGCTTGACGGGGAGGTCCGGGTGGCGGCCTCTGAACCGCAGGAAGTAGTCGATGAGCATCTCGGCGCCCTTGATCGCATCGATCCGGCCACCAAAGAGGACGTACGGCTCGGCTTCTGACGAGGTAGCGGCCATAGGAGGGATGGGGATGCCATAGCCGAGCTGGTAGCCCTTGACAGCTCCGACAAGGCGAGCAGCCAACTCCTGTTCAGCCGCCGTCAAGAAGAGGATCTGTTGAGCATGGTGGAAGGGTCGGCGATAGGCTGGGAGATAGGCGGCTGGCTCATCGTGAAGTGTCGGGAGCAGGTAGCGCTTCGCTCGCGCTACCTGCTCGATCCCGAAGTAGGTCGTCGGATAGAGGTGGGTACAAAAGATGAACGCATCGTACGCCTGCTCGTGTTCGGAGAGCCATTGGAGCAGGCTGCTTGAATATGGACCCTGCCGCTTGATGAACTCCTCCTGTAATCCTAGGGGCCAGGTGTTCAAGCGTTCGGCCAGCTTGCGCTTCCGTGCAGCAGGAAGGGAGGCGAAGCCAGGGAGGTCGGTCCCCCCCAGTAACAGGAGATGGAGTTCATGCCAGTAACCTGTGCGCTCAAAATCGACGGGGAATCTCCTCACGGTAATGCGGCCATCCATGTCAACGCCTGAGGGCAATGCATTGCGCCAGGTCACATAGTCGAGGGCGGTAGTCGTGATGACCTCAACTGTGTGGTCTTCTGCGAGAAGCCTCGCGACGGTCCTGGCATACGCTTCGGACCCTGCGGTGATCTCCTGCCCATAGCGCTGAACGACGATCCCGATTCGCATGGATGGATTAATGGAGGAACGGGGCGAGCAGCTCCCAGAATCTCGCCTCGATCACTGGACCATCGAAATTGGATCGCAGGTGCCTGCTCTGCTGGTCCGCCAGCCATTCAGCATACGCGTGCTCTGTGTACAGGGTATCGATCGCAGCAGCAAACAGCTCATAGTCGAGACGGTCGAGGAGGAGGCCCTTCGGGCCAAGGGTCTCTGGAACGGCGGTGGAGGCGTAGGCCAGGACAGGCAGCCTGTGATGGGCGGCCTCGAGGAGCGGCACACAGAACCCTTCGTGCTCGCTCATGACCAAGAGCACGTGGCCAACCAAGTAGTAGGCCTTTAAGGCCTCGATGGAGACCTTACCTTCAAACCGGACCGCCCCGTTCAAGCCGAGACAGCTCACCGTCTGCTGTAATGCATCCTGGTAGCTCTGCAGGCGCGGGGGATCAGGGTCACCGACGATGAGCAGGCGAAGCCTTCGTCCGAAGAGGTCTCGATAGGCCTTTACGACATGTAACAGGTGGCGATGGCCCTTATTTGGCGCGACGCGCCCGACAAAGACGAGGTTGATCGTCCCATCGAGGAACTGCTCCAAGACGGGGAGCGATGCCTCGACCTGGTCAAACGCCGACAGGTTGTGAAATGGCGGAAGCGCCGCTCCCTTTGTCTCCGAGAGACCAAGCGTGAGCAACTCGTTTACACTGAATTGGGAATCGGCCAAGAAGAGATCGATCTCCGGGGACCCGACCATCGAGGCGGTCATCTGATGGCCCAATCTGGTGAGGGTTTCATAGTGAGCGCTGTAGGGGGCAAAGAAATGGGGTGGTGTGATGTTATGGTACTTCACGATCTTTGTGCCGTGGCCCCTCCGAAATACCTCCCATCCCTGCTCCCAAGAGATGGCATGGTGATAGATGGCGAGGCAGTCCTGTGTGGCGGCCCACTGTGGGAAGTCTGAGAGGGGATGCGCAATCGAATTCAGGCGCTCGGCCCATTCGTTGGCGAACACCTTGACCTGCACACCGGCCTTGCTCAGCGCCGCATGCATGCCGAGCACATCGTTGCCAATCGCATCCCCGTCCAGAAAGGTCGGAACGAGGAGGGACGCTCGCATCATGTCTCCCTCCAGCCACCTCTGCGTCTCATCATTTCTCGCAGATCAGGGCGTAATCCTGGTATCCGAAGAGTAGCTCGTTGAGTC